>Ga0233430_1002266_pt1 | contig 22843 bp, 23 predicted proteins | sample SI_118_April2016_2_FD_179883 | JGI IMG/M metagenome (GOLD analysis project Ga0233430, IMG submission 179883) | Seawater microbial communities from Saanich Inlet, British Columbia, Canada - SI_118_April2016_150_MG | ecosystem: Environmental > Aquatic > Marine > Inlet | place: Canada: British... | reverse complement strand
ACTGTGGGAAGAGCTCAAGGATTAAAGCGTTTCCGTTTAAACCGGTGTAGCCCTGGCTTCCCGGCTTGTTTTCCCGCCAATCTGTGTTTATATCCGCAACCTTGATCAAGGCGTTTTCGCATTTGGCGGGAACGCAGCGCTGTGCCTGCAGGAGATATTGTCATGTCTGATCTGAAAATTGCTGTTGTCGGCTGTGCCGGTCGCATGGGGATTAACCTGTTGCGCCAGATCGCGGCCACAGATGGCTGCGTGATCGCCGGTGGGACAGAACGGCCTGGCAGTGATGCTCTTGGCAAGGACCTGGGCGCTATCGCCGGACTTGATGATGTCGGCATTGTGGTATCGGAAGATACCGCCGCCGTCATTGCAGCCGCAGACGCCATTCTTGATTTTACCGTTCCTGCTGCCACCGTTGCGCATGCGAAACTATGTGCCGAACATGGTACGGCGCATGTCGTTGGCACCACGGGTCTGGATGCGGATCAGGACGCAGCTGTGCTGCAAGCTGCGGACAAGACCGCCGTTATTCGCGGTGCCAATATGTCCGTGGGGGTGAACCTGCTGCTCGGCCTGACACGCAAAGTCGCCGCTATGCTGGATCCTGACTGGGATATTGAAGTTGTGGAAATGCATCACCGTCACAAGGTCGATGCGCCTTCCGGTACGGCCCTCGCCCTTGGCAAGGCGGCAGCGGATGGGCGTGATGTCGATCACGACAGCGTTGCCGACCGGGGTCGTGATGGCATCACCAGTGCCCGCAAGCGCGGCGATATCGGTTATGCTACATTGCGCGGTGGCAACGTGGTCGGAGACCACACCGTTGTATTTGCCGCCGATGACGAACGTATCGAGATTACCCACAAGGCGGCCGACCGGACAATATTTGCCCGTGGTGCCGTAACCGCAGCCTTGTGGTCAAAGGGCAAAGGCCCTGGCCTGTATGGTATGGACGACGTGCTCGATCTGGCGTGATTTGGCGGTCGTTTTATTAATCCCGGGCGTCCCCGGGGGCTTCATAAATCTGGTCCGGGCTATTTCCCGTCGTCTTTGAGCAAACGGACGAATATTTCGTAGCCATCAGGAAAATCGATAAGCTGAATGCCTAGCCCTGATGGCAAATCCAGGGCATTGCAGACCAGGCGGGCGTGATGTCCTGTAATGCTTTTCTCCTCAAATCTCAGGACCTTTTCATTGTTTTCGGGACCAGTTATCCGGACAACGCCACCACTCGTTTCAACCGCCCCAATGTCCATGAAGATGTCATAAAGGGGATCGTCACCATCTTGTACGGCTGTGACGACTGTGTCCGCAGAAGAATGGTGAAACAAATTTGTTGTGGTCAGCAAGGCCGTTGTCAGAGCAGTGATTTCAGACCGATATTCGAAACCTGCAGGTGAATAGTTTGAGACAAGTTCCGAAGCACGCATTGATTCTGATCGGGCCATGACGCCGATACCAACAATTTGCTCCTCCAGGGTCATCAAAAGCGTGCTGCGATAATAACTACCCAAGGTGCCAGGCAGTATTTTCGGCACGAACAGACTGTTGAAGTCTATGTCATTCGCGATGCAAAATCGGATAAGTGGGTCAATATTCTCGAGTGTGAGCGGTCTAGAGCGGGCGGTTAGCATATAATCCTCCATCAGAAAGTGTTTTTTCGAAAATTGTTAAACCTGTAATATGCAGCATGCGTTGGAGGCAGCTGTGGTATTGAAATTGATCAAATCCTGTTTTGTTTGTACGGAAATCCGGAGTATGCTGCTTTGCAGGTATTGCTGCGCTGCAACATGCGAGTGTAGTGATTCTGCCACACGTAGCAAGTATAAAATCACCTCCTATGCAAATTATTTGCATAATGCAAGAATTTCATATATGATCGCCCTTGAACAGGTCGCGCTAACTGCCTGTTCGACAAGCAAATACCATCATCTGAACTCAAAAAAGGGCGGGTAAAATAATGGCACATTCTGGTGCAGCCAAATCTAAATTGATTCTTGCAGACGATCAGTCATCCACAGAGTCGATATCTGGATTTATTCGAAACGAAAATGACCCCGCCGTATCCAGAATCAGATCATTGAATCACTCGGTCAGGCTGATCGCTATCCGCAGACTTCTTGCTGCCCTGGACGAACTGGATTTTGATTCGATATATGAATTTTCCGAAACGATCACCTATGTAAGGGACTATTGCGGCCTCTCCGCAAAAAGACTCGCGTCTGAATTCAAAACATCTGAATCGACGATATCGAGATGGGTCAAGGGCATGACCTCGCCCCATCCCTTCGCCAGGGATGCCGTCCGGGGCAGTCTGCACAGAATACTCGATGCCGAACAAAATTCACTGGCTGGTGAAATTTCCGGCATCGAAGTCGAGACCCGTACAGGCGACATCGATACCCGAAATATCACTTCTTCCATCGCAACCCAGACTCTGAATGAAATGATTGACGAAGAGATACAACGTCGCCTGGATTAGCTAGGGCAATTCCGCATTGAACGGGTTCGCGTCTGCCTGTTTTGGCTGTATCTCAGGCGGCGGCTCTTGTCGCCTCCCGTGCGGCTTCCCACCCCAGAATGGCGCGTTTACGATCAGGGCCCCAATAATATCCTGTGATGGCCCCGGTTGAACGGATGACCCTGTGGCAAGGTACAATCGGTCCAAGGGGATTTCGTGCGACGGCCCCGGCAACCGCACGGGCCGCACCTGGCTTGCCGACGCGCAAGGCCAGATTGTCATAACTGGTGACGCAGCCCGACGGAATACGCATCAAGGCTTCCCAGACCCGCAGCTGAAAGTTGGTCCCCTTCAGAACCAGGCGCAGCTTGTCCTTGTCATCGGACTTTGCCTCTGTGTTGCCGTAAACGGCATAAACCTGGTTTGCAGTATGCACCGCACGTTTATCGTCGCGACGAAATTCAGCCCCGGGCCAGCGGCCCTTCAAATCATCCAGCGCCGCTTCGCGGTCTCCGTCGACGAAGGAAATGCCACAGACTCCGCGATCGGTTTCGCCGACCAGGCATTCACCAAAGGGACTGGGGGCAAAGCCATAGATGATTTCCAGACCACCGCCCATGGCTTTGTATTCACCCGGTGTCATGGCTTCACAGGCGACAAACAAATCATGCAAGCGCCCGGGGCCGGAAAGGCCAACATCAAAAGAAACATCAAGAACACTTTGCGATTCCTGCAAAGCCTGTTTGGCATGTTCCAGGGTCAGATACTGGACAAAACGCTTCGGTGACAATCCGGCCCAGCGTGTGAACATCTTCTGGAAATGGGCTTCGCTTAGTCCGGCAGCCATCGCCATTTCACCAAGGCCGGGCTGTTCAAGATAGTTTTCAGCGAGGTAACGGATTGCGGCTTCGACACGCGCATAATCACGGGCGGCTGTTTCACAATCGGGGAAATTCATGACGTCGTTGTTCATCGGTCTATCCTGCCTTGGTTGCTCTGTTGACCTTATATTGAGCGTCCCTGGTGCCTTTCGCCACCCGATTTCTGTGGTGTCTGAAAAAATAGCACATGACGGGTGACCAACCACGCCGTTCAACATAATCTGACGCTCATGAAAAAGGAAAATATCGAAAAATTATTTGCTGTGTTGTCTGCGGATAACCCGGAGCCCAAAACAGAACTGACCTATTCGTCAACGTTTACCTTGCTGGTGGCGGTCGTTTTGTCGGCACAAGCAACAGACATTGGTGTCAACAAGGCGACCCCGGCCTTGTTCAAGGCCGCTGATACGCCGGCAAAAATGGCTGCCCTGGGCGAAGCGAAAATCAGGGATCTTGTCAAAACCATCGGGCTTTACCGGACCAAGGCCAAAAATGTGGCCCGGCTGTCTGAGATCCTGTTTGCCGAGCATGACAGCATAGTTCCGAATAATCGCGAAGATCTTGAGGCCTTGCCCGGAGTTGGCCGCAAAACAGCAAATGTTGTCCTCAATGAAGCCTTTGGTGAGCCAACGATTGCCGTTGATACTCATATATTCCGGGTTTCAAATCGCACAGGCCTGGCAAAAGGTAAAACGCCTGTTGAGGTTGAGAAAAAATTACTGAAAGCCGTTCCCGATCAATGGAAACGCTACGCCCACCATTGGCTGTTGTTGCACGGCCGCTATATTTGCAAGGCCCGGAAACCGGATTGCCAGGTGTGTGGTGTGGCAGACCTGTGCAGCTTCAAGGGCAAGGCCTGAGCCATACGGGATGACCGGCCGTTTTGGTTGACAGCTTAAGAGAGAGTGTGATTCTCGTTTGTTCGGTTGAACAGATTCTATATAATGCCATAACGCGCGGTCCCGTTGGGGACCGATACTGGAAGGGATTGTTGTAGTGCTGGTGGTGAGTGCTAAATATATCGATGTTCGGTTTGCCAGAGCTATGGACGTGAAATCATCGTGAAAACCGAGACGTGAAAACCGAGACGCAAATACCGCTTTGGCGCAGAATTTCATTTCGCCTTGCGTTGCGCAGTGTGTTTGTTGCCCTGGTGCTCGGACTTGCATTCAGTATTCTGCAATTGGTCATCGACTATTCAGAACAGAACAAGCAACTGGAACGAACCGTTAGCAATATGTTGGCGGCAGCAGAAAAGCCGGCGATGATTGCAGCCTTTCAGCTGGACGCTGAACTGGCACACGAAGTGATCAATGGTTTGTTTGCCTATGAGTTCGTCGTCAATTCCAGAATTGAAGACGAATTTTCGGATACCCTTGTCGAGCAAAAAAGAGATATCAAGCCGACGGCCTTCAGCTGGCTGTCCCGGCTCGTGAACAAGGAACAGAAGCTCCACGTTGTCGATCTTTTCACCCGAGAGACTGACAGGCGCTTTGTCGGCACGCTCAGGGTCGTGGTTGATTACGACATCGCCTTGACGCCGTTCTATAATCGCTCTGTGTTGGTTGTTGTCTCTGGCCCCTTGAGGAACATTGTTCTGATCCTGCTTTTGATGTTCCTGTTCCAGCAATTTCTCAGCCGTCCGCTTTTGCAACTGATTGAAGATTTCAGTGCCGTTGATCCAGGCAAGGATGAGCAAAAACGGCTCAAGCTTCTGGGTGATCACGACAAGGACGAACTGGGTTTGTTGCGGGATGCAGCCAATGCCTACATTGCCTCAAACAATCAATATCTGGCTGACCTCAAGCAAAGTGAAGCACAGATCAAAACAAGTGAAAATCGCTACCGACGTCTGTTCGACAGTGCCCAGGTCGCGATCTGGGATGAAGATTTCAGAGGCGTTAAAAGGGCTTTTGATAGTTTGCGCGCAAGCGGTGTCGATGACCTTTCCGTTTATCTTGAGCAAAACCCCTCCGCGATCGAAGAACTGGCCGCCCTGGTCAAGATCAATGCCGTCAATCTCAAGGCACTGGAAATTTTTGGCGCGGAAAGCGAAGAAGAAATCAAAGGGAATTTCAGATCCCTGTTGCCGGAAAATGCGCTGGATGATTTTCGCCGGGAACTTGAGGCGATGTGGCGGGGAGACGACAGTTTTGAAACCGAAAGCCAGCACTTTACGTTCAGTGGCCGTAAGCTGGATATTATCGTCTCCATGCCTATCCCGAGAACGGATCAGGAGTTTGCCAATGTGCCCATCTGCATTCTGGACATTACCGAATTGAAGGCGCTGTCGAATGCACTGCATCAGGCACAGAAGCTTGAAGCTGTTGGCCAGTTGACCGGCGGTGTTGCCCACGACTTCAACAATTTGCTGCAAATCATCGGCGGTGCGGCGGCGCTGATTGATACCTCGGATGAAACAGACGAAGAAACTCAAGCGTGGGTAACACGGATCAACAACGCTGTTGAAAGGGGCCGCAGCCTGACCAGCCACCTGCTGGCATTTTCACGCAAACAGGCTTTGCGAGAGGAAGTGTTTGATCCCCGTAAAACCATTGCCGGTCTTGAAGAAATGCTGCAGCGGACGTTGGGGGAAAACATTAACGTATCCGTTCACTTCGCGACGGACGATCTGGTTTTATATTGTGATTCCAATGCCTTGCAGAACACGATATTGAATTTGGCCTTGAATTCCCGCGCCGCCATGCCGGATGGCGGTGATCTTGAGATCAGTTTTTCCCCCGTGGTTCTTGATGCTGATCTGGCGCTGGAAGACGAGGTTTTGAAGGCTGGCCGCTATGTTGAAATATCGGTCCGTGATACCGGGCTCGGGATGACATCCGAAGTAGTTACCAGGGCATTTGATCCGTTTTTCACGACCAAGGATGTCGGTCGGGGAACGGGTCTGGGCCTGAGTATGGTCTTTGGATTTGCCCGGCAATCAGGTGGCGACGTGAAGATTGAAAGTGTTGTCGGAAAAGGCACAACCATAAAACTTTTGCTGCCGTCTGCTGAACAGGCTGCGATAAACGATGCCAGTGATCATGAGAAGGTGCAGGAAACAGGCCTGGACGGGGAGACCCGAAAGACAATTCTGGTTGTTGAAGATGATGCTGATGTCAGGGTCGTCACGGCCAATATCCTGATGGAAATCGGATATGAAGTGATGGAAGCGGCAACAGGTGAAGAGGCGCTGGAACTATTACGCCAGCCCAATAACATCAAGGTTGTTTTCAGCGATATCGTTATGCCAGGGCATATGGATGGTTATGATCTGGCGAGAGAAATTTCCACGCTCCCCAATGTGCCCAATATTCTCCTCACGTCTGGCTATCCACAAAAAGTGAAAGACCTGGACAGTCCTTCGAACAAGGAAATCAGACTGATCAGCAAGCCCTATACGTCGAGCGAACTGGCACAGGCCCTGGCTGAGGTAATGGGCCAGGCCGCAGCAGGCTAAATTCCGATCAAGGCTTTTTGACCATCTCGGCCAGACAGCTATCCGTCGATGTCATGGCACCTTGCAGATCCGTTGCCTCCAGATGGTCCACCCGGAATGTACCGCTGGGTTCATCGTCATACAGGAAGACATGCAGCACACAATCCGACCCGGCATATTGCCAGACTTCGGCTGGTTTCTCTCGCCGGATCAAACCTGGCTGACCCAGCATTTGCGAGACCTTCAGCGGTTTCAGGCCGAGGACATCACGGGTTGTTGGCAGCGGTGGTGGAGGTGGCGTTACGGCTTCAGGTTTGGCTGGGGGTGAAATGATTGCGACCTTTGGTGCCGCAGGGACTGCAATCACCGGCGCGGCAGGCGCTGATTTTTCTGCGACTGGTTCGGGCGTTTTTTTAACGACTGCCGGTTGGGGTGTTGGTTGATTGGCAGCAACGGGCGATGCCTTGGATGCAGGTGGCTTGTAATCCTGCATGACACTTTGCTGTGGTCGGGAGGTGCAGGATGCCACGATAACAAGCAGGCAGAGAGCAAGGGCCTGCCCTGCGCGACGGCGCAAAAGTTGATAATGTTTCAAAGGATCAGGCTGCCTGGTTCTGGGTGCTTTTGAAGATGTGTACCATCGTCGCCGCGGCTATCAAAGGCGTGAAAAAATTGACGATGGGGATTGTAAACATGAAGGCAATGACGATGCCGGTCAAAAACACTTTTCCCCTGAACTGTTTGCGCAGGGCAGAAACTTCCGACGGGGAATAATGGGAGAGCGATACCATCTCAAAATATTCACGACCGAACAGATAACCGTTCACCAGGTAATAAGCGAGGGTCAGAATACCGGTCAGATATAGCGGCAAGGCCAGAATATTGACCGCAATAACGATCAGGGAAAATTTAATCGATACGGCCAGCGACTGGGGAATGGACAGGCCATGACCCTTGGGGTCATTTGGATAGTGTTTTGCCTCCACGGCCTCAATGATTTCGTCAAGAAACAGGGCGACAAAAATACTGGCAATGGCTGGAAACAACAGCAACGGAACCGTAAATACCACTGCACCAAAAATCCAGGCCAGTGGCGACAAAATAAAATCGGGTAACCACGACAGCCAGCCAATGGTTTCCAGATCAACGCCACCGAGGGCGAAATAGACGCTGCCCATCAGAATAACGAAGACGGCAACTGTCAAACTGAATGCCTTGATCAGGACGCTGCGAAAAGCCGGATCAGGTAGTTGCCCAATGGCGCGTGAAAAAGCCGAAAACACAAGATTTCTCCTTGAATATCAATCGTTTACTGCCGTCAGCCTGTTTGCACGGGCGACGCGGTTTGTTTGGGGTCCATGGGCACCAGCTTGCTTAACCCGGCGGCATCTTCAAACAGCTTTGACGCTGCCAGCAACCGGGCTTCGCTGTGCGGGGGCCCCACTATTTGTAGTCCTACAGGTAGGCCTTCCGAGGTAAAGCCGCAAGGGACAGATATGGCCGGACAGCCTAAAAGTGTGACAGCAAAGGTCATCACCAGCCAGTCGATGTAATTGCCGAACTTGTGGCCGTTGATTTCTTCCAGATATCGAATTTCGCCATCAAAAGGCGCTGTGACGACACAGGGACTGGCAAAAAAGTCATGGGTTTCAAAAAATGCCGTGGCGCTGGCATACATGGCGGCCCGTTCGCGTTCCGCCTTGCCGATATCGGCTGCCTTCAATTCAAGACCGCGTTCAATGTTCCAGATGACTTCGGGCTTCAGCTGGTCGCGATATTGTTTCAGCATTGGCTCCTTGCCAGCTGAAAACAGGGCTGCCCGCAGAACTTCAAAGGTCTCAAAAGATGTGCCCAGATCGGGACAGGCATCATCGACCGCAACACCCATATCAGAGAAATGGCGCATGCTGTCTGCACAGATTGTGGCGGTTTCGTCATCAACCGGGACAATACCAAAGTCGCGGCTGTAACCGATACGTTTTGGCATCGCCGGGTTATCGACTGCCTGCAGATAACTGCCAGGGACAGCCGCAGGTATCGAAATGGGATCACCAATATTAGGCCCGGACTGTGCATCCAGCATCAGTGCCACATCACCAACATTGCGCGCCATAGGGCCTTCGACGCCCATGGCGGCAAACGGCAGGGGGGATGGACCACTGGCAACGCGCCCAGGCGTGGGGCGCAGACCAACGATGGAACAATAAGATGCGGGAATGCGCAGGCTGCCACCCAGATCACTGCCTGTGGCCAACCAGACTTCGCCACTGGCCAGTGCAACGGCAGAGCCCCCGGATGAGCCACCCGGATTTTTCTTCAGACCCCACGGGCTGCAGGTCCGCCCGAATACTTCGTTGAATGTGTTGGCCCCGGCACCGAATTCAGGCGTATTGGCCTTGGCAACGACGATGGCACCGTTTTTTTCCAGTTGCTGTACCATATAGTCAGAAAAGCCCGGTACATTATCGCTGAAAATGGGTGAGCCAAATGTTGTGCGTACCCCTTCAACATTGTTCAGATCTTTCACCGCAATCGGCAGTCCGCCGAGAAAGTTGGCGTCACGATCCGATGTCTTGTCCGCCATCAGGGCTTTTGCCTTGTCGCGGGCGCGATCCAGACACAGGGTCGGCAAGGCGTTCACGGCAGGCTCAACTTCTTCGATCCGGGCAGCTGCTGCATCGATCATTTCCAGGGGTGAAACTTCACCTGAGCGCAGCTTGCGCACGGCGTCCCGGGCACTCAATTTGTTTAGTTCGTTCATTCTGTCTGACCCCTGAATATAATGAGACAAGCCTTTGTACAGGCTTTTGCACAGACCACACAACGCCCGTGGCCACTTGCAGGCAGGGCTGGCCTTATATAGGTTGGCGCAAATTTTCAGTATTTTTCAAGGAACGACATAATGACCGACGGACTGCTTGACGTTGTAGGCATTGGCAATGCCCTGGTGGACGTATTGTCCCACGCCGAAGAAGATTTCCTGGTCAAGGAAGACCTGGTCAAAGGGTCGATGACATTGATCGAAGCCGATCGTGCCGAATCTCTTTATGGTGCCATGGGGCCAGGTGTTGAAATGTCCGGTGGCTCTGCTGGCAATACCATGGCTGGTCTCGCCAGCCTTGGGTCCAAAGGCGGCTATGTCGGCAAGGTTCGCGATGATCAACTGGGCCGGGTTTTTGCCCACGATTTGAAGGCTATGGGTCTTGAATTCACCACAAAGATGGAAGCAGAAGACGGCGAGCCCACGGGTCGTTGCCTGATCCTTGTGACACCGGACGCCGAGCGCACCATGAATACCTATCTTGGTGCCGCGACCATGTTGACGCCGGACGATATTGACGAAGACCAGATCGCCCGCGCCAAGGTCACCTATATGGAAGGTTATCTCTGGGATCGCGAAGGTGCCAAGGAAGCCTTCCGCAAGGCAGCACGGGTGGCACACGACGCCGGCCAAAAAGTTTCCCTGTCCTTGTCAGATTCCTTTTGTGTTGATCGCTGGCGCGATGAATTTCTGGATTTGGCCGAACACCAGGTCGATATCCTGTTTGCCAACGAAGACGAAATTAAATCCCTGTATCAAGTCGACGACTTTGATCAGGCGCTGCAGCACGTGCGTGGGCATTGTGAAGTCGCAGCCCTCACACGTTCTGAAAAAGGGGCGGTGATTGTTTCCGGCGATGAAGTTCATATTGTCGATGCCGACACCGCGGGTCGTGTTGTGGATACCACCGGTGCCGGTGATCTGTTCGCGTCTGGCTTCCTGCACGGTTTCACCCAGGGCATGGACCTGCACCGTAGTGGCCAGATCGGTGCCCTCGCAGCAGCCGAAATTATCAGCCACTTTGGCGCCCGTCCGGAAACGGTCCTCTCCAAGCTGGTCATGGAAAGCTAGAGAAACGATCAGGGTTTCCGGGCCGGATATTTTGGCCCGGAATTCAGGCCGCATCACTGTTCCTTTATTCCGCCGCAATTTTCGGCTATGACGTTTTGATATGGCCGGACAATCAACACTGCTAAAAGCGATTTCCACCATCGGCGGATTTACCATGATCAGCCGGGTGTTGGGGTTTGTACGTGATATCCTGATCGCTTCCTTCCTGGGGGCGGGGATGGTGGCAGACGTATTTTTTGTTGCTTTCAAACTGCCAAATTTTTTCCGTCGTTTATTTGCCGAAGGTGCTTTTAACGCGGGCTTTGTGCCGTTGTTTTCGCGCATTCACCAGACCGATGGTGATCGTTCTGCCCGTGAATTCGCCGAACAGGCATTGTCGGTTCTGTTGCTGACGCTGTTTATTCTGGTCACTGTCTTCCAGATTTTCATGCCGCTTGTCATGACCATCCTGGCGCCGGGCTTCCAGGGTGATGTCGCAAAATTTGACCTGGCTGTTGATTTAACCCGCCTGACTTTTCCTTATCTGATGTTCATCAGTCTGGTCTCACTGATGGGTGGTGTGTTGAATTCGCTTGGCCGGTTTGCGGCAGTGGCGGCGACGCCAATCCTTTTGAACATCTGCCTGATTTCAGCTTTGCTGGTTTTTGCCCAACACCTGCCGACACCTGGCCACGCGCTGGCCTGGGGTGTGGCTGCGGCAGGGGCAGTGCAATTTGTCTGGCTGTTGCTGGCCCTGCGCAAGGAAGGCTGGCATTTGAAACTGCGGCCGCCACGCCTGACGCCGCGTGTGATTGAGTTGTTGAAACTGATGGCACCCGCAGCTGTCGGTGCCGGGATTGTGCAGATCAATCTGGTCATCGATATTATTCTGGCCTCCTTGTTGCCGGAAGGATCGATCAGCTATCTGTTTTATGCCGACCGTCTGAACCAGTTGCCAATTGGTGTGGTTGGCGTTGCCGTGGGCACGGCTTTGTTGCCGATGTTGTCGCGCCGAATTGCAGCTGGCGACGACGCCGGTGCTGCCCATGCTCTGAACCGGGCAACTGAATTTTCCTTGTTGTTGGCCTTGCCTGCTGCCCTGGCGCTGGTGGTCATTGCCGAGCCCCTGATTTCCGTCTTGTTCGAACGCGGTGCCTTTGATGCCCAGGCCTCACGGGCCACGAGCTTTGCTTTGATGGCCTATGCCTTTGGCTTGCCGGCCTATGTGCTGGTCAAGGTCCTGACGCCAGGCTTCTTCGCCCGTCTTGATACCCGGACGCCGGTGCGGATTGCCCTGATCGCCCTTGCCGTTAATTTGGTGCTCAATATTGCGTTGATGATCCCGCTGCAGCATGCAGGCCTGGCTTTGGCGACAGCGATTTCAGCCTGGGTCAATGTCTGGCTGCTTTATTCGACCTTGCGCCGTCGCGGACATTTTCCGGTGGACGCGCGCCTCGCCCACCGTCTGCGCAAGACCGTGGTCGCGGCGACCATCATGGGTGCAGGTTTGTTCTTTGGACACCGGCAATTGCTGGATTGGTTGGCAGGCGACACCTCAACAAGGATTGCAGCGCTGGCAATTCTGGTACTGGGTGGCGGCATTCTTTATGGCCTGGCTGTTCAAATCAGTGGTGCCGCACGTCTGGGTGAATTGAAATCGCAACTGCGCGGCAACGGAGATTCCGGCACAGCCTGAAGCACGGTTGACCGACGCATCACAAAAAGCGATAACACGCGCCCGCACGTGTCCACAGCGTGCTTCTCAGCGAAAGAAATACAATGGCCTCCACCACCAAAGAAGTTTCGGCCCAGCCGACCAACCGGATTTTTTCAGGCGTTCAGCCGACCGGTAATCTCCACCTTGGCAATTACCTTGGCGCAATCCGTAACTGGGTGACGCTGCAAGCCGATTACGAATGCATCTATTGCATGGTTGACCTGCACGCCATCACCCTGTTTCAGGACCCCGTTGAACTGACCGCCTCGACCCGCGAAGTGACCGCCAGTTTGCTGGCGTCAGGTATTGATCCCAAAACATCCATCGTCTTTAACCAGAGCCAGGTGCATGCCCATGCGGAACTGGCCTGGATTTTTAATTGTGTTGCCCGCATGGGCTGGCTCAACCGGATGACCCAGTTCAAGGAAAAGGCTGGCAAGAACCGCGAAAATGCCAGTGTCGGACTGTACGCCTATCCTAACCTGATGGCCGCAGATATTCTGGCTTACAAGGCATCGCACGTACCGGTTGGTGCGGATCAGAAGCAGCATCTGGAATTGACGCGTGATATTGCCCAGGCTTTTAATTCGGCCTACGACGTCGATTGTTTCCCGATGACAGAACCTTTGATATTTGGTGAAGGCACCCGGGTCATGAGCCTGCGGGACGGCAGTAAAAAAATGTCGAAGTCCGAGCCTTCGGAGATGAGCCGCATTATCCTGACTGACGGTCCGGATGAAATTGCCAAAAAGATTCGCAAGGCCAAGACCGATCCCCTGCCCCTGACCGCATCGCCGGAGGAGCTGGAAGAACGCCCGGAAGCAAAAAATCTTCTGGGCATTTTTGCCGCCCTTTCCAATGCGCCCGTGGCGGAAATCCATCAGCGATATGACGGTGCCGAGTTTTCCCAGTTCAAGAAAGACCTGATCGAACTGGCAGTGGCCGAATTATCGCCGATTACGACGGAGATGCAGCGCTTGCTGGCAGACACAGCCTATGTTGATTCTGTCTTGCGGGATGGTGCCGACAAGGCCGCTGAAATCGCGACCCCGATCGTCAAGGAAGTACAGGATATCGTCGGCTTCCTGCGGCCATAAAAGCTTGCGACCGACCCCTGGAACGCCCATGTAGGTGAGTATGGAACGAATTACCGACTTTTTTTCACGCCGTCTCGCCCTGCCGAATTTCTCGCGCCTGAGAATTTCCGGACCGGGCAAAAAGTCTGTTGTGGGCATTGCCATCGGCGTTGCCGTGTTTGCAGCGCTGTATTACCCCATCGGCATGATGATGATCCACGGGGTCAACGACGACATTAATTACAGCCCGCCTGCAGCCGAAGTCCCCAAGGGGGCAAGTTTTTCGGTGGCGGCAACGGCCGGGCTGATTGGCCGGGAAGTGGAAACCGCGCGCTGGACGGCGAACGATCCCTGGTTTTTACCAGGGGCGGCGCTCGATAACATGCCGAATTTCCAGCAAGGCGTTATCTCTGCCCTGGCGCGCTTTGCCTTTGAGCTGACAGATCAGATCGGGCGCACACGGGGTTCAAGCCAGACCGACACTGATCTGCAGGAGGCCGCCGGGTTGCTGCAATATTCAGGCACAAAATGGGTTTTTGATTTTTCCACATCGCTGGCCCCGACAGCCACATCCGAAGCCCAGTATCTCAAGGCCCAGCGCTCGTTATTGAGCTTCAACAAACGCCTGGCCAGTGGTGATGCGGTCTTTGATCGTCGTGCCGATAATCTGATGGCGACCCTGGACCGCATGGCACTGGATCTTGGTTCTTCTTCGGCGGCGCTGGACAGCCACATTGCCACACACGGTGGCAGCGTTTTTGATTTCCAGGCTGATGATCTTTATTACAATGTCAAAGGTCAGCTCTATGGCTATACGATTTTATTGCGGGAAATCGCCCGTGATTTCGAAAATGTTATTGCCGAACGGGAACTGGCCAAATCATGGGGCCTGATGATGAAAAGCTTTGAACATGCTGCATCACTGGACCCATGGGTCATTGTGAACGGCTCACCTGACAGCCAGTTTGCCCCCAGCCACCTTGCCGCACAGGGCTTTTATCTGTTGCGGGCCCGTACACAACTTCGGGAGATTACAAATATCCTATTGAAATAGTAGGTTATTTGCCCCAAATATAAGACTGAAATTACCCGGTTCGATTTGTCGCAGTCCGCAGGCCTTGCCAAATGGCAGGTTTATAGGGCAAAAAGGCTGTTGAACACGCAGTATTGCTGCGGGAAATAACCGACCTACTGGATATGGCCGACTCATCGGACAGGTCCGAATTTTGCGGAGAAGCTAGAAAATGTTTATTCAGACCGAAACAACACCCAACCCGGCAACACTCAAGTTTTTGCCCGGCCAGGAAGTCATGAGCCACGGCACAGCAAATTTTGTCGATCTGGCAGCAGCCGAACGCTCACCCCTGGCGACACGCATTTTTGGTGTTGAAGGTGTGACCGGTGTCTTTTTTGGCTCCGACTTTATTACGGTGACCAAAGGTGCTGTTGACTGGAACGACATCAAGCCAGCCGTTCTGGGTTCAATCATGGATCACTTTACCTCCGGTGACCCGATTGTATTGGCCAGTGCAGAAAGTTCCGATGACGCAGAAGACGATGACGGCGTCGTCATGCAGATCAAGGAATTGCTTGAAACCCGTGTGCGTCCGGCTGTGGCCCAGGACGGTGGCGATATCATTTTCCACGGTTTTGAAGACGGCATTGTTCATCTTGAGATGCACGGCGCCTGTGCCGGCTGCCCAAGTTCGACAATGACCCTGAAACACGGCATCGAGAACATGCTGCGTCATTACATTCCGGAAGTCATGGAAGTTCGCCAAATCTAAAGCGGTCTGATTAAGGCTGTTAAAACAAGAGCTTGAACGCCCCTCGTCGATCCCGACGAAGGGGCGTTTTGTTTGTTGGACATTAGGGCCAAATTTGTCTATAAGATCGGGATTCAGAGGGGGCGCAAACAGCGCCAAACAGTGGGACCTCAGTCGCTGGACGGGAAGAAAAACAGCTTTTTCCGCTCAGACGGTGCCAGCCAGGGTGATCAGGTATTCGGATCAAAGTTTCGGATCAACGGTTACAAAGCCCGGGCTGGAAAATTTGAGACGCAGTTAACTGCGCTGTTGATAACAACGGTTTGAACAGATGCCGGACAGTTTTTTCGGTGTCATGAGGAAAGTTTCAGATGTCCCACGCCAAGAAGTCCGGTCTGTCCGGATTCCAGCTATCCGGCCTGAATAAAGCTATCGTAGGTACCCTCGGTCTCAGTATCGCAGGCCTGTATCTTGCGGCAGGTCTTGATGCCCTGAATGGCGGCAAACATGCCGCTGATTCAAATCAAGGCACAGCGCAGGCCGCGTCCACTGACCCGGCGAGCCCACAGCTTATCTATGCCAATCTGCCTCGCTACAGCTTGTTCGGCGATGCTGACGACGATCTGGCGGCACAGGCCAAAGCCCTGAGTGGCCCGATCAAGGTCGCGAGTGCCGCTGATCTTGATAACAAATTCTCCGCCGCCGGATTTACTCTTTCGGATGTGCGCGATGGTGGCGATGTACCACGGGTCCTGTTGGTGAATTTGCCCAAGGATTTGTCTTCCTTGCGCTCTGTGAAAGCTAAAAAGAGCCTGTTTATCCGCAGCATGCTACCGCTGGTCCTGCAGGCAAACGAGAAAGTCCGCGAGGATCGTTTGCGCTTGCTGAAACTGATGGTACGTGACGGACAACCGGGCGAAGCCAACCGTAAATGGTTGCTGGAACTTGCCGACAACTATGGTGTCGATATCACTGACCTGAAAAAGGGTGGCGATCTCAGGAAAGTCATGACGGACCTGAAAATCCGGGTGGATATTGTGCCGCCGTCGCTGGCCCTGGCACAGGGTGCCGAGGAAAGTGGCTGGGGCACGTCGCGATTTGCGATCAAGGGCAATGCCGTTTTTGGCCAGTGGACCTATAAAAAGGGCAAGGGCATTGTGCCGGACAAACGCAATGAAGGCGCAAAGCATGAAGTCCGCGCCTTTGACGAACTGCGTGGCTCGATTGATGCCTATGTGTTCAATCTCAATACCCACAGGGCCTACAAGAAATTCCGCGCACGCCGCGCAGCCCTGAGGAAATCCGGTCAGGATGTAACGGGTGCTGAACTGATCAAGACCCTGGATCGATATTCCGAACGTGGTGCCGCTTATATCGGCACGATCCGCACGATTATGCGGGTAAACGGTATGGGTGCTTTTGACCGGTCACGCTTGCGGGTCGCGCTGGGTAGCGATACCTGAGCAATTACGGCAGATTTGCCAGGATGATTCCGGCTTAAGCGGTATCGCCCCGGGGTTTGGGACAGCGCTACGTTTCCGCGAAACCCGGAAACGCCCTTGAGCTGCTATTTAGGCACGAAAAACAGACGGCCAAGCCAGCGCCAGCGGCCGTTTTTGTCTCGCATTGTGCAGTTGATGCGGGAGCGACCGGGCGGAAACGGTTGCGCAAAGCGAACCTCAATACGATCCGTTCCAAGATGTTCTGTCCGCACTGCTGCGCCCAGATGGGATGCAAAACAATTCAGTCGTGAGATACCCGGAATAACAGCGTCCAGGGTAAAGCCGTAGGCAGGCGGATTGTCTGAAACCAGCATATCGGACGGCGATACGTCACGTGCCGGAATCGGCAGGGCATTGGCGGCCAGACGAAAACGATCCATGTCGCCATAGGCTTCATTCAAGGCAAATCGCGGCAAATACAGTGGGTCAGCGCTGGCATTGGCGACCCCGGAATGTTGCCCGAAAGCAGCCGAAAAACCGGCATCAGATATCAGATTCCGAAGTGTCAGGCTGGCTTCCCCGTAAGGATAGGCAAATATTTTCGGGACGCCACCCAGCTCTTTTTCGAATGCCCTGTCGGCCCGTGCCATATCCTGCTTGATGGCTGCGGGGGTCGCACCTGCCATATGTGCGTGCGAAGCACCGTGGTGACCAATGGTAACACCTGCGGCCTGCATTTCGCGGATCTGACCCCATGTCAGATAGTTGGCAGAGCGGCCGATCTGGTCTGTGGAGACAAATATCGTAAACGGAAAACCGGCCGCCCGAAAGCGCGGCCAGGCGTGGTGATAAACAGAGGCATAGGCGTCATCGATGGTAATTGCCAATGTCCTGTCGGGCAGCGCGACACCAGCCTTGATTTGAGCCACGACTTTTTCCAGCGGCCAAACATTGAAAGATGCAGATTTCAGCTCTGCGATGTGGGCATCCAGCTGGTCGAGGCGGATGTTGGTTGATGGCAAGGCGGGCTCGCCAAAACGGTGATACATCAACACAACAGCATGGGGAACTTCTGCCGCACGAGACGGGCTTGCGGAGATGAAGGTCACGAAGCCAAAAGTCGCAAGGACCATTGCCCACAAACCCGCAACAATAAACCGGCGTGCAAATGCCAATGGCTGTTTTGTGCCAATTGTATTTGTCACCTGAATCCCCTTTTCCCCATCAGTCCATTTACAGACAGCTGATCAATTTCTACATCATGCCGGTGCCTGCGTCGGCATCTTTGACAACCGGATATTGCCGGGCTTCGAACAATTGATAATGCCACCACTCATTGCGGAAAAAATCCCATCCCGCCGTTGTCATGATCCCCATCAATAGGTGGCGATTTTTCTGAGCCTCAACCGGTACGTTAGTATTACCGTGGTGCGATAAGGGCGTAAAGGCGTCAAAGCCTGTTCCCATCACCAGGTGATGACCGTCCCTGTCGACAAGCGTCAGGTCAATTGCGACGCCGCGGCTGTGGGGAGACCCGCGCCAGGGCAGCGACAAAAAATCGGGGTCTGGCGTGTGTTGCCACAAAGCCCATTGCGCTTCCGGTGGCCGGTAGGCATCGAACACGCAAAAGCGCAGGTCCATCTGCGCGGCCAGATCACATGCCCTGGTCATGGCCTCGGCAGCTTCTGGATGCAAATAGCATCCGGGCCGTTTGTAGACAGGTGCGCCGGTAAAATTATTCGCCGTGGCGTAAGCGATGTCTATGTCCAGATCAAAGTCGGGTGGTACGATTTCAACTAACATGGTTATGGCGATACGCTCTTTAAGTTATTTCAGTTTGTGCTATCCCTGCCAGGTACCTGATATCACGGTGTCGGTAATCAGGCTGTATGATGGCAAGGCAAACAGGATAAAGCTGGGCGATGATATGAACATTTTGTCCTTTGATACAACATTGAACCGTTGTTCTGTTGCGGTGCTGACTGATGATCAGGTGCTGGCGCACAGGTTCGAGGCTTTGCAGCGTGGACATGCCGAAGCCCTGATGCCTATGGTCAGTGCGGCCCTCGACGATGCAGGCCTGGCCTTTCCGGATATCAATCTTGTTGCGGTCACCACAGGCCCTGGCACGTTCACCGGCCAGCGGGTCGGTTTATCCGCAGCGCGTGGATTTGGTGTGGCGCAAAGCTTGCCGGTACAGGGTGTTGGCAGCCTGCCCGCCATCGCACTTGCCGCCAGACAGGATGGTTGCGAGACAGATATTCTGGTGGTTCTGGATGCCCGCAGGGGACAGTATTATGTGCAGAATTTTGCAGCGGAACAGTCCATCTGTTTATCGGGGACCGCGCCTCTGGCCATCGAAACGGCAGAGCTGGCCAAATATTTACCGGCAGGCCCCTGCACGATTGTTGGCACGGGCGTAACCATGGTGCAGGAAATGTCCGATCTGGATAAAGACCACATTTCGTTCAGCACATCGGGACCCGAGGCTGACGCCATTGCGGTTGCCCGGTTGGCCCGCGACATTGTTGCTTGTGACGGGATGCCCGAAGAACCACCTGCACCATTATATTTGCGTGCGCCCGACGCAAAGTTACCGGGTGGAAAATCCCTGCCATGACCCGAACGTCGGTGCGGGTTGAACCAGCGACCATCGCCAGCAAGGATTTACTGGCGGCCTTGCACGGTGAAATTTTTACATCCGAAGAACAGGTCTGGAACGCTGGCTCATTTGCAAACCTTATGGCGATGCCGGGCATGCTGGCCTGGCTGGCCGTTGATATCCAGGCAGATGAAGACCTGCCCGTTGGTCTGGCCCTGACACGATTTAGCGGAGACGAAGGCGAAATCATGACCATTGGTGTCGTGCCCACGGCGCGGCGCGGCGGTGTCGCAGCTGGTCTGCTGGGTGAAATAACAGATCACGCGGATCGTTCAGATGCCGGGTTGTTTCTTGAGGTCGCAGCCGAGAATGACCCTGCCATACAGCTCTATCTGGCCCATGATTTCACAGAAGTCGGGCGGCGAAAAAATTATTATAAACGGCGGAATGGTGACCGGGTCGATGCTTTGGTCCTGAAACGAAATCCTTCAGGCAGCTGAAGCCGGATCCGCCTTTTTTACCATCAAAATGTGAACCCCTGGTGATGTTTCATCGGATTCAAGTGAAAGCACTGTATGCCCCTCTGATTTGACCGATCTTGGCACATTTATCAACGGTTCACCTTCACCCAGGCGGATTTCTGCAACTTCACCGGCAGACATCTTTTCAATCAGCAGTTTTGCCTTAACAAATGTGATCGGGCAAATATCCGATGTGATGTCCAGGTAATAGTCGGGTGTTGAAGACAATGATTGGCCATCCATTTAAAGTAACCACAATAATAGTTTGAAAATTAGCACAAAACGAAATATATAAATCAATATTATTTAAAAAGTATATGGGTAAATTTTATGTCTGAGAAAATTGATACCAATGAACTTCTTGCGCTGACCACGGATATCGTGGCATCGCATGTGTCGAACAACGAAGTTCCTGTTGCTGACTTGCCAAACTTGATACAACAAGTATTTGGCGCGCTCGCCCAATTAGGGGGTGCAGCACCGGCTGCACAGGAAAAACTCAACCCTGCAGTTCCTATTAAAAAATCAATTACGCCGGATTACATCATTTGTCTGGAAGACGGCAAAAAACTGAAGATGCTGAAGCGCCACATCAAAACACGTTATAATCTCAGTCCTGAAGAATATCGTGAAAAATGGGGTCTGGGGGCTGACTATCCAATGGTGGCACCCAATTATGCCACCCAGCGCAGTGAACTGGCCAAGAAAATCGGCCTTGGTACAAAGCGCAGTCGCTAGAGCGATTTCATTGTTTCATTGATCAGAGTGATTCCGCGTGGAGCGGAATCGCTTCTGAGCGATCTCTAGTGAAACAGTTGGTCTGATTTTCCGGAATTTGGCTGGATTGCGCGGAAAATTCGCAGAATCGGTACAGATTTACTGACAACTGTGGTTTATTATCAATCACAGTTGATCCAGCGGGCGGCTACACGCTTGTGGGTCAGTTTTCTGATTGTTCAGGGAGATATAAACTTGCCTACAATGTCCCGCCTCGAGACCCTTTGCATCGAAAAAGGTATGAAAATGACCGGCCAGCGGCGGGTCATCGCACGTGTTTTGTCAGATTCGGACGATCATCCGGATGTAGAGGAAGTCTATGCCCGGGCAAGTGCCATTGATCCAAAGATCTCGATTGCCACCGTGTATAGAACCGTGCGCCTTTTCGAAGAAGCAGAAATTCTTGAGCGTCATGATTTTGGTGATGGACGATCGCGCTACGAAGAAGTGTCGGAAGAGCACCACGATCACCTGATTGATATTCGCACCCGGGAAGTTATTGAATTCCAGGATCCCGAGATCGAAAAGCTGCAAGCTGAAATTGCCCGCCGACTTGGCTTCAAGCTGGTTGGACACCGGTTGGAACTCTATGGCGTTCGCGACAGCGAAGAAAAAAGCTGAGACTTCATACCCAGCAGCCAGAATTTCGCAGGACATGACATGCCCGAACTGATTTGTGCCTGACCATGTTTTTGCGTGGGGTGGTCAAATCAACTCTGACCATTTTCTGGACCGGATTGCTGCTGCCCTTACAGCTTCTGGCCCTGAAAACATCCAGTCCTTTGGCAAGGCACCTGCCATTATTGTATCATCGCGGCGCGGCGCGAATTCTTGGCCTTCACATTACGATCAGCGGACAGCCCTGTACCACTGATCCTGTATTGTATGTGGCCAATCATGCCTCATGGCTCGATATCGTGGCGCTTGGGTCGATCCTGAAAGCCGGGTTTATTGCCAAACATGAAGTTGCGGACTGGCCAGGTTTTGGCTTGCTGGCGAAATTACAACAATCCATTTTTATCGACCGCAGTCGTCATCAAATCCGCACCGGCACCGACCAGGTTTCGGCGCATCTGGCAACAGGGAAAAGTCTGATCCTGTTTCCCGAGGGGACCAGTAATGACGGTATCAGCATCTTGCCGTTTCAAAGCAGTTTTTTTTCCGTCGCTGAACAGACCCCTGGTGGTCCGGCTTTGCCGGTACAACCCGTCAGCATTCGCTATACCCACCGCGCGGGATTGCCTCTTGTGCGGAGCCAGATGCCGGCCATCGCCTGGTATGGTGACATGTTTCTAATGCCGCATTTGTGGCAATTATTTTGCGAGGGCGGCGGGATTGATGTCGTCCTGAATTTTCACGCCCCGGCAGATATGGCGCAATTCAATTCGCGCAAGGCGTTGGCAAAACATTGTTATGACGTTGTCAGGGATGGGGGCGAAATCCCTGATCGTCCAGCCTTGCCACAGGCAGGTTCTTGACAGTCCGGGGTGCAGTGCGCATGTTCAGGACAGAAACCGGACCGCGGTCCGTTAACAATTTGCGCTGTCAGAAGAAATGAAGAACCACAAGAAACTGCATATCCAGACCTGGGGCTGCCAGATGAATGTCTATGATTCGTCTCGCATGTCCGATGTGCTGACGCCTCTGGGCTATCAGGCCTGTGACAATGCGTCGGATGCCGACATGGTTATTCTCAATACCTGCCACATTCGTGAAAAGGCAGCCGAAAAGATCTATTCGGAACTGGGTCGTTTGCGCAAACACAAGGAAGCGCTGGCGCAGGATGGTCGGCACATGGTTATCGCAGTTGCCGGATGTGTGGCCCAGGCCGAAGGGGCGGAAGTGCGCCGCCGTGCTCCCTGGGTCGATATGGTCTTTGGCCCACAAGCCTATCATCAGTTGCCCGATATGGTTCGGGCGGCGGCACGCGGTGCCGGCGTTGTTGAAACAGACTTTCCGTCTGAACCAAAATTTGATGCCTTGCCAAAATCCGGTGGCCAGGGACCCTCTGCCTTTTTGACGGTTCAGGAAGGTTGCGACAAGTTCTGCACATTCTGTGTAGTGCCCTATACCCGGGGCGCTGAATATTCCCGCCCGGTCGCAGATGTCATTGCGGAGGCAAGGGATCTTGCAGCACTGGGCGCGCGTGAAATTACGCTGCTGGGCCAGAACGTAAATGCCTATCATGGCGAAGCCCCGGACCAGACCGGATCAGCCTGGTCGCTGGGTCGCCTGATTGAAGGCCTGACCGACGTCGATGGTCTGGCCCGCTTGCGTTATACAACATCGCATC
>Ga0233430_1002251_pt1 | contig 22978 bp, 20 predicted proteins | sample SI_118_April2016_2_FD_179883 | JGI IMG/M metagenome (GOLD analysis project Ga0233430, IMG submission 179883) | Seawater microbial communities from Saanich Inlet, British Columbia, Canada - SI_118_April2016_150_MG | ecosystem: Environmental > Aquatic > Marine > Inlet | place: Canada: British... | reverse complement strand
ATTTCTGGAAAAATGAAGAATCCTTTCGAGAAAGCATTTTTACTTGTTGTGGGGCTAAGTTATCTGCAAGCCTTTGCTGATGGAAATAAGAGAACAGCTCGTTTGGTAGGCAATGCAGTTTTGCTGGCTTATAATTGGGCTCCTTTATCTTATAGAAACATTGATGAAGTAGAGTATAAGCAGGCACTATTACTTTTTTATGAACAGCATAGCTTACTTCACTTTAAAAGAATATTTATAGATCAATTCAAATTTGTGGTAAAGAATTATTTTAGAAGTTAGGTACTTTCAAGTTTATTCCCTCAAGTAATTTCTAACACAAACTATATAATACGAACCAAAGTGCTATAATTTCTTTATGAAAAATAAAAAATTCACATCTTACCTATTGATTGGGTTGTCTATTACCTACTTGTTTTATGGTTCGTTTGTGTCTGAGGACTACTTTCCTCAACTAATGTGGATTATGGGGTTGTTTGCTGGAGTTGCATCTTCAAAGATTGGCAAGGTTAAAAAATAGGTTCTAACTTTCTCCAACATTTTTGTTATTGACATAGTTTATAGTTAATAGTAAACTATAAACTATGAAAACAGATACAAGCAATAAAATACTAACAATACTTGATGAAAAACGCCAGGCAAGAGCCCATGACTTGGGCAAGAGTCTTGGTATTAGCCAGGTAGCTGTTCATAAACAGCTGAAAAAACTTTTGGATGAAGGAAAGATTTCTAAAGCAGGAAGCCCTCCTTTTGTTGTTTATCTTCCCAAGATAAGAGAGGTTGAACGAGATCAACCAAAGCTTGGTGATGCAAATAATATGAGACACATTCTCTTTGGTGATAGCATTGGTTTTGGAGTTGGTGACTATCAATATGGGGGATGGGCGACTAGGCTTCGATTATTTATAGATCAAGAAAAAAAATCTAAAGATCATAACTTGGTTAATTTGAGCATATCCGGAGATACTTCAAGAGGTCTACTGAATCGCATGGAGAAGGAAGCCAAATTAAGAATAAGAGATAAAGACCCTGACAGTTTTAAACTTATTATCGCTATAGGTGCCAATGACTCTAAAATTAATAAAGATGACTTGGAGAACGATATTTCACCCAAAGAATTTGAAAAAAACATACATAAACTGATTGGGATAGCTAAACAACTTTCTTGTGAAGTTATATTGATTGGTTTGGTGCCAGTGCATGAACCCTTAACTACTCCATATAAAGAAAATAAACATTATCAAGTTGGTCAAATAGAAAAATACAATCAAATATTAAATACATCAGCCCAAAAAAATAATATAATGTTTGTTGATATGTTTGAAGATTGGATGCAGAGAGACCTTTCTCAATTATTTTCCGATGGTCTTCACCCTAATACTTTGGGGCATGAAATTATGTATAAAACTATCAGAAGAGAAATATTTCATTAATCAATTTTGTTAGCGCTATACTACTTCCATGATCAAGATAATTGATAAAAAGTCTAATATTAATAAATTGCAACATAGAAAATTAGCTCAAGGTGATTGGCAGAAACTTTCTATTGCAGAACAAATGGCAAATATTGGTAGTGAGGTGGTTAGAGCGAGCAAATGGAAAGAAAAGGGTCGGGATAAACTGTTTAAACCAGCTCTTTCACGTATGTTAGAACTGATTGATCTAACCGCTAGCTGTCATAAAAATAACTTACCCAGATTAACAGAGTTACTACGGACTAGAGAATGCTTATTGGATTTCTTGGTTGGAGAAAATGCATATGGGTCAACCATCAGTGGTTGGCAAAAATACTTCTATGCTTTTAACCTATTGGTTAGAAAACCTAAATAATTTTAACTAGCAACTATCCTTTATAATTACCCCATGCTTCATTCTCGAACCATTTTTACTTTATTAGATTCACCAGCGTTTGGGGGAGCAGAGCAGTATATTTTAGACTGTATGGTTGGTTTTCTGGAAGCTGGGCAAAGGATAGTTGTTGCCACTCACAATAATAGAGTAAAGCAGCAGTTTGAAAAAACTTTTAGGCAGAAGAAACTTTCCAACTTTAACATTATCCACCTGCCTTTTGTGTTGGATGCAATTGGTAACTGGAAGGGATTGATTAAGTTTTTCTGGTTTGCTCCCGGTGCTGTCTGGTGGTTTTTTTCTACTTTAACAAATCTTAAAAAAGAAAGTAAAGTAATTTGTTTCTTGGCTGGATTTAGTGACAGATTACTGTTATCGCCATTGGTTAAGCTACTTGGATCTAGATTAATTTGGGTGGAGTTTGGACCTCTATCTCCCATTTTTAAACGCAACTTTGGTTTTCCCAAATTGATGTATATTTTAAACAAGCAATTGCCAGACAAAGTTGTAACTATTTCCAGATCTACAAGAAATAGTTTAATGACTGATGGTGGGATTGAGGCAGAAAAAATTGAGATCGTTTATCCAGGGGTTGAGTGTTTTAGTGATCGGCAATTAATAGATATTCGCAGAACTGGAAAAAAATGGTTCAAACAACACTCATTGGATGACAAGCAAGTCATTTCCTTTGTAGGCAGACTGGCAGGGGAAAGTCAGGTTGAGTTATTGCTGGATGCCTTTGCCCAAGTTAATAAAAACTTTCCTCAATCTAGATTGATAATTATGGGGGAGGGTCCTAACAAAAAACAGTTGGTGCAGTTGGCCAAAAACCTTGAGATTGATAAGCAAATATTCTTTGCCGGTTTTGTGACCGATAAATTAAAAAAAGAAATATTAGCCAACAGCAAGATTTTTGTTTTTCCTCGCAGTTGGGAGTTAGAGGGCTTTGGCATATCTACCATTGAAGCTATGAGTTGTGGAGTGCCAGTGGTGGTGCCAAATTTTGGTCCCCAATCAGAAATTATCAAACACGGAGTAAATGGTTTGCTTTTTGCACCCAATCAAGTTTCTAGTTTAGTATCTAGCCTGGAACGTTTAATGAGTGACAGGAAGTTGGGAATGAAACTTGCCAAACAGGCATTAATTGACATTAGAAAAAAATACACAAAATCCAGTTTAATGAAAAGAGTTCCTAGGTTGGTTATCTTGTAAATAGAATCTCTCGCCATTCTTCCCAGACAGACTGATAACTGCTGAGAGATGGGGCTTCGTCTAACGGAGAGGCAGATAGAGGGGGGAGTTGAATGACTACCTCTCCTTCTTTCTGCATTAACAGCTCGTCTCTAAAAACTTGTTCTTTGAGCAAATCTTCTTTGTCTTGGCTAGGTGATAACCGTTGTTCGGCTTGGGAGACTTGTTGTTTTAGAGTCTCTACTTGTAAGTTTATAACTTGAGCAGTCTTTGCTACCTGCTCATTTTTTTGCCCAGTCTTATGTAAAGATAAAATAAAAATAATCACCACAACCGTCAAGATAAGGGCTGTTAGAGGGTTATATAGAACACGATTCATGATTTAGACTTATAGCAAAATAATAAAATTAGATGTAATCCGGGGTGTTGTTGTTAATCCGGGCTTGTGTTATTATAAGACTTACCACATGCGACAGATCTGATAATCTATCGGATGCGAATAATTATCTTTTAGTACTAGAAAAAGGATATCACATGCAGAGTCTAGTTGACGCCCAAATAGCATTTGTTACATTTTTACGAGATAACGGTAAGGCTCAAGCCACTGTGTTGGCTTATGGTAAAGATATTGAGCAGCTAGTTGAGCACATGGCAGAACAAGAAAAGACTCAAGTAGCAGACGTGACATCGGATCATATCAATGATTTCAAAGATTTGCTTAAAAAACGTAGATATACAGGTAAATCTATCTCTAGAAAAATTAATTCTATTAAAGCCTTTTTTAGGTATGTAGTGGGTCAGGGTGTAATTGACGCCAATCCAGCAGATGTAGTGAGTCATCCAAAATTTGAACAAGCACCTCCTAGAGTTTTGAGCAAAGTTGAGTACAGGGCGTTGCGTGATGCTTGTCGGGGTGATGCCAGGATGTCTGCTATTGTGGAGCTATTGCTTCAAACTGGTATGAGAATTAGCGAGCTAGCCTCGATGCAAATACAGGACGTAGATTTTGAACGCAATGTGATTACTATTCAAGCTCAAAACTCTAGACCAAATCGCAAGGTACCTATGAATTTGGCAGCTAAACGCTCCATGATGGAGTATCTTAAGATACGACCTAGAGCTAGAGAACGCACAGTCTTTTTAACTAAAACCTGCAGACCATTTTTGGTGCGAAATATACGAACTGCTATAGATCGTTACTTTAGATTGGCTGGCATAAAAGGGGCAAGGGTGAATGATCTACGCCATACCTTTATTGTGGAACAGCTCAAAGCTGGCACACCTTTGGTTTATGTGTCTCAACTAGTGGGTCACAAACGCATTACTACTACAGAACGATACTTAAAATTAATCGAAGCTCCAGAGATTGAGCCAAATGTGCAGATAGAAGAGTTATAAATTTCATAATTGACAGTTTAATTAATCCTAGTATACTAGTGCGCTAGTACATGAGATTTGCTTAGTTATGAAAAAGATCACAATCAATCAATTAATCGAAACCATCTTGTCTTTGAAAACAAAAGATCAGATGGAAAACTTATTATTGGGTATTTTAACTCCCCAAGAGTTAGAGCAACTGCCGGTACGTTTGGAAGTGGTCAAGAGATTAAAAAAAGGAGATCCACAACGAAAGATAGCAGATGATCTAGGAGTGGGAATTGCTACAGTTACCAGAGGAGCTACAGAAATTAAAAAAGGTAGATTTAAAGATGTTAAATAATAGTCAAATACTAGCAGTCTTGGGTGCAAAGCATGCTTGGTGGTTAGACACATTATGTTGGCGGTGATTTAGTAGAAGAATATATTTCATACAATCCCGCATAGACGGGATTTTTTAGTATTTAAAAAAGGAAAATAACAATGAAAAAGAAAAATATATTACAGAAACCATATAATTTGCCAGACGACCAAGGTATGTTCGGTGAGTTTGGAGGTCGGTTTGCTCCACCTCCTTTGGTACCAATTCTAGAAGAATTAACAGCTACCTATCTTGAGTTGAAGCAGAGTTCCAAGTTTACGGCAGAGCTGGAAGAGTTGTACAAAACTTGTGCCAATAGACCAAGCTCTCTGTATTTGGCCAAGCGATTAACCGCTCATGTGGGTGGAGCTAACATCTATTTGAAGCGTGAGGACCTAAACCATACAGGTGCCCACAAAATCAACAATACTTTGGGTCAAGCTTTGGTGGCCAAGCATCTGGGCAAGAAGAGGTTGATTGCAGAAACTGGTGCAGGGCAACATGGTGTGGCTACGGCAACTGTGGCAGCTTTGTTTGGCATGGAATGTCATGTCTATATGGGTAGTAGAGATGTCAAGAATCAGCGCATGAATGTAGAAAGAATGAAGTTGCTTGGTGCCAAAGTCATCTTTGTAGACCAGGGTCAAGCCACTCTGAAAGATGCGGTTGATGCAGCTCTAGTTGCTTTTGTGAAAGATCCAGAAGCTTACTACCTTCTAGGTTCTGCAGTTGGACCGCACCCATATCCTCTTATGGTGAGAGACTTCCAAGCTGTCATAGGCAGGGAGGTGAGAGAGCAGATGAAGCAAGCCGTGGGTAAGTTACCAGATGTGTTAGTAGCTTGTGTGGGCGGAGGATCAAATGCTTTAGGTCTGATGTATGACTTTATTGAAGATCCTGCTGTGAGATTGGTAGCAGTTGAACCAGCTGGAAAAGGTGAGCAAAGCGGTCGTCACGGCCTGGCCCTGCAGAAAGGCAAGCTCGGCATGATTCATGGTTTCAAGTGTTTGGTCTTGCAAGACGAAAAGGGCGAGATCAAAGAGTCATACTCGGCTGCTTCTGGTCTAGATTATCCTGGAGTAAGTCCAGAGTTTAGTTACCTTAAGCAAGCGGGGAGAGTTGAAGCAGTTGGAGTCACAGACAAGCAGGCGGTCAAAGCCTTTGAGCTGTTGTCTAGGACAGAGGGTATTATTCCAGCTTTGGAGTCTGCTCATGCCATTGAAGCCGGTATGAAGATAGCTGGTTCTTTAGGCAGTAATCAGACAGTAGTGATTAATTTATCTGGTCGGGGAGATAAAGACGTAGCTAACGTCTGTGAGAATCTACTCTGATGTACAATAGGCTTGGAGCGAATCTACTTATGTAGATTGCTCCAAGCCTAAAAAGGGAAAAATATGAATAGCAAAAAACGCATATTATCTGGCATTACTCCTAGTGGTAACTCGCTCCACATTGGCAATTATTTTGGTGCTGTAGAGCCACAAATAGAGCTACAAAATAACCCGGAATACGAGACATTCTATTTTATTGCAGATTTGCATGCCTTAACCACCGTCCAAGATAAAAAAGTGCTGGAAGAAAATATCAAACAAGTGGTGTTGGATTTTCTAGGACTTGGATTAGACCCAGATAAATGTGTCTTTTTTCGCCAGTCTCAAGTGCCAGCTCATTCACAGCTAGCTGTAATTTTAGGCAACTATATTTCCTATGGTCAGATGAAGAGAATGCATGCCTTTAAAGACAAGTTGCAAAAAGGAGCAGATATCGAGTCGGTCAACATGGGATTGTTTAACTATCCTATTTTAATGGCCAGTGACATCTTGATCTACAAACCGTTTGGAGTACCTGTAGGAGAAGATCAGAGACAGCACATTGAGTTGGCTCGAGACATGGCCCAGAACTTCAACCGAGTTTATAAATCCAATATCTTTTCATTACCAGAGCCATTAATTTCTAAAGAGCTGGGAAAGATTGTAGGTACAGATGGTACTCGCAAGATGAGCAAGTCTCTAAACAACACTATTGGTATTTTTGAAGATGAAGCAGTAATAAGAAAACAGATCATGAGTTGTTATACAGACCCCAATAGAATCAAGGCTACAGATCCAGGCAAAGTTGAAGGCAATCCAGTGTTCATTTATCACGATCTAATCAATGAGGACAAAGCGGAAGTGAAAGAGCTTAAAGAACGATACAGAGCTGGTGAAGTAGGGGATGTAGAAGTTAAAGAAAAACTGATTGTAGCTCACAGGAAATATTTTGCCAAAGCCCGAGCCAGACGTAAAGAGTTACTGGAAAATCCAGAGCAGGTAGATGGGATATTAAAAACAGGTGGAAGCAAGGCTCAAGAAGTGGCAAATGCCACATTACATGAGGTTATGAATCAGATAGGATTGTAGTTAGCTAATTATTTTTATGACAGAAGCTGATAAATTGAGAGAGAGAGAGCCATTCAGGTATGAAGAAAAATTTGAAGGTCGGTTGAAGACCTTTTTCTTATTTGGAAAATTTGATATCAGACAATTAGCCCAAGCAGTTGCAACCCAATTTCCCAACAACTACGCATTTGATGTGCTTACTGATGTTAATGGAGTAGCCATGTCGTTTGATTGTTGTTTTGACAAAATTGAAGTTGTAGGAGATTGGATTATTACAGGACGAAAATTTCGAATTCGTGTTTCTAACGCTCATGGTACTAACGATAGTGATCGAGAACTATACAAAGATACATTGGCAAAGATTAGAATGATATTAGAATCTCTCATGATACAATAGCCTGGCTTATGAGCCAGAAGGACACAAAAAAACGACCAGCCAAGTCTTCTTCAAAAAAGAAGCCAGCTTTAATTCCCCGTAAGTTTGTTTTTAAACTTAATCTAAATAAATTTTTTAGTAAGGGCTTGTTATATCTGTTAATAGGTTTATTGTTTTTACCTTTCTTAACTTCTTTGTTTGCTACAGAAGAGTTGGAATCAATCTCCATCAGCCAGATGGTGAGTGATGTGAGAGATGAAAAGGTTGAAAAGGTAGAAGTTTCTGGCGATGAGTTTAAGCTCAATTATAAAGATGAAGTCATCAAAACTGTCCGTAAAGAGCCAGGTCAAGGTGTGGTGGCTATTTTTGAAGCAGCAGATATAGATCTAGCTCAAACCGATATCGAGATCATTGATATTTCTGGTGTCGAGCTATTTAAAAAGTTTTTGATTGAGTTGTTACCCACCCTAATTGTGTTTGGTCTGATTGGTTTCTTTTTCTATAGACAGATGAAGGGGGCACAGAACGGTATCATGGGCATTGGTCGCAGTAAGGCCAAAATTTATGTCAAAGGCAAACAAAATACCAACTTTAAAGATGTGGGTGGTATGGACGAAGCCAAGCAAGAGCTGGAAGAAGTAGTAGATTTTTTGAAACATCCCAAAAAGTATACAAAAGTTGGGGCTAGAACTCCCAAGGGTGTGCTATTGGTTGGTCCGGCTGGTACAGGTAAGACACTTTTGGCTAGAGCTGTTGCTGGTGAAGCCAATGTTCAGTTTTTATCTATTGCCGGTAGTGAGTTTATGGAGATGTTGGTGGGAGTGGGGGCTTCAAGAGTAAGAGATCTGTTTGGCACTGCCAAAAAGCTAGCGCCCTCAATTATTTTTATCGATGAGATCGATGCTATTGGTAGAACTAGAAGTCCAGGTCATATGGGCGGCCATGACGAACGGGAGCAAACTTTAAATCAAATATTAGTAGAGATGGATGGCTTTAGCCAAAATGACAATGTGATCGTCATGGCCGCCACCAATAGAGGTGACATGTTGGACTCGGCTCTGGTTAGACCAGGTAGGTTTGATCGTAGAGTTATGGTTTCCTTGCCAGATCTAGAAGAACGTAAGTTTATTATCTCTATTCATGCCAAGGGCAAACCTTTTGTTAAAAGTTTAGACTGGACAAAGGTAGCCAAACGTACTGTCGGTTTTTCTGGAGCAGATATAGAAAACATGTTAAACGAAGCAGCGATTGGTGTAGCTAGAGTTGGTCGGGATAAAATAACTCTAGAGGATATCAATGAAGCTTCTCTTAAGGTTAAACTTGGTCCAAGTAAGAAGCGTCTGCAAGATCCACTGGAAAGAAAGATGACCGCTTACCACGAAGCTGGTCATGCTCTTGTTTCTCATTTATTGCCAAACTCCGACCCGGTTTCTAGAATCTCGATTGTATCTCGTGGTCACGCTTTGGGTTACACTTTTACTCCACCAGAACGAGACAAACTGCAAGTGACTAAGTCCGAACTGTTAGATGAAATGGCGGTTTTGTTGGCAGGTAGAGCTGCCGAAGAATTAATTTTCGATGAAAAAACTGCTGGAGCCAGTAATGACATTGAAAGAGCCACCAAGGTGGCTAGAGCCATGGTGGTGAGTTATGGCATGAGTGGGTTGGGAGCCATGAACTTTACGCCCCAAACAGACATGACCGATTTACGCATGGCTTGGTCCGAACCAGCCAAGATCTCGGAACATGTGCAACAACAAGTAGACCAAGAGATTCAAAACTTTATTGCCGTAGCTCACAAAAAAGCCAAGGCCTTAATCACCAAACACAGATTTAAACTAGATAAAGTTTCGGAAAAGTTGCTAGAAGTAGAGACACTGGACGGGGATGAGTTTACCAAGCTGATGGGGATAAAAAAATCCAAGTAAGATAAGATGGTAACTGTGGCGACAGACTCATTAATCAACTCCAACTTCGACCAAACCCCCAACCGTGACGAGTTTTTACTCATTGATGGTCATGCCATCATCTACAGAGCCTACCACGCCTTTCCCGAGTTAACAGATCCCAATGGACAGCTGGTGAATGCGGTTTATGGTTTTGCCAGAATCTTGTTAGTGGCGATCCGTGATTTTGATCCAGAGTACATTGCGGTCTGTTTTGACAGCAAAGCCAAAACTTTAAGAGCTCAAGAACATGACTTTTATAAAGCCAACAGAGCCGAGATGCCAGACGATCTTAAACCCCAGATTGAGTTGGTGAGTCAACTAGTTAAAGCATTAAGCATACCTCAATTTGCTATCCCTGGGTACGAAGCAGATGATTTAATTGGTACATTGGCTACCCAAAATGCTTTGCCAGAAATTCAAACCCAAGTTAAAGATGGATTATTGACCGTGATCGTAACTGGAGATAAGGATTTACTGCAGCTGGTTAATGATACGACTCATGTTTGGTTGCCTCGGCGGAATCGTCACCAAACAGATTTGGAGTACGATGCTCACTTGGTGGAAGAAAAGATGGGAGTAAGACCAGATCAAATTGTAGATCTTAAGGCTTTGATGGGAGATGCTAGTGATAATATTCCAGGAGTGAAAGGCATAGGGCAGAAGACTGCGGTTAAGTTGCTTAATCGGCATCAAACTTTGGCAAAAGTTTATGACAGAGTAGCTCAACTGGAGCTAGGTGAAAGTGATGATTTAATCAAAGGAGCTATGTTGACTAAGTTAGTTACTGGAAAAAGTAACGCCTATTTAAGCAAAGAGCTGGCTCAAATCCAGGTTAAATCACCCATTAGTTCTTGTCTGGAAGATTGCAAAATTACAGGTTACGACAAAGCCAAAGCAGTAGAGCTATTTACTCAACTGGGATTTTCGTCACTTATTAAGCTTTTGCCAAAAGACGAGTTTGAGCAAGGAGTTCAAACAGCCTTGTTTTAGAGATAATAAATACAGGTATAATCAACATACTAATGCAGTCAAAAAAAACCCTTAAAGTTGCCCTAGTTCACGATTACCTGGCGGAGTACGGTGGGGCAGAGCGAGTGTTGGAGGCTTTGCACCAGCTTTATCCTAAAGCTCCTTTGTATACGGCGTTTGTAGATAAAAAGAAGCTAGGGCGACACTGGCAAAAATTCGCCAGTCTTGATATTAAAACCACTTGGTTAACCAAAATCCCGTTCCATAAACAACTATTTTCTCCTTTGCGAATTTTTGCCCCTTGGTACTTCTCCAGTCTAGATTTATCCCAGTACGACCTGGTCATTTCCTCCACCAACGCCTATTTTGCCAAAGCAGTCAAAGTTCCAAGTGGTGTTCATGTTTGTTATTGTCACACACCTAGTAGGTCGCTCTGGGGTTATACCACCATGAGTGACTGGAAGAAAAATCCACTCATCCGGGTCATGGGTAGTTTGCTCAATCACTATTTACGAATCATCGACGTGAAGGTGGCTCAAAAAGTAGATCACTTCATTGCCAACTCCAAAGAAACTGCCAGTAGAATCTCCAAGTTTTATAGAAGAGACTCGGTAGTAATCCACCCTCCGGTTGATATTCCCAGTCATCCACCTAGTAGTAAGCCAAAAGGTTCTTACTTCATTTATGTGAATAGACTGGCTTTGGCTAAACATCCAGAAATCGCTGTTGAGTCGTGTTTAAAGTTGGGCTTGCCATTAAAAGTTGTAGGTGAGGGTAAGATGAGATCTAAGTTAGAAGAGATGGTGCTAGATTACCCAGATCATCAGATTGAGTTATTGGGCGGAGTATCGGATGAAAAACTAAATGCACTTTATGCTGGAGCCAAAGCCCTACTTTACCCTGTAGAAGATGAGGATTTTGGTATGGTGCCGGTAGAAGCCATGGGTCATGGAGTACCAGTCATTGGTCACCGTTCTGGGGGGCCATTGGAAACAGTGGTAGAAGGTGAAACTGGTATTTTGTTTGATGATTTGTCTGTAGCTGGTTTAAGTCAAGCCATAAGTAATTTCAAACCCAGTGACTTTGTCCCAGTTCAAATCTACAAACACGCCAAACAGTTTGAACTGGAGAAGTTTAACCAAGGAATACAAAAGTTGGTTAATACAGTTGTCGAAGAATAAATTTAAACTTGATAATGAAAATTATCAGATACATTCGCTTCGTAGAAGCTACAATTTGAGATTTTAGAGCTCATTCGGACGAATTAAACTCCAAGCCTGGTGCTTATTCTAAATAGGATATGTTTAATTTCGTACGCTCTGATAATTTTATTAGTCAAGTTTTTGTTATTTGTTTTGCTTAAACTCCAGCTTGACTACGTCATTGGGTTGAAGTGAGACGGTGGTTTGTAAGATGCCTGCAGATGTAGCTAGATTCTGGGTTAAAGTTCTGCCCGAAAGATACCTTAGTTGGAGTGAGTAGTTACCTGGTTCAATTTGATCAAAGGTGACGGGAACAGTCTCGTATGTTTTGGCTTGGGCTTCAAAGTTAGCTAGGACTACATGCAAAACGCCTTCTTCATTTTGACTGGCTAGACCACTCACAACTGTTCCGTTGCCAGTTAGCTGAACTCTCTGATTGGGTAAGCTGTCTAACATTTTTAGACCGTGATACCTAGATTTTGTTTTTTGGGAAGTGCCAGGGGCAGTTATCAGTCCCCATCTTCCCCAGAACTCTTGTCCGGCTGGGTCTTTGCCATCTTGAATCTCAAAAACAAAGGCTCTCTCTACAGTGCCGATCATGTTAATTGCTCCAGCTACAGTGTGGGCTGCCGAGTAGCTACCATCATACCCAATATGAATTTCGCTATCATGACCCCATTCGGTCACGATTAACTCCAGGGTTGACTCGTACATGGGGTATTTGCTCAACCAGCCTTTAATTTCTTTCATATCTATGACGTATTGACCAATATTAGTTGTGTATCGGTGCCAAGAGTAAAAATCAAAGCGGAGGTTATTTTCGTGAGTAAACTCTGCCAAAGCCTCAAACCAGTTTTTGTAGGGAGCAGTGTTGGCTGGACCACCCAGTTTGAAAGTTTGATTAACTCTAGCTCTGCTGGCACCTGTAGCTGCCGCTCTATATAGTTCGAGATAATTCTTGGAACCGTAGTATTTCCAGTTTCCAAATAGATCTGGTTCGTTCCAGACTTCATAGTAGACGTCTGGGGTATTGCGAGTTCCACTGACATGCTCGATAGTTTTCTGGACTACTACAGACCAATCATGATAAGAACTGGGTTGACCTACAATATCTCCATCACTAATCACAGGTGGCATGTAGGAAAGAGAGATAAAGGGCTTGGCTCCAACCGCAGAAATTTGATCAAGCACTTGGTCGAACTTGGTAAAGTCAAAGCTTAGATTACCCGGAGTACCAGACACGATATCGTAAAAGTCATAGATATGATCTAGCCTGATGTAATCTGGGTTGAGAGCTGCCACTTGGTTTTGAATAGGAGTGATCTGCCAGTTGTGACTTTCTCCACCTTGAGCTAGATTTCTCCAAGGTCTAGGTAGGGGGCCTAAAATATTTTGAGTCTTAATTACTATATTGGCAGGGATGTGATCTGCTTTACTAAAAAATTGTTTTATTACAGATAGTTGGGATAGAGAAATGAAGATAGTAATGAGTAAAACTACTGATAGAAGTAGTCTCAATATAGATCGCACTCGCAATCTTTGCCAGCTGACTGTTTTTGCCATCATTTGCATAATTAGCTTGTTCAATATTTCACTACAAGTCTATTAAGTCTAGCATTGATTAGGATCAATTGACAAATTAGCAAACAATAGTTATGATTGCTAAGATGATTGATCTAACAGCCAGACAAGTTCAAATACTACGTCATATTATCGAGGAGTTTATCGAGACCGCAGAACCAGTTGGTTCGGAAACTATAGATAAGAAATTTAATATTGGAGTTTCACCAGCTACAATTCGTAACGAAATGGTAGCTCTTACCAAACAAGGATATCTAGCCAAGCATCATTCTAGTGCTGGAAGGGCACCCACAGCTCAAGCTATGAAGTTGTATGTCAATGAGCTAATGAAAGAGAGAGAGTTGACTGTAGCAGATGAGGTTTCTGCCAAAGAAAAAATTTGGCAAAACAAAAAAGATACAGATGATCTGCTTCGTGAGGTTACTAGAGTTTTAGCGGATAAATCCAATGCTATGAGTGTGACCATGTACGACCAAGATATTTTTTATCACGCTGGTCATGCCAACTTGCTTCTAATGCCAGAGTTTGAAGACATAGATGTGATGCGGAATGTACTGCAGTTGCTAGGTCAAGCTTCTTTGATGGATGAGATGTTTAGTCATAATTCTAGCGAGAATGTAATTCAAGTAGTGTATGGACAAGAACTAGGCAATAAACACTTACTACCAGTTGGATTTATTCATATGTCATTTATGTTGGACAATCAACTTTGTAGGATTGGAGTTATAGGTTCCAACAGATTTGATTATGCCTATGTTTTTCCCATGATGAAGTATGTCCGCCAGTTGGTGCAAGAATTAATTGAGTAATTTTTGGAAAGTTTATGTCAAAACAAGCTCCATCAAAAAGTCAATCTAGTTCTAAAGCCAGTCCTAGTATCTCTGCCAAAGAACTACAACAACTGCAAGAATTAATTGTTGGGCTAAAAGAAGAGCTGGAAACTGCCCAGGATAAAGAGCAAAGAGCTTTGGCAGATTATCAGAATCTCATACGCAGAACACAAGAAGAGCGGGGACGATTGGTGAAACTTGCTACATTGGAGTTGGTGGAATCGTTACTTTTGCCGCTTGAACATTTAAACTTAGCTCTAACTCAAACAGAGGATACTGGTTTGCAGTTAGTGGCAGGAGAGCTGTTGCAAGCTCTACATGAAAACGGTTTGGAAGAGCTGGATGTGATGGGCAAAGAGTTTGATGTGGAGCAGATGGAAGTAGTAGAAAGATCGGGCAAAGGTCAAAAAGTAACGGGAGTTGCCAAGCCCGGTTATCGTTTAAATGGGGAGATTATTCAGCACGCCAAAGTTGTAGTAGGTTAATGAATAGCTATAAATTATTGGGAAAATTGGTACTAGCAGTCAAAGACATCGTCTGCTAAAATAGGCAACAATCAGCGAAACAAAATTCGCAAATAATAAAAAAAGTGTAATTAAAAAAACACCTGTCTAACAAGAGAAAGGATCTAAATGGCAGACAAAACAACTACAGGAAAGATTATCGGTATTGATTTGGGTACCACCAACTCGGCTGTGGCCGTAATGGAAGGTGGATCACCCAAAATAATTCCCACCGCAGAAGGTAGAAATACCTTTCCTTCTATCGTTTCGTTCAAAGGAAGTGAGACTTCTGTGGGCGACATAGCCAAACGTCAGATGGTATTAAATCCAGAAAAAACAGTTAACTCTGTGAAGAGATTTGTGGGTAGAAAATTTGATGACAAAGCTGTCAAATCGGCGGTCAAACACGTAGCTTATTCTATCGTCAATGGCAAAGACGGTATGGCTGTGGTGGAGATTGACGGTAAGAAATACACCCCACAAGAAATATCAGCTAAAGTATTAGGTAAGGCCAAAGCAGACGCAGAAAGTTATCTAGGTGGTCCAGTAAAGAGAGCAGTTATTACTGTGCCTGCCTACTTTGATGACTCCCAACGCCAAGCTACCAAACAAGCTGGTGAGATTGCGGGCCTTACTGTAGAGCGTATTGTGAACGAGCCAACGGCAGCTGCCTTAGCTTATGGTTTAGACAAAAAAGGTAGTTCCACTATTGCAGTTTATGATCTAGGTGGAGGTACATTTGATATCTCTATTTTAGAAATTGGTGATGGAGTGTTTGAAGTTAAATCTACCAATGGAGACACTTTCCTAGGTGGAGACGATTTTGATAACGAGATTATTGAATGGATTTTGGCAGATTTTAAAAAGGAAACTGGTAAAGATTTAAGCAAAGATCCTCAAGCCCTGCAGAGAGTTAAGGATGCAGCAGAAAAAGCCAAAGTTGAGTTATCAAGTGCCCAGCAGAGTGAGATTAATCAGCCATTTATTACCCAAGGTGAAGACGGTCAACCTCTCCATCTAACTATGACTCTAACCAGAGCCAAGTTGGAAGAGTTGGTAGATGATTTAATTAAAAAGACCCTGGAGCCTGTCAAAAAAGCCCTCAAAGATGCCAAGCTTACTACCAAAGATATCGATGATGTCATCTTGGTAGGTGGTCAAACTAGAATGCCAAAAGTTCAGGCAGAGGTAGAAAAATTCTTTGGCAAGGAACCTCACAAAGGTGTCAACCCAGATGAAGTAGTGGCCATTGGAGCTGCTATTCAAGCTGGAGTGATTGGGGGAGATGTGTCCGATGTGGTCTTGCTAGATGTAACTCCACTTACCCTAGGTCTTGAAACTCTGGGTGGAGTGCGAACTGCATTAATAGAACGCAACACCACAGTGCCTACTAGTAAGTCACAGGTGTTTTCTACTGCCGCAGACAATCAGACTCAAGTTGAGATCAATGTTCTCCAGGGAGAACGAGAGATGGCGGCAGATAACAAAACCTTGGGTCGCTTTATTCTAGATGGTATTCCGCCAGCTATGAGAGGTACACCGCAGGTTGAAGTTACTTTTGATATCGACTCCAACGGGATTTTGAATGTTACCGCCAAAGATAAAAATACTAACAAGGAGCAGAAGATTACTATCCAAAACTCTACCAATTTGTCTGATGACGAAGTAGAAAAAATGAAGAACGATGCCGAAAAGTACGCAGACGAAGACAAGCAGAAGAAAGAGTTGGTCGAGGCTAGAAACCACGCCAGTAGCGTAGCTTTCGAGATAGAAAAGCAGCTCAAAGACTATGGTGACAAGCTAGAAGGAGATGATAAAAAAGCCATCGAAGAAAATGTGACTAAACTCAAAGAGTTGGCAGCCAAAGATGATGCTACCAAAGAAGAGCTAGACAACGCCACCGAAGAGATGATGAAGTCTGCTCAAAAAATTGGTGAAGCCATGCAGAAAGCCAATGCCGAAACTAGCAAAGAAAAACCCAAGACAGATGACTCTAGCAAAGAGGACAAGAAGTCCAAAAAGCCAGAGGGTGATGTAGAAGAAGGAGAAGTGGTTAACGAGTAATCGCTTCTCTTATTTTCGCAGGAGTCCCAGTATATGAAGCTATCAGTTATCGTTCCGGTATATAACGAGCAAGCTACAGTCCGGCAGTTGTTGGAAAAGCTGGTCAAGGTGTCACAGGTCAAGCAAGTAGTGGTGGTAGATGATGGCTCTGCAGATCAAACAGTCCATGAGATTAAAAAGGTAAAAAGTCCCAAGATAGAGCTGTTCCAGAAAGACAATGGAGGCAAAGGCAGTGCTGTCCGACTAGGTTTAACCAAGGTCACGGGTGATTATGTCTTAATCCAAGATGCAGACATGGAGTACGATCCAGAAGATATTCCCATCATGGTCGAGCCCGTGACTAAAGGTAAGGCGGAAGTAGTTTATGGCTCCAGGTTTTTGGGCCCCCACCTCAATCTTTTATTCTGGCACAGGGTGGGCAACAGCATGCTTAACCTGTTGGTAAATATTCTGTACAACACTACGCTGTCTGATATGGAAACTTGTTATAAGTTAGTTCCTACCCAGGTTTTAAGAGACCTCAATCTCGTTAGCAATAGCTTTGAACTAGAACCAGAGATTACCTGCAAGTTGTTGAAGAGGAGTGTTCGTATCTACGAAGTTCCCATTTCCTACGTAGGACGAGACTTTTCTCAAGGCAAAAAGATTACTTGGCGGGATGGTTTCTCCGCAGTTGGGGTGATATTGAAGCAAAGGTTTTTTAACTGATAGATTGAATCGGTTGGCTTTTTTTTTGTTTCTTGTGTCTATAATGAGATCTATGGCTAGCAAATCTCAAAGATTGTTTAAGTGGAGTTTGGGCTTGAGTCTGTTGCTGGTTTTGGCTAGATTTTTGCCATTTATATGGGGCAAGTCCATTTTGCTTGGTGATAATTTCTCTTTGATGGTGCCTGGAAAGTTGTTTACAGCTCACTGGATAAGACAAGGCATTTTACCTTTGTGGAACCCCACTATCTTGGGTGGTATTTCTTGGGTGGGAGATATTAATCAGTCAATTTTTCATCCAAGCACTATACTATTTTTATTTTTTCCACCTGATCTTGCTTTAAATTTATTAATCTTAGGCTTATTGATTTTGAGCTATCTTGGAGTATTTAGGCTAACTAACTTATTAAAGTTTTCTTATCGGGCATCTTTGATAACTGGTTTGCTTTGGACGCTATCTCCAGTCATGATGGGTTACGTAAGCAACATAGCCTTAATCCAGACAGCCTCGCTTTTCCCTTGGTTAGTTTGGGCTGGTTTGAGGTTAGACAAGGGCAGAAGAGCTTTTTGGCGTTTTTTATTCATACTGTCTCTTCAGATACTCAGTGGTTATCCCATCATGGTTGTGTATTCATTAATCACGACCTTTATTTTATTTGTATCTCATCATTGGCCAAGTTACCTTAAATTAAGGTCAAAAAAAATAACAATCAAAACACTAACTCAATTACCAACTTCACTCATACATAAGCATCTTAAATTATGGTTTTGGGCTGTCTTTTTGGCGCTGGGTTTGACAGCATTTACATGGCTGCCATTCTTAGAAACATTAGCTGGTTCTACCAGATCTATACAAACCTCTGAGCAGCTACTAGCAGGTGGTGCTCACCCAATTGAGTTGATCAAGCTTATTTTGCCCAACTTTTTTAACAACTCTTTAGTTGGATATAAATGGGGAGCTGTTTGGAGTCGTTCAACTACGATACTGCCTTACATAACATGGTATGGTGGGGTAGTATTAGCTTTTTATCTATTCAGTTTTAAGAAGTGGCAAAGGCAAGATAAAGTGTATTTATCTTTCTTGATTGTTTCCTTAATATTGGCTGTTTCAAGCCCCATCTATAGCTTATTAATGAGCAATCTGCCATTATTAGGTCAAGCTAGAGGGCCTGGCACTTGGTTAATGATATCTAGTCTTTGCTTGGCTTTATTGGTAGGTAGAGCATTTGACAGCTTAAAGATAGATAAAAGAACTTTGCGATGGGTAACTGGATTGAGCTTAGGATTGTTTTTGACAACCTACCTTGTTTATACCCTGGTTTTTGTTAACTTTCCTTATGTTTGGCAGAGTTTAGATACTTGGGTTGGTTCTAGGTTATCTGGTAGCGAGTTTCACACTTTGATTAGAGATCAAATTATTATCAAAGCAATCTTGGTCGATCTATTACTGGCTTTGTTTTGTCTGATGACTAGTGTCTGGGCTTGGGGACAGAAAAGATACTGGATAATATTGGTTTGCATAATGTTGGATTTAACTTGGCAAACTAGAGGCTTGGTTTTGTTTGGTCCAGGTAGGGTATACAGACAAGAAGAGGCAGTTAAGACAGTTCAGCCTTTGCTGGATAACATCAACACTCGTCAATATAGAATCCTGACCCAAAACTACAATCACTCATATACTGGTTTTGATGCTTACTTTGATGCTATTTCACTCAGAGCACCTTTTTCTGATTCATATGTAACGCCAAGTGAAATGACCACATATAATCATGCAGCTCAATTAAAGGCTGGATTGACCCCAGACTGGAATATGCCTGCCAACTTACCCATAATTCATGGTTACACTACGCTTCTACCTCTGGATATTGCCAAGCAGTTTGCCCATGATAAGACAGAGTTGGGGATTAATCAGCTGGATGAAATAAAACTAGATGACCCATATTTACGAAACTGGTCTGTAGGGTACTATCTGGAAGACAGTTGGTTTAATTTATCTTGGGAAACTCGTCATCTGCCCGTGATCAAGGAGTTTGGTAGATGGCAACTCAAGAAACTACCCCAGACTTATGCTAGATTTCGTTTTGAGACCTATGAGCCAGTTCAGTTAGATAGTTTTAGAGAAACTCCCAATCACCTCTGGTTAAGTTTAACTAACAGAAAGAATTACGATACTCTGGTGATGGCAGATCGTTATGATAGAAACTGGCAAGCTACGGTCAATGACAGGCAGGTAGATGTTTCTAGACTGGACAATATTAGAAAGCTGCCTGTGGAGCCAGAAATAAACACAGTAGAGATCTGGTATGCCCCCAGAATGTTTTATCTAGGTTTAGTTTTTTCTGGTCTAACCTTCTTTATTTTGGTATATAGGTTAGAAAAAAGGTACTAGCAGTCTGCATTATTGTCTGCTAGACAGCAAACATCTGGCTTGTTACAATTCACTGTTATAAAAACATGTCAACCAAACGAGATTACTACGAGATTTTAGGTGCCTCCAAGTCAGCTACAGATAAAGAGATTAAGAGTGCTTATCGCAAACTGGCTCTAAAGTGGCACCCAGACAAGAACCCTAAAAAACGCAAAGAGGCAGAAGATAAGTTCAAAGAGATTAACGAGGCTTATCAAGTCTTATCCGATACAAAAAAACGCCAAACCTATGATCAGTTTGGTCATGCTGCTTTCGATCCCTCAAGTGGAATGGGTGGTAGTCCATTTGGTGGGGCTAATAGACAAGGGCCATTTACCTGGTCTTATAACACTGGCGGCGGCTCTCCTTTTCAAGGAGGAGATTTTGGTGATCCATTCGAGATATTTGAGCAATTTTTTGGTGGGGGGTTTCAAAGAGCCGCCGCCAAACCTAGATATGGTTTAACCATATCCTTTATGGAAGCTATTAAAGGTGTGACCAAGGAAGTTTCCATAGATGGCAAAAAGAGCAAGATTAAAGTTCCGCCTGGAGCTGGAGATGGCACTAGGATTAGATTTGATGAGTTTGATGTAACTATAGATGTTCAGTCCCACCCCAGATATAAACGAGATGGCTATAATATATTTGTAGATCACAAGATTTCTTTTTCTCTAGCTGCTTTGGGAGGTACGACTCAGGTAGAAACTCTAGACAAACCCCTTAAACTTAAAGTGCGACCAGGCACCGCATCTAGCACCACAGTACGACTACGTGGAGAAGGTGTCCCCATGCTACGAGGTTCTGGCAAAGGTGATATGTACGTTAGACTAATAGTAGATATTCCAGAAAAACTCACCAGAGAGCAAAGACAAGCCCTGGAACAAGTTCAAGACGCAGGTCTTTAACCCATTAATTTGTTTATTGTCATTTGATTAATACAACTTGAGGAGTGTCTAAAATAAACTCAAGTCATCAAAATTTGAAGAGTGTTCGAATTAAACACACCAGAGTTTAATGTCTAACAAGCATTGGAGTTTAATTCTTCAAGTGAGCTCTTAACCTTGAAAAGTTTCTTTGTTTGGAGCGAACGTCTCTGATGATTTTAGATTATTGAGTTTAGTTTAATAAGATATAAACTGACAAGCCTAATTTGGATCCCTATCCCGATTGCATATTTTGCCTTCCTCGATTATAATCATGTCTGGTTTGAAGGGAGGCTCGGGAAAAGGAGCCTTTTTTGTTAGCCGTAAAAAATAACAGTTACTTAATGTATCAAAAATGGAGATATTATGCACAAGACCACCAATGTAGTTAGAACCGAGTTTGCAGCAGCCATTGCCCAGATAGCAGCAGAGAGAAAAATAGAACCAGAGTCTATTATAGAAGCTATTCGCCAAGCTCTAGTTTCGGCATATCGAAAACAGTATGGTCTAGAGGAAGAGTTTTACTACTTTGCCTCTGTAGATGAAAACAACGGTGAGTCAAAAATATTTAAAGCTCCAGTTTTAACTCGTGACGAAGAAACAGAAGAACCATTAACCTGGGATGAGAGTAAATCGGAAGAAATTACTCCTCCTGGTTTTGGTAGGATCGCCGCTCAAGCTGCCAAACAAGTCATTTTACAAAAAATTAGAGAATCAGAAAAATCCACCATTATCTCGGAGTACAAAGACCGAATTGGAGAGATCATTAACGCTCAAGTTCTGCGAATGGATGGCAGAAAGGTCATTTTAGATCTAGGACGTGGCCAATGCATGATGCCGCCAGAAGAGCAGATGAGGGGCGAGTTTTATAGAGTTAATAGTAGGATTACTGTTTTAATCAAGGAAATTGGAGAGACGTTTAAGGGCGAAGAAGTGATTGTTTCCAGAGCAGATAAAGAGCTAGTTGTTAAGCTGTTTGCCAGAGAAGTGCCAGAAGTATCTTCTGGAGCTGTGGAAGTAGCTGTCATTGCTAGAGAAGCTGGTGTGCGGACCAAGCTAGCTGTACGTTCTACCCAAGAGGGTGTAGATCCAGTTGGTTCCTGCGTAGGACAAAGAGGAGTTCGAGTTCAGGCAGTTATTAACGAGCTTAATAACGAAAAACTAGATATTATTCCTTTTAGTGAAAGTCCTCAAGTATTACTTCAGGGAGCTTTGGCTCCAGCAGAAAAGCTTAAGATAGAGATAGATGAAGATAAAAAAACAGCTGTAGTTACTTGTCCAGATGATCAACTATCTTTGGCTATTGGCAGAGGTGGTCAGAATGCTAGATTGGCTGCCAAGCTAACTGGTTACAGGATCACTATTAAGTCGGCTAGTGGCAAGATCGAGTCCAAGGTGACTGGTAAAGAAGAGTACGAAATTGACACCTTTAAAGGTCTGGCAGATGAAACCAGGGCTTTGTTGGTAGAGCACAAGCTTACCACCCTCATGGATCTGGCCCGCTTCAAACTTAAGTGGCAAGAGTTTGATATCGATGAAGATCAAATCAAACTGCTTACCAAAAAAGTTAAGGAGTTTGAAGAAGAGATGATAGAAAAAGATGCTCAGAGAGCCAAAGTAGCAGCAGCAACAGATGAAATAATTGAAGAGAAATCAGAAAAAATTGGAAAATCGGCGTAGTAGTTGAATAGGGTACAATTTAAGATTATGGCACTTGAGAAACGACCACCAGTTATTACCATTATGGGTCATGTAGATCATGGCAAGACAACTTTGCTTGATTTTATTCGCAAGTCCAAGGTGGTAGAGGGTGAAGCTGGAGGAATTACTCAACACATTGGTGCCTACTCCATAGATTTTAAAGGTCAACAACTTACCTTTATAGATACTCCCGGACATGCTGCTTTTAATAAGATGAGAGCCAGAGGTGCCAGCTTAACTGATATAGTAGTATTGGTTGTAGCCGCTAATGATGGTGTTAAACCCCAAACTATTGAATCAATCCGTCACATAAAGCAATCTAATGTACCAGTCATAGTCGCAATCAATAAAACCGATCTACCCGATGTCCGTCTGGACGAGGTTAAATCCCAACTAGTAGAACACGATATTTCTGTGACAGGTTTTGGTGGTGACGTAGAGGCAGTCGAAGTTTCCGCCCTCAAAGGTAAAGGAGTGGATAAACTATTGGAAACCATTGCTGTGACTGCAGATCTTCTGGAACTTAAAGCCGATGCAGCTGCTCCACTTGAAGCAGTGGTGATTGAGTCAAGCATAGATGCCCACAGAGGTCCAGTGGCTGCCGTGATTGTTA
>Ga0233430_1002242_pt1 | contig 23064 bp, 17 predicted proteins | sample SI_118_April2016_2_FD_179883 | JGI IMG/M metagenome (GOLD analysis project Ga0233430, IMG submission 179883) | Seawater microbial communities from Saanich Inlet, British Columbia, Canada - SI_118_April2016_150_MG | ecosystem: Environmental > Aquatic > Marine > Inlet | place: Canada: British... | reverse complement strand
CTGTTGGTAAGGTGTTTACGGCAATGTTAGATAAAGAGATGACACTGGACCAGAAGAAAAGCAAGGTAATTAAGATTACCAATAAAGTTTTTGGTTTTTCCTTAATGGCTAAATTGTCTATAGGTAAAGCACATTGGTCTAAATTCAATGCTAAACAGAGGGCAGAGTTTACAACTTTCTTTACTGAGCAGTTTCAGAGTTTCTATATAGACAAATTGGACCTGTTCAGCGACGAGAAAGTCATCTTCAAGCCTGCTACTGTAGTGAAGAAAAGGAAAGTGCAGGTACCAACAGTTTTGCTTTCAAAGGGTAAGGAGTATTCAATATTATACAAAATGTCCAACACTAGAGCAGGGTGGAAGATTTACGATATTGCCATTGAAGGTGTCAGTCTGGTCCATACATACCGGTCTCAGTACAACCATATCCTCAAAAGCGGCAAGATTGAAGATTTGCTGGTAAAAATGAGAGAGAAAAATAAGGAAAATAAGGAAAAGAAGGAAAAGAAGGAAAATAAAGAATTATAATAGCGGTCATCATTTATAGTTTCTCACCATACTTATAGACACTTAACTTTTATGCAATCATCTCTTCTGAATTTCTACACCAGATACGTTTTAAACAGACCAGTTATTGTCATTATTGTGTTGCTGGGATTGTTTACGTATCTTGGGATTCAGGCAAAGGATTTCAGGCTTGATGCATCTGCAGATTCTTTGATACTCGAAAATGATCAAGATTATAAATATTTCCGTAAAATAAACAAAACATACGGCACCGCTAGATACTTGTTGATGACTTACAAGCCCAAAGGAGATCTTTTTTCTTCTGAGACACTTAGTAAACTTGGTTCATTGCGGGATGAATTAAGGGATATAAAGCGTGTTTCCACCGTTCTTACCATCCTCGATGTTCCACTTCTCAGGAATCCGCCTGTACCCATCAAAGAGTTGATGGGAAATATCAAGAATCTTGAGGATCCGGCTGTTGATTTGCAACTTGCCCGGACAGAGCTAAGTAAAAGCCCGATTTATCAGGAGCTTCTGATCAGTCAGGATATGAAGATGACTTCGCTTATCATCAATCTTGCTGATGATGAGGAATTTGAAATAATCATTTCCAGACGGAGTGAGCTGAAGCAAAAAAAGGCCGACAATACCATCACACCTCTTGAACTCACTGAACTTGAGCAGCTTAAACATACGTATAGAGAATGCAAAGTTCGTATGGATAAAGAAAAGCATAGCGATATAGCTGATGTTCGTAGAATAATGGATGGCTATAGACAAGATGCTGAGATGTTTCTCGGTGGAGTATCGATGATTACCGACGATATGATCACGTTCATCAGAAGTGATATCAAAATCTTCGGGATTGGTATTATCATCTTTCTTCTTATAGCTCTTGGTGTCATTTTTAAGAAAGTACGTTGGGTGATTTTACCAATACTCTGTTGTGCGCTCTCCGTACTTTCAATGATAGGTTTGCTTGGATTATTTGGGTGGGAGGTTACGGTTATATCCTCAAACTTTATCTCTCTGCAGCTTATTATCACCATGGCGTTGACTATTCATCTGATTGTAAGGTACAGAGAACTATTGGTGGAACACCCTGAATGGTCCGAGCAGGAGCTTGTTAAGGAGACAGTAGTCTCAAAATTTATACCCTGCCTTTATACTACATTGACAACAGTTGCTGGCTTCGGTTCTTTGCTGATTTGTGATATTTTGCCTGTTATTACCTTTGGTTGGATGATGTGTGTTGGACTTGTTGTCTCTCTTATAGTTACGTTCTTACTCTTTCCCGCAATACTTCTTCTGCTTCCGGCAGGTAAATTAGGAAAGCATAAAGAGTTTGGCGGTGTATTCATTCACTTCCTGGCAAATGTGACTCAGGGTTATCCAAAAACAGTATTTATTTCAACTGGCATAGTGATTGTTCTCGTAGTTGTCGGTATATCAAGGCTCGCTGTAGAAAACAGCTTTATCGACTATTTCAGGGAGTCAACCGAAATTTATCAGGGCATGAAGGTTATTGATCAGGAGATGGGAGGAACAACACCTCTAGATATTCTTGTGACTTTCCCGGAGACAAAAGATACCACATTATTAAATAATGAAGATATCTTTACAGAGTCTGATGAAGATTTTGATGACGAATTTAGTGAGTTTGACGAGTTTGATGAGGTAGATAATTCAGACCAATATTGGTTCACTTCTGACAAGATGGCCCAAATTATGAGGGTTCATGATTATCTTGATGGCTTACCTGAAATCGGTAAGGTTTTATCTCTCGGGACGATGTTGAAGCTTGCTGAGGAATTTACTGGTGGAGTGCCTCTTGATAATTTCCAGCTTGCCCTTCTTTATACTCAATTGCCTGATAAGTTTAAAGATATGGTTCTCACTCCTTATATATCAATTCCGGATAATCAGGCCCGCCTGACTGTACGGATAAAAGATTCTTTGAAGGGATTAAAAAGGGACAACTTACTCAAAAAAATAACGTCCGATTTGGGGATTAAACTTGGTTTGCAAGAGCAGAGATATCACCTGTCCGGTATCATGGTTCTTTATAACAATATGCTCCAGAGCCTTTTCCGTTCTCAGATCTTAACCTTGGGATTTGTTGTGGCTGCATTAATGGTCATGTTCCTGGTGTTGTTTCGTTCAATAAAGATAGCCCTGATCGCAATTATTCCAAATGTTCTACCTGCTGTCACCGTACTCGGTGTGATGGGGTTGGCAGGCCTGCCACTAGATATGATGACGATTACCATAGCGGCGATAAGTATGGGTATTGCCGTTGATGACACTATTCATTATATTCACAGATTCAAGGAGGAGTATGAAGTTGATCAGAATTATATTAATTCAATGCACCGCTGTCATAGAAGCATAGGAAATGCGATGTACTATACTACGCTTACGATTATTGCGGGCTTTTCTATCCTTGCCCTTTCAAATTTTATTCCTACTATTCTTTTTGGTTTCCTGACCGGGCTTGCGATGCTGATAGCACTTGTATTAGATTTAACATTGCTTCCTCGACTGATATTTTTGATAAAACCATTTGGAAAATAGGTATGTGCTATTGCAAGAGGCCTGGATAATTTGTCCGGGCGTATGCGCATATATTTCGCTACGATTGGTTGGTATTAATATAGCTTCGCAATAATTACGTTTTCTCCTATAGTCAAGTGCTCAGATTTATTTGTTGCATTCAGTTGATTTGTGTGATAAGGTCCTGCCATATAATAGCTTAAGAACTCGTTAAGTTTTTTGTATGCGAAAGTGAAATATTGGTATTATTATTGCTAAATCAATAGTGACACTTTAAGTAGGCTTGGTCAAAAATAATTGTAGCCAACCTAGAAATATCTTGCTAGAATCCTCCCGAGCTGGAGTTAAGTAGGTAGTCAAAAAGGAAGTGTTTGCAAAATTATAAATAAGAGAAAAATTTTTTAAATATTAGCTATAAAAACAGGAGTTAACTGATGAGGAAACTAGTTTTATTGATGTGTTGTTTTGTTTTGACAATGTACACGTTTAATATCTCCTTATTTGCAGAAGATACGACTGCATCAAGGGAACAACCTTCTATTAACGAACAGCCGGTTGTAAGCGAGGCCAGTGACGAAAATCCTGTTGTAACTAGTGATATCGATGAGTTTGATGATGACTATGAGGATATAGATTATGTAGATGTCTCAATGGATACAACTTTTGTTAAAGACTCCTTACCGTCTTACAATAGAGCGGTGTTTACCTTTAACGATAAATTATACTATTACTTTTTCAGGCCTTTATCAAAAGGTTACAAGACTGTTGTGCCTGAGGTGGCACGATTAGGTGTCAGGAATTTCTTTACAAATGTAAGGATGCCAGGTCGTTTTTTCAACTGCATCTTTCAAGGTAAATTTAAGGGTGCCGGTACGGAATTAACGCGCCTTATTATTAATTCCACCATAGGCGGAGCTGGATTTACAGATCCGGCAAAAAAATACTTTCATCTGGATATACAAGATGAAGACTTTGGACAGACCCTTGGGCATTATGATGTGGGAGCAGGATCATTTCTTGAATTACCTTTGATGGGCCCATCAAACTTGCGAGACGCTTTTGGGCTTTTAGTAGATACAGTGCTTGATCCGGTAACGCTTCTGACTTTCGTCAGCCCATACGCAACTATAGGGACTAAGGGCTACATTGCTATCAATGATATTTCCATTGACAAAGGTGATACTTATGAGGGTTTGGTGGAACAGGCTATAGATCCTTACATAGCGATTCAGGATGCATATACACAGAATCGAGCAAAGAAGATAAAAGAGTAATCAGGTTTCAGTTTCTTCTAGAGATTCTGCTACCATGACTATTTTCTTCCTTCTGTTTACTAGATAAATAAACAGGAAGGTTATGCCTGCGATTAAGGACCCAAGTATTGTCACTCTCCTTTCTACAGTATTAACAGCATTGAAAGCCTCTTCTTCGTCAATTTCAACTAGCAGTGCCCAATTGACAAATTTAAGATCTAACGGTGTATACGCACTTAATACCGGGACCCTACGATAATCTTTTATTATTTTCTGGCCTGCTATGCCGTCTAACGCCTCTCTGGTTGCAATTGTGTCTACCTCTTTTTGAAGAATGGTCGGTTCTTCAGAAAACCTGGAATTTGACCTCATATAGCTGTCGTCACCTACAAGATACATTTCTCCAGTCTCTCCCAGACCTTCTCTTTTGGTCATTATAGCATCTAAATGAGAGAATGGGATCTCGATTACCAATACGCCCAGCAGCATTTGTCCGTCGTATACAGGCGCTGAGAAGTAAGAAGTAAACTCCCCTAACTCCTCCTGCCAGGTATAGTCCTCAAACGCTATTCCGTCTAAGCCGTTTGCGTAGACCTGACCGATACTGAATTGTTTATATGTGCCTGTCAGTAGATTAGTTCCTGTAAACTCTTCTCTAATCGCGGAATACATTACATCTCCATCACTATCGATAAAATACAAGTTTACGTAACCATAGTCAGTTAAATAATATTCCATCAAAGGTTGATAAAGCTCAGATATTTTAATATATTGATCACCTTGCAGTCCTGAAGAGTGAAACGCTTTTGATAGCCTGGAAAATGCCTGTCCGATTACGGGATTCCTGGAGAGGACATTTATATCTCCAAATCTCTCCTGGAAATAGTTCTCTATCTGATGTTTTAACAACCCTCTGACAGTGACTAAGTGATTAAAAGCGGCAGATTTAACTGCAGTTTTGAGAAATTTGTAACTTACTAGTGGGAGGGTGATTAGGAATATAGAAAAAGCAACTCCAATTGTAAGTAAAATCTTTTTAGTACTCATTAAATATCATTCAGATCGTAAAATAGTAAGATTGGCCTTGTGCCAAAACATAAATAAAACACCAACGAATATAACATTGAGAATGGGATTTCTCCAATAAAAAATTAAAATTGGATAGCCCTTAACCCTTTAACAATTTTTTCTGGGAAAACGTGTATTACGGGGTGAAATGGTATAGGCCAATAGAATTATTACTGATATTTAATACTTTTAACAATTTGCTTGCTCAAATTATTTAACATTAATAGAATGGTCGGTACGTAAGCTTTCCTGAATGATCAGGAGATAATATGATGGAAAATATGAAATCTCTTAATTGAGGTATGAGATAAATTTTACAACCTGCCCTGACGGGCTATTAGGAGCTAATTTACGATGAAGGTTTTGGTGATTGGAAGTGGTGGAAGGGAGCATAGCCTTGTCTGGAAGATAGCACAGTCTCCGTTGGTTAGTAAGATATTTTGTGCGCCCGGAAATCCGGGTATTTCAGAACTTGCCGAATGTATTAATATAGCTGCAGACCAAACCGATCAGCTCTGTAAATTTGCTGTTAAAGAGAATATAGATCTTACGGTTGTGGGGCCTGAAGCACCTTTAGTAGATGGGATTGTGGATATGTTCAATAAACACGAATTGAAGGTTTTTGGGCCTGACAAGAAAGCAGCAATTTTAGAAGATAGTAAGGTGTTTTCAAAGTGTCTTTTAAAGAAACACGGCATACCAACTGCGGATTTTAAGTGTTTCGATGATTACCAACAGGCCAGGCGTTATATTCTGTCTAAAGAGGCCCCAATAGTAGTAAAGGCGGATGGGCTGAGTAAGGGCAAGGGAGTGTTTGTCTGTAAAACTAATGATGAGGCACTTCATGCATTAGACTCTATAATGAAGGATAAAGTGTTTGGTAATGCGGGGAATCAGGTAGTGATAGAAGAGTGTCTGATAGGCGAAGAGATCTCTCTGTTGGCATTTACTGATGGGAGAAATATTGTTGCCATGGAGAGCTCTCAGGATCATAAGACTGTTTTTGACGGTGATGAAGGGCCAAATACAGGAGGTATGGGTGCGTACTCGCCTGTTCCAATTATGACAAGTGAATTGTACCTCCAGGTAGAGAAAGAGATACTTGTACCGACGGTCCATGCTATGAATAGAGAAGAGAGGCCTTATAAAGGTGTTATCTACATTGGGCTGATGATAACGTCTTCCGGACCGATGGTATTAGAATTTAATGTTCGTTTAGGAGATCCGGAGGCTCAGGTAATACTTTCTCGAATGAAAAGTGATATTGTTCCAATAATGCTGGCTACAATTTCAGGAGAGTTGGACAAGGTAGATTTGGAATGGTATCCACAGGCATCTGTTTGTGTTGTAATGGCTTCAGGTGGATATCCCGGGAGTTACGACAATGGAAAGGAAATTTCCGGACTGGATTTATTAAAGAATCAAGATGGTATATCTGTCTTTCATGCTGGTACGAAATCAGCAGATGGGAAGGTAGTAACAAATGGGGGTCGTGTATTAGGCGTTGTCGCTAGTGGTGGAGATATAGAGGAAGCACAGAAAAATGTATATGAAGCTGTGAGTAAAGTATCATTTGACGGTGCGCATTATCGCAGAGACATTGCAAGTAAGGCTATAACCAACCCACCTATGTCTGCCACGTAAAATGGGAACCCAAAGGGAATCCTTGCTTTCGTTCGCACAAAACAAAAATGAGGGATAGCAGGTTGTCTATTAAGGATATAGCAGGGAAATTGGGCAGGGGGGCAAAGGGCGTTTCCGAAGATGTCAGAGAAAAATTACCTGCTTATATAGAACTTTTGAAAACCGTTGCACGGCTTGGCAAAAACATATCACTTGATACCGACAATGGAACACTGAAGATCAGGGAAGGTTTTGTCAACGATTATCTGAGTGAAGTGTCCGTTGAAGACAAGGGTTTACGGTCGATCAAAATTTCCTGTGAAGACGGAAAAGCCTCTTTTTCAATAGAATTAAAAAAATTCCTTTTTGATGGTGTAATAAAGGTGCCGTTTACGGTTGAGAACTTTATTTTCAATAAGGACAAAAGAGCCGCCACCTTCAAATTTGGTGAAAAAAAAATAGACAAAGTAAATAATTACTATTCAAAGATTTTATTCTGGTTTAGTTTATCAGTAATAAGCATATTTTATAATAAGGGAGATGGAATAAAAAATAGTATCCTCAGCCAGGATTCACTCACGGTTAATCCTGATGGTACCTACACTATAGACCTTTACAAAATTCCGGAGTTAGGAGAATTGTTTAAAAAGAATGTAGTGAATATCAGATACTGGGACATGATTTCAATGGATAACCTTTCGTTTGAAAAAGGCCTGATAACACTAAAACTTTCCCGCAAGCTGACAAATATTATAAGAACCACCATCGGTATTGTTGAAGTGCTGCCGAAAGGTAGGTTTCTCAGGCCTTTATTGAACAGATTTTAAAAATCATTCTTGACAAATTAATGTATATATATATAAATGAATCTTTAGTTTTTTCGCCTGTAGATAGCCGTATGAGTTAAAGAGTTGTAAGAGTAATTTAAGGCAATGTCAAGGTCATGGTACCTCTGATTGCTGTACTTTTAATTAAGGCTGGCAGTCAACAATCGCTACAAATTATTCTTTATCTTTCTACTTAAGAAATAGGGGGGGTAGAGAATGGAAGCATTCGGAAGACATCTTTTACTTGAAATGTGGGATTGTAAAAGGGAAATCCTTGATGATCCTGAGAAGATAACACAAATTATGTGCGATGCCGCGAATGATGCCGGCGCAACCGTAGTCAAATCAATTTGCCACGAATTTGATCCCCCGGGAATAACCGCTGTAGCTATTTTGTCAGAGTCACATATTTCAGTGCATACATGGCCTATTGAAGGCTATGTGGCCGTTGACATATTTACTTGTGGGACAGTAGCCGATCCTCAATTAGCCGTAAATGGGCTGCTGGATGGTTTTGGGCCGAAAGAACACACTTCCGTGGAGATCAAGAGGGGCTCTCCATATATTAAGGAGACAATGCTGTCTAAAGTCTCTTCTGTAACTCAGGGAAAATAAACTGAAAAAAGACATTCCTTCACGTTGGATTTACGATTACTTCAGTCCGTATGAAGTCCACAAACACGCTCTAAAGCAGACGCTATATCATGGGCATTCAGAATATCAAGAAATTGTAATTGCAGAAACTGAATGTTTTGGTAGGTGTTTGATATTAGACAATGAATTTCAATCAGCTGAGCTGGATGAGTTTATCTATCACGAAGCCATGGTACAGCCGGCCATGGTCTTACATCCTGATCCAAAAAAAGTAGCCATCATTGGTGGTGGTGAGGGCGCTGCAATAAGAGAGGTCCTCAGCCACAAGACAGTTGAAAAGGCAGTGATGGTGGATTTAGATGAAAAGGTGGTGGAATGTGCGAAAGAATACCTGCCAAGTTTCCATGATGGTAGCTTTTCTGATGAAAGAGCCACAATCTTGTTTGAAGATGGCCGGAAGTTTATGGAGGAGACTGATGTTACCTTTGATGTAATAATTATTGACATTACATGCCCTTTGGAAGCAGGTCCTGCTTACAAGCTGTTTACCAAAGAGTTCTATGGTATCGTAAAACAGAAACTTTCACCACATGGATTACTATCTGTTCAGGCAAGCACTGTTTCCCATACAGCTCTTAACACATATTCCGTCATTAGCAAAACGCTCAATGAGGTATTTCCAAATGTATTTCCTTCTGTTGCACATATTCCTTTTTTTGCGATGCTCTGGGGATTCTGTCTGGCAACAAATGATGTTGATCCTGCTCAGATAAGTAGGGAAGAGATAGACAGTAGGATTTCTAAGAGGGTTACGAGAGAATTGAGATTTTATGACGGCATTACCCACCAGGCACTCTTTAATGTTCCGAAATATGTAAGGAGAGCCCTGGAAGAACAGACACACATCAATCTGGATAACAACCCGCTTATGGAGCAATTTCCCGGTATGTCTGAGAAGGGCTAATAGTAAAGCATTTGAGAAGAGGCTTTACTGTTTTACTCCCTATCTAAGTTTCTACTCCGAGAATATTGACCGTTCTTTCCAAAATATCATCAAGATCAAAAGGCTTTGTCATATAATAATCAGCACCAACATCCTTACCCCGTTGTTTGTCCAATTCCTGTCCTTTTGCGGTAAGCATCAAGATGTAAATATCCTCTATTTTAAGTATATTCTTTACCGTATTACATACATCAAACCCATCCATTTTCGGCATCATGACATCAAGGAGTACAAAATCAGGCTTTTGAGCTTTAATAATCTCAAGAGCTTGCTTGCCATTGCATGCATTCAGAAGAACGACTCCTTTATCTTCAAGCGGCTCAAGAGTTTGCTCAATTAACATTCTTATTCCAGGTTCATCGTCCGCTATCAGTATTTTGTTACTCACTATCCAATGCCCCGCATATCTAAAACGTATGTAATATGAAGTTTGTTATTGGTGCTCTAAGTCTTTTAAATGCATAAAAAATTAATATCTATACACTTCGATTATGCTCATAGTAGCGTCATCCTGCGAAAATCAGCCATTGTATTGATAGAACCCTACAGCTACCCATATCAGGAATCCGGCACATAGCGTTAATCCGGTTATGGTTCCGTATAGTGTTAGTTTCTCTTCCTTGTTCATAATATGCACCTCCAGTTTTTTTATTCAGTAATAAAAGTTAAGTGGCTACCATATGAGATAGTTAATCGCAAACAATATGCCAACATATTATTCCTGGCAGTAAAACTCTAAGTAGGTGCGCAGTAAGGACATAAGGAGGTGGGTTTGGTTTTGATCATTACTTTTGTTATGAAGTCATAACAAAAAACGTTATGGTTTCATAACAAAAGTAATACGTATAGACTCTTACAGAATTGATTGAATTGGTTCTCAGGTGTAGCCTAAGCTATGGTGGGATTTCTATGATTTAAAACCGGATAATAAAGGCCTGAAAACAGAACTTTATTATTTTGACTTTAAGCACTTCAAACCTGGTTGCAGGCTTACCGTACTATAACTTCTTTAATTTTTTCCAATCTATGTCGAGTGTGTGAAACTGCTGTCTCATATTATTCTCAGTGATTCCAAATAAATCTGCAATGTCATGATATCTGATATTGCCGTTGTGGCCGTTGCTCTTTAACCTGTGAACGCATTTTTGAAGTATCTCCTTTCGTCTACCGTTCGCAGTATACATTTTGGTAAACTCAATCCATTTATCTTTTCCTCGCCACTTTCGATCAAAGACTTCGTCTACCAATTCGTCAATATCCAAAGATCGCTTACGTCTCTCTTTATTACTTTTCAGGTTAAAATAGTCTGTCTGCAGTATATTGGAATCGCCCGCATTGATCATGGCACGTCGTACTGTGTTTTCAAACTCTCTCACGTTTCCCGGCCAGTCATGTGTCTTCAGTAAAGCCAGCACATCAGCCCGTAAACAATCTTTTTTTCCCTTCTTCGTTTCAACAAGAATGTTCTTATCGTCTTCCTCGTTGAATTTTCTGATAAAGTGAGCAAGTAGATCTGGGATATCCGCCTTCCTTTCCCTTAAAGGAGGAATATGGATTCTATACTGATTTAGACGGTAAAACAGATCCTCTCTGAATTTTCCTGTCTTTATCAGGCTATCAAGGTCTTTGTTTGTTGCTAAGACAATCCTGACATCAACCTTAATATCTTTTGATCCCTTCATCCTTCGTAGTGTCTTCTCCTGTAAGAATCTTAGTAGCCTGCCCTGTGCTTCCAGCGATGCATCACCTATTTCGTCAATAAACACAGTTCCTCCAGCAGCCTCTTCAAATATTCCAATATGGCTATCATCTGCTCCCGTAAACGCTCCCTTCTCATGTCCGAAAAGTTCACTTATAAGTATGTTCTCATTAGGGAAATCTGCACAGCTTTTTGTTATGAATTGCTTATCGGCTCGCCGGCTTTTATTTTTAACTGCTATGGCAATCAACCCTTTTCCCACACCGCTTTCTCCGGTAATAAAAATAGTAGCGTTTGTTGTGGCTGTGTTTAAAACTTCTTTACACACTCTGCTCATTGCCTTGGTCTTGCCGGTAATAAATGGAAACTTCTCTTGCATCGAATCTGAAGTCGTGTTTGCATTATCAATAGCACGCTTGATGTTCTCGGTAAATTCGCGATAAACACTATCCTTGCCGGAGTTAAGCTGGCTTTTGGCAAAAGCAAAGGCGCAGCCCGGATAGTCTTCAAGCATGAACTCTTCATCTGCCACTGAACTGGAGAGCATAATAACGGTGAGATCCGGATAGCTATTTTTTATACGTTTAAAAATAGATTTGCCCTTATTTGTATCTCCAAAAAGTACATCAAGCAATACTGCGTCTGGATTAAAGGAACTGACAGCTTCTAAGGCATTTTTGGCATTTGTCTCGTACTCAATGTCAAAGCCGTTTTCTTGAAGTTCTGATTTTAACAATGTGCACCAACCGGGCTCATCATCAATGAGCAAGATTCTGTTCTTATTGTGTTTCAATCTTTAACTCCTTCAGTTCATTTATTGTATTTTTGAGAATTCCTACCAGTCTATCCCCATAAGTTAAAGTCATATCTCTGCTTTCTTCTGAAAAACCATTCGTTCCGTCAAGTAAATCAAACATGGCCTTATAATATCTGTCGGCTTCAGAGAGTTGATCACCGCTATTGATGTATGTCTCCTTAAATACTTTCTCTGTTGTGTTTTCCAGTTTTTTACAGAACACTATCTCCTTGTCTATCCGATCTCGCCCTGTAGTAGTGATGACGTCCTTCATAAAAAGCCATCTTTTTTTCAATGCATCTTCATCGGCGTTCTTCAATCGATTAATACAAGATTCAATAAGACCAATGATATTGTTTAGCTTGTGGATTAATATATCTATGTTTTCCATATATGCTAGTTTCTTTCTCTGTTGGGGTGATTTGTGAATTGCCCTAAACCATAGATGCGATTTTTGTAGCGAATTGATATATCAAACCGGTGCCTATTAGGCACGTTAAAACGTGTTACGCAAGAATTAAAGTTGTTCACTCGGCTTCTCTCAGTTGAAATTTAAAGGATGTTACATAAATATAAGTATATTATCAAGTTGAAACAGTAGCTGTTTGTTATGGAATCCTAACAAATTTCGTTAGGCTTGCATAATGTTTGGGTATCAAAACGAAAAATTGCTTCTTTTTGAAAATTGTAACTATTTGACAGATAATGGTATACGTCTTTGTTCTCATTTTGCATTATGTTGGTATGTAATTTGTGTATACATTGCTTTTTACTTATACTGTAAAATAATTCATGGTAGATGGCCTAATTAGATTACGTTTATCTATCTATGAAAGAAAATGTTTTTTCTAAGCAAAGCTTTACTACCTGGGATGGTGTGTGACACTAGTCTTTAGCTGTAAGGTTTTTTTAAGTATGCGAAAATTCTTTTCATCTCGGTGTCAACGTCAAGGACATTGACTTTAACGATATTGCCCCAAATTGAGCAAATTCGTATGGGCAATAAAGCAAAACTAACTACTTAACTATGGATAAATTTCAAAGGCAATTACACATGGATAAACAGCTGTCACAACTGATTGATGAAGCAATAAAGCTTGAGCATAATATTTCTAATATTTATGAAATCTTCAGCAAGATGTTTCCTGAAGATTCAGATTTTTGGTCTGAACTTGTTTGTGAGGAGAAGAATCATGCCACATTACTTGAGACCGCAAAAAAAACGCTCTTGACGGTGGATTTGTTTCCATCTAAACTTTTACTTCCGACTTTGGGAATGCTCATCGATACAAACAATAAGCTACATTTGTTAATAGACGAATACAAAGAAAGTCCTCCTTCAAGAGAAGTAGCGTTTTACAAAGCTATTGATATAGAACTTTATGCCGGAGAAATTCATTTTCAACATGCTATGAAGCATCTGCCTTCTGATGAAATTATGGATACAATTCAGCAGTTAAACAAAGACGACAAAGATCATATTGTCAGAATTCGTACTTATATGCACGAGAAGTCTATTAGCTCTTACACCGACAACCTGTAATATTTTTTTCGAAGAGGCGATCACGTTTAGTTGAATTGAAAAATATTTATAGAATTAATAACTATTTGAAAAAACCGTTATTCTCCTGGAGATTAAAACGATGCGCTATAGATTTTATAAAATAATATGTTCCTCAGCTGTTTTAGCAATTTTAATATGTAACATTAATATTTATAATAATTTTGCTGATCAGAATGATGTAGTTCCACCTACTCAAATGGGAGATTCTGGCAAAGATGATTTACATTTGAACGAGAACGTTGTAATACCGGAAGACATAAAAGATTATTATATGGAATATTTACACGTGTCGGAAAATCTGTCAGAAATGCTGATTACCATCAGAAATGTCATCGCAAAGAACCAGGAACTTATTAATAGAGATCCTGTCACTGGAAACTATGTTTTTAAAGATTTTGTTCCTGCTATTGTGGGTACACAGGTAGCCAATGACTTTAGCCTGAAGACTGGATACAGAATAAAACAGACAAGCCTTAAGGTCAGGAATCTTAACAATGAGCCTGATGAATGGGAAAAAAAGGTTTTAAATTTTTTTGAATCAGATAGTTATACAAAAAACGGTGGGTATAGTGAAATAACACAAAAAAACGGAAAACAATCTTTTAGATATATGAAACCAATATTTGTTGAAATAGCCTGTCTACAGTGCCATGGTAGAAAGACTGAAATCAAGCCGGCAATAATGCAGTTTCTAAACAGGAGATATCCGTTTGACAATGCATTCGGGTATAAGGAGGGAGATGTGCGTGGCGGTATCAGTATCGTTATTCCGATAACCACTCGTTAGTTTCTAAGAAATGAAATTCACAAGATTCGGTGTAAAACTTTTCTATATGTTCCTATTAGTTTCGCTTATCCCATCAGGTGTCGCAGGGGGAATAGTGTACAAGTACGTTAGCGACAAGACTAGAGAAAATGTTTTAGGACAATTGCAGTATGAGGTACATGATCTTAATGAGAAGCTGAATCTCCTATTGTCAAAAAGGAGGTTCAGGGTTGCAGATTTTAGTTCAGATGGTTTTGTCAGAGATTCTGTTGAACAGTTATCTTATCAGTCTCATGAACATTCTCAGATTAGTAAAGAGCTGAACCATCACTTAACCGTAAATAAGATGGACTTGGATCCAGATATTCTTGAGATAGCGATTCTTAATAATATAGGTACGGTTATCGCATCAACCTCACAGGAACAAATTGGTAAAGACAAATCTGATGAAGACTACTTCAGGGGGCCATTCCTATTTCAAGAGCAAAGAGGTTCTTACTTTTCTGATGCCTTAAGGCCTTCCCAAGATCAAGATAGTAGGTTGGAGTTAGTCTTTTCCTCAATTCTGACAGATAAATTCTTTCACAAACCACTTGGCGTTCTGGTAACAAAGGTTAGGGGTGAGATCCTTCAGGATATACTTGAAACAATAATAGAGCAAACCGACAATGAAGGTTTTCTGGAGCAACAATATGGTGATGATATGTATATTGTGAATGGTAACAAGTTAATGATCGCAGGTTTAAGTGAGTCTGGCAATTTCAGTTTCGGTAAGATTATAGAGACAATACAGGTGAGTGATACACTCGCCTCAAAAAGGGGATTTTCTGGTATATGTGACAATTATAGAGGCGTTAAGGCTTTTTGTACTGCACTGTATGTACCCGAAACGAATTGGGTAATCTTATCAGAAAAAGAGGTTGAAGTCGTAAATTTGCAACTAAGGAAAATTAAATATATATTTGCAATATCTGGAGGCATAGCACTGCTTTTAACGTTTACAATTGCGCTTGTAGTGTCAGGCAATATAAGTGTAGATTTGAGTAACTTGTTAAGTGGTATCAGGAGGGTAACGACTGGTAATTTAAAACAACCTATACAAATAGGTAAAAGGAATGATGAATTAAAAGAGGTCGGTGAATCTTTCAATTTAATGATATACAGACTCAGTGAATCATATGAGAGTAATAGCGAATTGAAAAGTCTCGACAAGATGAAGGACGATATAATCAAAGACGTATCGCATGAACTGAAATCTCCATTAGCACAATTGAGACTGGCTTTAGAAATGTGGCTCAAATGGTCTGTTCAGGAGGGTGAAAAAGTCAGGATAGATCAAGATGGAGAAGACCGTTTTATTGGAATAATAAGGGATAATATCACAAGGATCAATGATACGGTGGAGAGTATTTTGACTTTAGCCGATATAGACTCAGGCAATTTAGATTTCAAGAAAGAACTTTTGCCTTTAGGAGTATTAATAAATCAAATCACTGCCGGACAGAAGTTAATAGCAGAGAAGAAAAAGTTGATACTGACGTCAGTATTTCAAGAGAACTTACCTGATGTTCTTATAGACAAAACACAGGTTGCCGGGGTTCTTTCTAACCTGATAGATAATGCGATTAAGTATACAGAATCAGGAGAAATCAAGATCAGTGCTGTAAGAAGGAATAATGATATAGAGGTAGCAATTAAAGATACAGGAATTGGGATAGGCCTTCCAGAGAGCAGTCAAAATCAGATTTTTGAACGGTTTTATCAGGAACGCACAAATAGTCAGGGTGTCGGAGTAGGCCTTTCTATTTGCGAGAAAATAATAAAGGCACATCGCGGTAAAATATGGGTCGAAAGCGAAGGGAAAGGTAAGGGGGCTACCTTTAAGTTTACTTTGCCTATACCGCTTCCATCAATCTAACCATAACGGTTTTTGTATTTCTGGTTGATACCTGGATAGGTTGTTAAGTACAATGACTATGGCTCAAAAATATTTTACTAGATAAAATATTTACTATTGTATTGAAGGAGGGAGTACATGACTAAAAAAATACTAATAATAGAAGACGAGGAACCTTTTCACGTTCTTTATAAAGCAATGCTTGATGATAAGGGCTATGATATTATAAGTGCATATGATGGGGATGAAGCGCTGGAAAAGGTGAAGCAGGAAAAACCTGATTTGATAATTACCGACATTCTTCTGGATACAGTAACAGGAGATACGTTTTTCTTGTATCTAAAGGGGATGCCGGAGTATGCGCATGTGCCCGTAATAATGATTAGTGCTTTTTCTGAAAAAGATTACAAAAGCCTTAAGGATTTAGATCCAACGCTTGTATACATTGAAAAGTCAAAACTAACTGAGGAAATATTACTAACAGAAGTGGATAAGAAACTGCAGTAAACGCTGTTGAATTCTACAGGCAACTCTTCAGCACGTAAACATTTACAAATATCAATTCAGGAATGTTCCGGATCATTCACTCAGCTAACTAAATGTACTGGCGGGTAGAAATGACATGAAGCAGGCTTGGTATCATTTCTTTTCAGACTGTTTTATAGAAAGAGAAATTCTTTTCATTTCGACATCAATGTCAAGGACCTTGACTTTGACAATATCGCCAACTGACACGTGACCTTTTATATCCTTGACAAATTTGTTGGCAATTTCTGAGATATGAACAAGGCCGTCCTGGTGTACGCCTATATCCACAAAGGCCCCAAAGTTAGCCACATTTGTTACCGTTCCTTCCAGTACCATGCCAGATTCAAGATCTTCTATTTCATTAATTGAATCGTCAAAAGTGGCAGTAACGAACTGTTTGCGTGGATCACGACCAGGTTTCTTAAGCTCTTCCAGTATATCCGTTATTGTGGGAAGTCCGGCTTTTTCGCTGACAAATGTCTGAGGATCAAGCGCTTCAACCAGCTCTTCACTACCAATAATCTCGCTAGGTTTTTTTTGCAAACTTTCTGCAATCGCATCTACAATATAATAGCTCTCCGGATGGACGGCTGAGTTGTCCAGTAGATTGGCAGAATTGCGAATGCGCATGAATCCAGCACACTGTTCAAACGCTTTTGGTCCCAGTTTGTTGACTTTTAGAAACTGTTTCCTGCTGGAAAATAGACCATTCTCATTACGGTAGTTCACAATATTCTCAGCCAGGCCGCCGCTGATACCAGCAACGTAGGAGAGTAGCTCCTTCGATGCGGTATTAACATCCACGCCCACATAGTTGACACAGTCTTCGACAACGTCATCCAGTTTCTTTTTTAGACTTTTCTGCTGAACATCATGTTGATACTGGCCTACTCCTATGGACTTCGGATCTATCTTTACCAGCTCTGCCAGTGGATCCTGCAGCCGTCGTGCAATGCTCACTGCACCACGGACTGTAATGTCCTTATTTGGAAATTCTCTTGCAGCAACTTCAGATGCGGAATAGATAGACGCTCCTGATTCATTAACTATTACGACTTTTATTTTTTTCTTAAACTCATTTGCTTCATCCTGGTCCAGGGCCCAATGTGCAAATTTATCTGTTTCCCGTGATCCGGTACCATTACCAATGGCTACCAACTCTATATTATATTTATTAAACCAGCTATATAACAATCTGGCAGATCCTTCGAAATCTTTTCTGGGTTCAGTGGGATAAATAACTGCATCATCAAGGAGTTTACCGGTATTATCCAACGCTACAATTTTGCAACCGGTACGGAAGCCCGGATCAATTCCCACAATATTCAGTCCTCCTCCAGGAGGGGCAAGGAGTAAATTACTGAGATTGGATGCAAATGTCTCTATTGCTTCCTCATCAGCCTTATCCTTGTTTTCAAGACGTGTCCTAGAGATTATTGATGTTTTCATCAGACGATTATATGAGTCTTCAATCGCCTCTAATACTATATCTGCTGACTTATTCTTTTTATGCCCTATTATACTGTTTCTCAGCTTCGTAAGAATCTCTTCATCCGGTACTTCAATAGTGAAGGTAATCACTCCTTCATTTTCAGCACGTCTTAAGCCTAGCATGTTGTGGCTTGAGATAGTGTCCACTGCATGGCGATAATCATAATACATATTGTATTTCGTATTCTTCTCTTTATATTCCTTCTTTACCTTAGAAGTGTATTGGCCTACTTCATGCATCTGTTTGTAGACGATGATCCTGTAATCAGCGTTTTCTGACAAAGTCTCTGAAATAATATCCCTGGCGCCGGCCAGTGCCTCTTCAACACTCTCTACCTCATTAAACCCAGACATTGATTCTATAGCTGAGTTAACAGGATCAAAGCCATCCTCCATTTTCAATATTTTCATGGATAATGGTTCCAGTCCCTTTTCTCTGGCGATGGTGGCACGGGTTCTTCTCTTTGGTTTGAATGGGAGGTAAATTTCTTCCAGTTCTGTCTTAGATAAACAATCACGGATAGTTTTATCTAGTTCTGGAGACATTTTACCCTGATCAATAATAGTTTTCGTTACAGTCTCCTTTCGCTCTATAAGTTCTCTCAGGTAGATGTGGCGCTCTTCTATCTTACGGAGAATAACTTCATCAAGACTACCGGTCACTTCCTTACGATATCTTGCTACAAATGGAACTGTGTTGCCTTCGGCAAAAAGGGATATGACTTTGCTGGCTATTGATTTTGCCAGATTAAGTTCATCTGCAATTATTTGTATACTATCCATAAATTAATTTTCAGTAAAAGGTTAGATATATGGGTGGCATGAACAACATGTTGTACATGCCACCCGGAAAAAGGTAGAAACTTATTGCTTTTCGCTGGAACGTATAGGATCTGTTTTCGGTAACTCTCTGGCTATTTCCGTTGCATCGGGAGAGCACTCTGAATGGCCCCATCCGCTTGCACTAACACCGTCAGTTATGTCATAAACTATATTATCATCCTGGGTAGAGCTGACACCTTTAGGGACATAATCCAGATTGAGCTTGTGGCGGAGCTTCCATGCAATATTGTGGTCTGCACAAGCGCTGTCACCGCTAACACCTATTGCTCCCAGGATTTTACCGCTTCTGTCATATAAGGCTAAACCACCGCCAAATACATTTACTCCTCCAATCTTATAACCAACCATAGGATCATTTAACGTTCCTATATTTTCGGATGGCCCACGATAAGCTACCTCTGTATTGATCGGATTACTATGCTGTAGGCCAAATAAGCTACCACCAGGTTGGGTTATTGCAAAAAGATTGGCAGTAGATAATGCAAGCCCCGGGAGACTGAAGGCATTTGCCGTATTTGCTTTTTGTGCTGAAATAATACGGCTTCCTGGCCATTGATCTCCTCTATCATTACCGGAGAAGACCACGGATTTTACGACGCCGTCTCTGTCAACTACCGTTGCCCACATATTAAGACCAAAACCACCGTTCTTCTCTCCAACGATACTCTTTAAAGCCTCCTTGGTCTCTGCATGTGTCGGTAAACCTTCGGCAAAAGATTGAAATGAAAATATTATAGAAAACAACATAGATACGAAAGTAGTTAAAACGGCTTTATTCTTTTTCATAATAACAATCCTTAAAATTTAATTAATAAAGATAAACTACAAAAGTCATTTAATCAGCTGTTGCAGATTCCAGCCCCATGCTGCTCTTCTTAACTGCAGAGGGGTAAAGGTTTTATAGAAGAACATATATTCGCAATATATGTAGGGTGTATTACCAGTCCAACAGAGCCATCATAGCAGGAGTGAAGCAAATCTTCCTCTACTTTTGAATGAACGGGATAATAAAGATACATATAATTGAAGTCAAGTGAAAAGAGGTAGCGTCACATTGCAGATCTAATACCTAATAACATTTGATACCCACAACTCTTTAAAATAGAATCAATTAACAATAAATTGATTGACAAGATAATCATAAAGGATAAGATTTCAATTAACTACTATAGCTAATAGATCGTGTTAGAATCCAGATGGCAAAACGAAAGAAGAAGAAAACAAGAGCAGATAAAGAGACTGAGGCAAAGAGTGATAAGAAAACTGCAAAGTTAGCTGAAAAGGAAGCCACAGAGCAGAAATCAACAGAAGCTAAGCCGAAATCTAAACCAAAGCCCAAGCCTAAACCCAAAACCAAGCCAAAGAGCAAAACCAAGTCAACGGTCAAGTCCAGAGCAAAGCCAAAGGTCAAATCCAATATTACTTCTGTCATTGAAACTCCTTTGGATCAAACAGACAAACCTGAGGAAATTTCGAAAGAGATAGATACAGAAAAATCGGGTACAGAAACTATCACAGAGGGCATGGAAGCCACACAGGCCGATGTGGTAACAGAAGAGCTCCCTGAAGTTGCTGTTGAGTCAGAAAACCTTGGGGGGAAAGCAGTAAGTATACAGACGCAAGATAAACAAGCAAGCTTCGTGTTTGAATCCGAAGACTCTGATACAGCAAAGAGTCAAGGTCAGGAGGTAGGGGATATACAAGCAGATACACTAACAGATGGTGTGCCTGAACCTGTTGTTGACGCTCCTGATGCAACTGAAACTGCAACTGAGACAGAAGATGATTCTCAGATGGGCGTTGAAAGCACTGATACTGAAATACTCACAGATGATTTGGAAATTCCACAGACAGATAATCAGGCAGGAGAAGAGACTGACGCTGTTTCCGAAGAGGTTTCTGAAGCAGTAAGTCCTGGTGGAGAAGTAGGAAGTATACAGACTGAAGGCGAACAGACGGATATCGTAGTTGAAGCTGAAGACCCTGACACCGCAGAAGATCCAGTGGATGAACAAACAGGAAAGATAGCCGATGACGTGTCTGAAGCAGTCCTTGAGGTACACGATACAGCTGAAAGTGCAACAGAGACGAAAGATGACTTTCAGGCAGACCAACAAGTGGAAGATTCGACTGCGGTGGATGTTGGAAACATCGATACTGAAATCATCACAGATGATTTGGAGATTCCACAGACAGATAACCAGGCAGGCGATGAGATTGACGCAGTTTCCGAAGTGGTTGCTGATACAGTAAGCCCTGATGGAGAAGTAGGAAGTATTCAGGTTGAAGACGAGCAGGCGGATATCGTAGTTGAAGCTGAAGACTCTGATATCGCAGAAAATCTAAGTCAGGATACAGGGGATATACTAACAGATACGCCAGCAGATGATGTGCTTGAGCCTGTTGATGAAGCTCCTGGTGTCGCCGAAATTGCAACAGAGAATGAAGATGTTCCACTGGTGGGTGTTGAAAGTACTGATACTGAGATACTAGCAGATAATTTAAGGACACCACAAACAGACGGTGTGACTGAAGAAGTTTCCGAAGAGATTGCTGAGGCAGTAAACTCTGATGGAGATGAGCAGACGGATATCATAGTTGACTCTGAAGAGACTGATACTACAGAAATCCTAAGTCAGGATGCAGTGGATGAACAAACAGGCAAGCTAGCCGATGATGTGCCAGAATCAGTCGTCGAAGCCTATGATACAACTGAAAGTGAAACAGAGGAGAAAGATGACTTTCAGGCAGACCAACAAGTGGAGGATTCTACTGAGGTGGATGTTGAAGGCACTGATACTGGAACACTCGCAGAGAATTCGGAACCCAAGCATACGGTTGACCAGTCAGGTGAAGTGACTGAAGCAATTCTCGAAGCTGCTGCTGAGACAGAAAGGCTTACAGAAGAGGCCGAAAAATTAAAGGCTGAAGATGAACAAGCGGATATCATATTCAAATCTGAAGCCACTGATACTGTTGAAAGTCCCAGTCAGGAGGCAGAGGATATTCAAACAGACGATCAGGCAGGTGAAGTAATTGAAGCAGAGACTGAGGTAGATATGCCTGAGGAGGAACCAGGAAGTTTACAGGCTGAAGACGAACAGACGGATGTTATAGTTGAAGCTGAAGATCCTGATACTGTAGAAAGTCCAAGTCCGGAGGTAGAGGATATTCAAACAGACGAGCAGGTAGATGAAGTGATTGAAGCTGAGGACAAGGTAGATATGCCTGAGGAGGAAGTAGGAAGTTTACAGGCTGAAGATGAACAGACTGGTGTTATAGTTGAAGCTGAAGATCCTGACACTGTGGAAAGTCCAAGTCCGGAGGCAGAGGATATTCAAACAGACGATCAAGTAGATGAAGTGATTGACACTGAGGCTGAGGTAGTGAAACTTGATGATGAATCAGAAAGTTTACCGGCCGAAAATGGACAAGCGAGTGTCACAGTTGAAGAGGAAGACCTTGGCATCTCAGAAGCCCTAAGTCATGGGGCAGAGGCAACAGATGATAATATAACGGATGACCATGCAGATGAAGCAATTGCAGCTACTGCAGAAGAAACGGTTGTTGAAGACTCTTCTAATATCAAAACATTTGTAGATCACATTAAAAAGATTTTGTCTGGATTATCTAGTATTGGTAGTAAGTCTGATGATTCTTCTGAGGAAGGAGTAGAAAACCATGCTGAGGCTGAAAGTCTTACAGGGGAAGCAGAAGATATTCAAACTGATGTACAGGGCGAAGCAGATGAGGCAGTTGTTGGAAGTCGTGCTGATGAGATTCAAACGGCTTCTTATAGCGATAGTAGACGATCTCGTACTAAAAAGACCGGTATTATAATATCCGTCCTAATAATGGCTGCGGCGGTAATATTATTAATAGTTGCATCCATAGAAAGAAGATCTGCTAAAAGTGATCTTGTTCAGATCAGTAAGGTAGCTGAGTCTATAAAGCAGATGCAAGGGGAAGCATTAAAGGAGAGAAAGCAAATTGCCCATTCTCAAATAGAGAGTAAAGAACTTGTAGTTGATGCGCTATCGTTAACACGTA
>Ga0233430_1002238_pt1 | contig 23130 bp, 21 predicted proteins | sample SI_118_April2016_2_FD_179883 | JGI IMG/M metagenome (GOLD analysis project Ga0233430, IMG submission 179883) | Seawater microbial communities from Saanich Inlet, British Columbia, Canada - SI_118_April2016_150_MG | ecosystem: Environmental > Aquatic > Marine > Inlet | place: Canada: British... | reverse complement strand
ACAAAGTCGAAGAAACCGACATTCCGGACACACGATTTGTTGATGGCATACCGGCGTATGCGTTGGGCGGGCACACCCGACTGGGGAAACGGGCTCTGCGAGAGTTCCTCAGACAATGTGAACCCGTCCGGGAGTGTCTTGAAAAATGTCTGCCAGACACGGGCTGGCAGGATACCAGCGATGTTGCCGTATTTCATGTGGAGAGTGCCCTGGTCAAACGGCAAAGGCTATGGGACGAATTTGGAAACCTCAAAACTCTCGGCATAGAGGGTGATGTCTGCCGAAACGGCCTGGCACCTGAGGCGGTAATGGACTTGATGGCTATTGTTCGTGAAAACATGCCCCTGCTGGACGATATTCGGGTCGAGATACTCGAAGCCCGCCAGCCTGAAATCACATCCCAGCCCAAACTTCCAATCGAGTAGCTGATATGACCAATCAAGCCATTTCATCGTCAAATTCAATTCTAACTTCCGATAAAATTCACTTATCGGAACCCAACAACAGACAGGCCGGACATAGCGAGACAGTCACCAGATATCTCACGGCATCAACTTCCGATAATACCCGGAAAGCCTACCAGGCAGACCTGGAACATTTTATGGCATGGGGCGGCGCAATCCCCGCCAATCCGGAAATGATCGCTGAGTATATTGCGGCATATGCTGAGGAGTTGGCCGTCTCAACGCTCACCCGACGACTGGCTGCCATCTGCAAAACGCATTCAACGCAGGGTCACGAGAGCCCGACAAAATCGGCCCTTGTTCGGGCAGTCATGAAGGGTATCAAACGAAGCCACGGGAAACCAGCACATCAGAAAGCGCCCGTGCTGAAAGCTGATGTTATTGCCATGGTAGAGGGTCTTGGGACCGGACTGAAAGATGTCAGGGACAAGGCGCTCTTGCTTATTGGCTTTGCGGGTGGGTTTCGCCGAAGCGAATTAGTTGGGCTCAAGTGCACAGATATCGAATGGAAGCAGGAAGGTATTGTACTCACTCTGAGACGAAGCAAGTGCGACCAGGACGGCAGGGGTCGGCAAGTTGCTGTTCCCTATGCCACAGGCAGCATCTGTCCGGTGAAAGCGCTCAGAGACTGGCTTGATGCCGCAGGGATCGTTTATGGCCCTTTGTTCCGGGCCGTTGATCGATATGGCAACGTATCTGCCAGACACCTGAGCCCGGAAGTCGTGGCTCTTGTTGTGAAAGAACGGGCAGTTGCTGTTGGAATGGATGCCTCAAGATTCTCCGGGCATTCATTGAGGGCAGGGTTAGTCACAAGTGCCGTAAACGCCGGAGTGGACACCTGGAAGATCAGACGACAAACGGGCCATGCATCCGAGGCTACGCTTCAAAAATATATTCGCAGCGGCGAGCAATTTATAGGCAAGGCCCTAGCCAATCTTTTCTGATAGCTCGAACTTCATATGACCTTCGTAGACAAGCTCAACCGAAGGAAGTACCTTCGTCGCTGAGGCAGTACGCGCTGCCTTGGGGCGTAGTAACCCCGTAGCAAGCGGTCTGGTGGGACCGCTTAAACCACCCTTGACCTCTTTGGTCGGGGAGCCTGTGACGTATGTCCAGGGTCTTCGCCTAAAGGTCTCAGGGGCCGTCTTGCTACGGTTTACTAACTCCCCGATCACCAGAGATCAGGACCATGTCAGTTTGCGGGGGCGCACCGCAGGCTCTGGTTCCACGGGGGAAGCAATGAGAGTCGATGGAACGCCAGTGAGGGTGACAGCGGGAAAATCTGTCATGCTGGACCAAGAGCGTCTTGGAGGCGGAGAGGGGCTGCACGACGAGCAGTGGCTCCAACAGCTGATCCATCGCCATCCAGCAATAATTCCAATAGGCCGGATTGAAACACGTTTTTCTGAACTGGTTTCTGTTTGCATGGAACTTCCGCTGCGGAGCGGTTATCTCGACAACTTGTTGATGACCTCTGATGGAAATATCGTCATCGTGGAAGTCAAACTGTTCCGAAACCCGCAGGCACGTCGAGAGGTGTTGGCACAGGCACTGGATTATGCGACAGCCTTGTTCAGGATGAACTACACTGACCTTGAGGCAGCTGTATTGAAATCTGACTTTGATGGTATTGCACCACCCGCACGACTTTATGACTTGTTCGATGGCCCAGAGGCACTTGATGAATCAGCTTTTGTGGATGCCGTTAATACTAACCTCAAGAACGGTCGAATAGTTGTTCTCGTTGCCGGGGACGGCATCAGAACAGATGTTGAGTCTTTGATGGACGGCCTTCAGGCGCATGCCGGGTTCCATTTTACTTTTGCTCTGCTTGAGCTGGCTGTCTTTCAGAGAACATCGGCGGACGACCTGATTGTGATGCCGCGAATTCTTGCGAAGACTGAAATAATACCACACTTTGCTGTGCAGATAGACGACCAGCGGGTTGAGATCGTTTCCTTGAAGACTGAGCCCAGGCCTTCTTCATCTGCCACGACTCCCCAATCCATATCATCAGAGCAATTCTATGAAACTGTGGCTGATGGGAATTCAAGTTTGCTGGGGCAATTGAAAGCCTTTGTCGACAAGCTGTCTGGAATTGGCGTCTATCCAGATTTCAAACAATCACTGATATTCCGTTGGGATACGCCTTCGGGCCGATCTCAGAATATGGGGTATATCGCCAAAACTGGTGTCTTCTATACCGATCATTCAGGTGGCACACCTGCGGCTAGGAAATACATCGAAGACTTGGCCGATTGTTTTGGTGGAAAGGCAAAAATCCACGAAAAGGGAAATGGCTACGTCGTGGTTGATGGCAAGCCACCTCACATCAGAACCTTGACGGACAAGCAAGAAGCCTGGCTTGCGGCAATTGAGAATTTTCAGAGCCAGATACGAAATGATGAAGGGGAATAATGCCCCGTTTCGCTACGGTTGAAACAGGGGCATTCGAATCTCAAGAAGGGGCAAATTCATGGCAATACAGTGGGCTGAAGAACGCATCATTGAGCTTTCTTCAAGTGACAGGTGAAACTTGTATGAGAATGCGAAATCTCATGGGTCGCCCGAAGGCGATGCGTTGGTTGAACTAATTGAAAGGGTCGGTTTATCTGGGCCAGATATGAGCGGCATTGATATGGACGATCCTTTGGTCTTTCGTATCCACGAAATTATCAATTCTGATGAGGGCAGAGAGGCGGTCGTTCAGGCGGCAAGTGAGAACCTGCCCGCTCTCGCCGGAGTGGACCCCCTGATTGCCGGGAAACTCAACAGCGACTATGGAAAGCACAATCAAACGACCCATACTGCTGGAGCGATTGTAGCTATTCTCATGCGCGAAATGGGATATCGTGAAGCAGGCCGTTCCAAACTACCGGACGGATGTGTTGCGAAATCGGGACAAGTCTGGAAATAGCAGGATGGCGAGGAGCCAGAGGGGGTTGTGACGTTCATTTTCTATGACACTGAGACCACTGGGCTAACAGCCGGGTTTGATCAAATCCTTCAGTTTGCAGCAATCGTCACGGATGACGATCTCAACGCAATCGAGGAGATAAACCTTCGGTGTCGCCTCCAGAGGCACGTCGTACCATCGCCCGGTGCCTTTGTGATAACAGGTGTGCGTCCATCGGAAGTCGCAGCGGCGAACCTGTCACATTACGAGATGATCCGGAAAATAAGAGCGGTGATCGAGCGATATACGCCTGCCATTATTGTGGGATATAATTCGATCAGTTACGACGAAGCGATGCTGCGTCAGGCTTTTTATCAAACCTTGAACCCAGTCTACCTGACCAATACTGGTGGCAATGCCCGCATGGACATTCTGAAAGTCGCTCATGCCGCGTCGGAATATGCGCCTGACGTGCTTCAGGTCCCTCTCAACGACAAGGGTCGTCCAACCTTCAAGTTGGGATTACTTGCCGAGGCCAACAATCTGTTGCACGAGGATGCCCATGAGGCCATGTCGGACACTGTGGTGACTCTGGGACTGGCGCGACTGGTCCGGGACCGGGCTCCGGCTGTATGGAATGCCATGCTGCAGACGCGCTCGAAATCCGGGGCGCTGTCGATCCTGAGTAATTCCGAGGTGTTTTGTGCCACGGAAAAGGCGTTCAAACAGCCATCCATTCTGGCCACAAGGATTTCCGCGAACCTCGATAATCCGTCGGAGGTTGCTGTATTTGATCTGTCCCATGATCCCGCTCAATATCTCAACACTTCGCCAGAAGACCTGCCGGGCTTGTTGAAGGCCAGCCCCAGACCTATTCGGATCGTCAAGGCGAACCAAAGTCCCATCCTTGTCCCCCATGATTTAAGCCACGAAGGCGTTGCAGGTCATGGACAGTCAATGAACGAACTGAAAGATAAGGTCAGGGTCATACGGGAGCACCCAACCTTTGGCGTCAACGTTGGCCGCGCGGTGGCGGGACGTTATCCGCCATTCGACACACCAGAGTATGTTGAGCAACGCATCTTCGAAGGTTTCCCCAGCCGGGCAGATAGTTCCTTGATGGAAGCGTTCCACGCCAGCACGTGGAGTGAGCGGCAGGACATCGTCTCGCGCATACAGGACGACCGTTTGCGAGAGCTTGGAGAGCGACTGATCTATCTGGAATCCCCCGATGTCCTGCCAGAGGATATCCGCCGAGGCTATGACGATTGGCGCAACGCCCGCATCCATGCCGGTCCGGAAGTGCCATGGATGACCATTGGTTCTGCGGTCGAGGAACTAACTGATCTGGCAACCTCAGGGGACAGCGGCAAAGGATCACTGCTTCAGGACGTCGATAAACACCTGACACAGCTTTCTAACTCGCGTTAACCTTCACTTATCGCGACTCATCATGAACGGCATCGAAGACTCGCCATTATGCCTCCGACAGACGTGTGGCTGTTTCGGTCAATGGAATATTTGGAAGTGTCCACTGCGACTTCCGCTTTTAACGCCACGATGTCTGCTCTTGACCCGAAAGCTGCCGTTAAGTCACACGGTTCAAAACGTCGGTTGTTGACCCGAAACGAACATTCGACCGTTCAATTACTACAATGTCTGTTATCGGCCAAAGGACTAAACCGCTCACGCGATAATTTGAGTTTTTTGTATGGCGAGAACGATAACGGGCTTGGTCGCCTGTCTATCTGCCCGCATCGGCACATCATACGCACGCAACAACAATGTGGTTCATTTACCAGTCTTGTGACAATGCCGTTTCGACCAATACTATCAATTGGAAAGTCGCCCCAATATTCCAGTCGACAACCAAGGCCAACATTCGGGTAAGGCAACGCTTTCCAGCCAGCAAGTGTACCCTGGTTTGATCGGGGATGGTGTCAGGAGCGTCTAACTACCTTTTTAGCCGCACTTGGCAGTCACATCCGTCAGGGTGTGATCCCACGCTATTACTCACTTGGTTTGAGGTATGTCCAAAGATGCCCCTTGGGCAGCGGGCCTTTGTTGCGTCCACCTTGTTGTGTCTGCTCCCAGGCGTGTGCCAGGATGCCAACTGACCGAGACAGGCAGAACAATCCGCGCGCGAGTGGGGCGTCAAACCCAAGTTCGGCGTAAATGACGGCGGTCGCGCCATCAATGTTCATCGGAATCGCGCGGCCTTTGATATCTGACAGGTGCTCCTCGATCTGCAGCGCGATGCCGCGCGACCTGCCCGAAACCACGCCATTGTCCTGTGCAATTTTCACCAATTCCATCAAACGCGGTGCGCGTGGATCACGGGTGTGAAAACGATGCCCGAAACCGGGCATGTATTTTCCGTGGTGTGCTGTCCAATGCTCGACCGCGCGCCCCGCCGCGGCGTCCGGGGTGTCACCTTCATCAACAAAGGATAATGCCAGCCGGTAAAGAGAGACTGCCTGCTCGCCCGCGCCACCATGTACGTCGCCCAGCATGTTCAACCCTGTCGCCATCGCGTTGTTCAGGCCGACCCCGCAGGTCGCGGCCATACGGGCCGCCGCGATGGATGGTGCCTGGGGACCGTGATCAACGGCTGCCGTCAGAGCCGCTTCAAGCAACCGCGATTGATCCTTTGATGGCAGTTCGCCACGCAGGCAAAGCCAGATCATTTGCACAAACCCGATATTGCCGATCAGATCCTCAATGGGGTGGCCGCGAATATCGATCTGATTGGGCTCCATCCGGATAAGGGCGGTCTGCCACCAATCTTCGGCCTCTTTGCGTCCTGAGGGGTCCATCATATCGCGCCTTCCTTTTTCAGGTCCGAGATCTGGGCATTGTCATAGCCGAGCTCGGTCAGTATATCGTTTGTATGTGCGCCCAATGCAGGGGGCGGAGAATCGACTTTAGGGGCCATGCCATCAAGCTTGGCACCGATCCCGACAAGTTGCAGATCCTCCGGGCCAATGCGGTGGGTTTGCAGCAGGCCCCGATCAGCAAGTTGCGGATGCGCCAGCGCCTCGGGCACCGACCAGACAGGGCCCGCCGGAACGCCCTGCGCTGTCAGTTTCTCGACCCAGTCAAGGGTGGGACCGGTGGCAAAGGCCTTCTCCAGTTCGGCGGTCAGGGCGGGTCGGTTGGCCAGTCGGTCCTTTCGGTCGGCAAAGCGTGGATCCTGTACCAGGGCCGGGTTGCCGATGATCTCGCAAAGTACCTCGAACTGCTCCTGCTTGTTGGCCGCGATGTTCATCACGCCATCGGCGGTCCTGAACGTGCCGGACGGGCTGGCGGTGAAATTGTCATTGCCGTTCGGGGTGGGGGCCTGCCCGGCGATCAGGTGGTTCGACACCACCCAACCCATCGTCGCAATCACGGCTTCGAGCATCGAGACATCAATGAAGGTGCCGCGATCCTGCGCCTTGTTGGCAAGGGCGGCAGCAACGGCGAAGGCCGCTGTCATACCTCCAATGGTATCGGCCATCGGATAGCCCACTCGGTAGGGAGCGGTGTCGGTATCGCCTGTGATCGACATCACGCCACTCATCCCCTGTACGATCTGGTCATAAGCGGGCAGTTTGGACAGAGGACCGTCTTGCCCAAACCCCGAGATGGCACAATAGACAAGGCGGGAGTTTTCTTGGCTCAACTTATCATAGCCAAGGCCCAGGCGGGTCATCACGCCGGGGCGAAAATTTTCGACCAGCGCATCTGCCTGTTGAACCAACTCCCTCAGGATGCGTTTTCCGGATGTCGATTTCAGGTTCAGGGTGATTGACCGTTTGCCCGGATTTTGCGCCAGAAAGGACACGCCCATCAGATCGGCGTTGCGCACGGGATCAGCCCCAAGCTGGCGCGCAAGATCACCTGTGCCCGGGGTTTCGACCTTGATCACGTCGGCCCCCATATGGGCCAGTTGATGGCAGCAGAACGGGCCGGCTAGTACATTGGTCAGATCAAGAATACGAATGCCCTTCAGGGGTGCCTGCGTCATTATCCGCGTCCCTCGTGCACAACCTTGGCTGCAGTGAAAAATTCGCGGCAATAGCTGCCTTTTTCCGGCGCGCCATAGGATGATCCTTTTCGGCCCGTAAATGGTGCGTGAAAATCCATGCCTGCAGTGGGTAGATTGACCTGTACCATGCCTGCCTCAGCGTTTTGCGAGAAATGGTCGATCTTGGCAGCATCCCGCGAGATGATGCCCGCTGACAAACCGAATTCGCTGTCGTTGGTTGCGTTTAGGGCTGCGTCATAGTCCGGCACCCGCAATACAGCGGCGATTGGGCCGAAGATCTCATCACGCGCCACTGCGGCCTGTGGTGACACATCCGTAAACAGGGCCGGAGCAAAGTAATGTCCGGGGGTTTTCGATTTCACTTGGTTGCCGCCTGCGGCAAGTGTCGCGCCGTCTGCCACAGCCTGTGAGATGTATCTTTTGTTGATGGCCAACTGCGCCTCACTGGCCACCGGGCCAATCTGGGTTTTAGACGCGCGCGCATCACCGATCCTGAGGTCTTTCATTGCCGCACAAAGACGGTCCACAAATACCTCATGTATTCCCTCTGTGACGATCAGGCGGGATGAGGCCGTGCATCGTTGGCCGGTTGAGAAATAGCTGCCCTGCATGGCGCAGTGAACCGCCAGATCCAGATCCGCATCATCCAGCACAATCAATGGGTTCTTGCCCCCCATCTCAAGCTGCATTTTAGCCCCACGAGCGAATAGCGCGGCACCGATCTTACGACCAACCGGCGTTGAGCCGGTGAAGGTGACGCCTGAGACCTTCGAATGCGCAATGATCGTACCCCCCACCTCTGGACCCATGCCCATCACAAGATTGAACACGCCCTCCGGCAAGCCAGCCCGGGCAATGATGTCGGACAGCATCCAGGCCGATCCGGGTACCAGTTCGGCAGGTTTGAACACAACCGTATTGCCATAGGCCAGTGCGGGCGCGATTTTCCATGCCGGAATTGCCAGTGGGAAATTCCACGGTGTGATCACGCCTACGACGCCAATTGGCTCGCGCAAAACCTTAAGCGACACACCTTCGCGCAGAGATTGGTAGATATCGCCGGTTGTGCGATACGCCTCGGCCGCGAAATATTTGAACAGATGCCCGGCGCGATGCGCTTCTGCCTTGGCCTCGGTCAGGGTTTTGCCTTCTTCGCGGGCCAGCATGTCGCCCAGCTCGTCAACACGGGCGAGGATTTCCGACCCAATGCGGTCCAGCGCTTCGAACCGTACCAGAGGCGATGTTGCACGCCATTTAGGAAAGGCGGCAGCCGCGCACTCGATCGCTTCAGCGGTCTGGTTGGCACTGGCCTGTGCATAATGACCAATCGTATCGTTCAGGTCAGATGGGTTGATATTGGGGGCAGCATCGCTGCCAGCGGCCCATGTTCCGGCGATATAGTTGGGGAACGCATCGACAGTCATAGCACCACCTCCAGAACTGGTCGCCATCCGATGTCTTCATGCCGATGGTCCACAGTGTTGACGTAGAAATAGGTCGGCCCGTGATAACCACGGCACACCCGCCCATCCGCGCGGCTGGCCAGAGGCTCTGCCGTCCAGCTGACCGCTCCGAACCAATTCCACAAACGGTTATGGGTGGAATTCAGATGATCCGGGCCAAGCGGGGTCGTATGATCCGTTGCCTCAGGCTTTGGTGCGTTCGACGCAGTACCGCCCACCAACGCATCCCATTCATTGGGCAGTGTCGCTCCCTGATAGGGGTCATCATGGGGCGTATCACCGCCGGTCATCAACCGGCAGCGAAACTGCCTGCCATCAATGGACACTTTTGTGCCAAAGACATACCCGGCATCATCCAGATCTTGCCAGCTGATGCGGGTCATAAGCATCCGGTCGGCCACCAGATACTGGGTGCCTCCCTGTTGAAACACATGCCAGTTCAGGCGTTTGAGCGGGTCTTTAGGGCTGTCTGTGAGGGCCCAGTTATCCCAATCCGGGTCACGCTCAAATTCTGGGATGTTACCGAGTTGCAGGCCCTCGTAAGGACAAAGTGCTGCAAGATCCGTGATCCAGGGGCGCGTTGCCGGAGCAAGAATTTGCCCTCCATGCAATAGCCCGCCCAACTGCCGGGTTCCAACGTACTCCATTATTTCTCAGCCACTGGTCTGGTGCGGAAACGGTGTAGAACCCGAAACAGCATTTCTGCAGCAATGATTTCCGTTCGTTCTGAGGGATCGAGGGGCGGGGAAACCTCGTCTATATCCAACCCGCCTAAAGGCGCCTCAGCAAAGCCGTCCAATAGTTCGTAATACTGGCGTGGTGTTATACCGCTGTGTACGACAGAGCCCGTTCCGGGAAGGTAACCCGCATCCATGGCATCAATATCAATCGACAAATAGAGCTCATCACAATCTTGCATCGCATGGGCAAGCGCCTGGCGCACGACCTCCACAGTGCCCAGACTATGCACATCAGCGGCTGAAAACACGCGTCCGCCCTCCTTTTCGATCAAGGCCAAATCACCACCATCGACCCAGCCCGAGATGCCGATCCAGACCATGTTACGCACATCAACGTTTGGTAGCTCTGAAATCCGACGGGCATTCGTTGCATGGTTGAATTTGCCCCATGCACCCAAGCGGTCTGAGAAATCCAGATGCCCGTCGATCTGGATATATCCGAAGCGCGCTCCGGGAGCACGCCTTGCAAGCCCCCGCGAATACCCAAGGCAAGCCGGATAACTGTTGTAGTGATCACCACCCAGCGCCAGAGGGATCGCACCCGAAACCGACAACTCTTCGGTCATCGCGGCGATGGCCTGGGTCGTTGCATCGACGTCGTCCGCCGTAATCTCGGCATCCCCGCAATCGACCAACCAGTTCTTTGCAGGTACGGTGCGGTTGCCTGTATCCGGATTAAAACTGGCCCCCTGAGGGCGCATGGACTGCAACAGAGTTGTCGCCTTGCGCAACGCTTCCGGGCCGAACCGGGCACCGAGACGGCTGGAATGAGTCCAATCGCTCGGCATGCCCACCACGCCGATCTGGCCCGGGGTCGCATCGGCTACGTCGGATGTGGGGCCATCAAACAGCCGAAAACCCGGCTGATTCAAGGGTAAGTGAGATGTCTTGATTGCTGTAGTCATATCAGTCCATTTTCCATAGAAGCTACTGTACTGGAATCCATGACCCCAAACCCCAGACGCGCATAGACAAACGCCAGCAAGGCCGTAACCATTAGCCGTTGACCGACTTTTACAACGCCCATACCTGGTCTGGTCGGGTTTAAACCGGTCAGCATGATGGCGCTGACCCGGTGCTGTCCCAGGGTGCTGAGCCATTGCGTCACTGTATCAAGATTGCAGCCGCCCAAACGGGGCCGGTCGCAAAGCGCGCTGAGCGATGTTTCAAACACAGACAGGTCAAATCGCACAAACAATGGTCTGGTCGAATCTCGCCACCGGGAAAAAGACGCAAGATGAACGGCGGTGTCGATTTTTAAAGTGGGATCAGTTCCATTGTGCAAGGGCGCTATATGAAAGTCGCGAGCGTCACTTGGCATTCCACCAAGTTGCACGGTCTGACAACCCTGCAATGCATCCTGCACGGTCATCGACAGGCGATCCGAGCCACCCAACAGCAACGCACAAGCCCCTGCCCGATTGATCTGGCATGTCGCCGTCATCAAGGCTGCGTGGACAGCTTCCTCAGACCCCGGAGAAATATCCCCAAGATCGCACAACCGCTCATGTAACCCATCTGTCTTGATGTCCTGTCGGGCATCAATATCAACCGGATGGCTGAATTGGGGATTTGCATGCCAGCCAAAATAAACCGAGGTTTCACGCAGCGCGCGTGGCGCAAGAGATTGACCCGCAAAGGGCGCGCTTGTGTCCTCAAACGGAAGACCCAGCACTGCCAGTTGATCGGGCCGCACATCGTGGATTGCTTTGGGCTGTGAGCGCATGAACGACAGGTGCCCCGCCATGCGCGGTAATGGTGCCGAACGCAAAGGCATCAGCGCACTCCTTTCTCAAGTCTGTTTTTCACTGCTTGCAAAATTGCCAGTGCCGCCTGGGTTTCCGTCCTGCCATGATCATCCATAGCCGGGGCGAGTCCAAAAACAGCAGCGGCAATGGCATTGCCTGCGACAGCCTCAATTTGCGCGACCATCTGTGCGGGCGACAGCCCACCCAAGCGCCGTGGTTGCGACATCCAGACGCCAGCAAGGCCCTGTAAATCCACAGAGAGAATGATCGGAGTGGTGTTGGATAAGTCGTCCTGGGCACTCGCGGCTAGCGAAACCACGCGAACGCCTGTACCAATGACATGCTGCGCCGCAATGCCAAGCGCCTTTAGACCGCTGGAGTCACCGCCAACCAGAACCATCCGCGCACCCTTTTTCAGAACCGATCTACATTGCGCCTCGACGGCGGAAAAATGCTTCTCCGTCTCAAGTGGAAAGACATTCACATCGCCCAGATCGATGGCGTTCCCCTGCGTGTTCTCGGGCCCGGATGCGTACCGTAGTTGCCTCGCGAGATATCGCTGACCCGCTGAAGGTCGCTCGAGATTGTCGCAATAATACCCTGCCAGCGCGACCTGACCAGCGACAAGGTCTTCCAGATCGCCAACAGTTGCGCCCAAAAAACTGGGAATTTGGAAAAATTGAGTCTGCTCCGCGTCATCCATTGCGCAAAGCTGCTATCAGAGTTTCAATCGCTATCAGTTCCGACATACCACGCGTGTCGAGCGCAGGGGCAAGCCCGGTGATCACAATTACCCGCCAGGAGCAGGGCATCGAACCAATAACGGAAACCAGCGTTTCGGGTTTCATCCCGCCGGGGTTAAGTCCGACAACACCCGCTGCATGCCCAAGGTCAACGACCGACAAGTCAATCCAGAGAGCGGCACAATCAGACTCAAGGGGAATATCCGTTGCTCCCTCATCCAGCTGCCGGGCGGTACGCCAAATCATCTCGCGCTGGCTGATCTGGTCCCAGGTCTCGACAGGTTGCTCGCCGTTCAAGCCCACCCAGATTGTGTTCGCCGGCCGTGCAGCGACATCGCGCCGGACTTGCGGCATGGTAGCGACAACGGGCAATTCGGGCAAAGCCTCCAGCACTGCCGTTGCAACATCCGTATCTCCGCCCAACACAACTGGCACGACCTGGCGATCAGTCATCTGCGTCACAAGATGCATCAGCGTGCCAGACCAATCGCCCGACATGTCCATGTTCCCGAGATCATAACCACTCCCAGGTAATTTGACTTCAAGTCGTTCAGCCATTTTGCGCAACGCACCCGGCGCCAAAGAGGTTCCAAATCGCGACCCGGTTTTAACTTCACCTGGAACACCCAGGATCCCGACGTCACCCCTGCTGCATTGTTTAATTTCGCCAAGCGGCAAGCCGGCAAAGCCAGTCAGCATCGGACGTCTCTGTGCATTAATCATTGCCAGGCACCTTCATAGATTGCGGTTTCCAATTGCTTCCAAATTGGCTACAAACAACCAGAATATTTCGTTGAAAGGACTGCCAATGCCCGACACACCCAAATCCAAAGACACAACAGGTGGTGTAGAAGCCGTTGAACGTGCCTTGCGTGTGCTGGACAGCTTTGTCCCCGGTGATACGGGTCTGTCTTTGAAAGAGATTGCGGATCGTAGTGGCGTTAACAAAGCGACGATTTTGCGCCTTGGCGTCTCGCTTGAGAAGTTTGGACACATCACACGTGACACCGACGGGCTGTTTCACCTGGGCCCGTCGTTGTGGCGTCTGGGATCGGTGTTTCGTCAGAACCTTCGTATGGGACCTGCCGTGCGTCCGGTCCTTGCAAACCTGGTGAAAGCGACGGGGGAAAGCGCGTCTTTTTATGTCCGGCGAGGTAATTCCGGCGTGTGTCTGTACCGCGTCAATTCCCACCGCCTTGCGCGCGACCATATCGAGGAGGGCGAAATCATTCCGCTGAGCATGGGCTCGTCGGGCCGCGTGCTGGATGCCTATTCCATCCGACAGGGCAAAAAGGCCACCAGCATCCGAAAGGCCGGGTATTATCTTAGTCTCGGCGAACGCGATCCGGACGTTGCTGGATTGTCTGTTCCGGTTCTTGGGCTTGAGGGCGAGCTGCTGGGCGCCGTCAGCCTGTCGGGTCTGCGCGTTCGCTTTAGCGAAACCGTTGTCGAAGGCTATCGCGATGCCGTCCTTGATGCCGCCCAACAGATCCTGGTCGAGATTGGCGAAATATAAGGAACACATCATTTGTCAACATTCTTGCTACGGCCAATCAGCTGAACGCCGACCAACGCCACAACAGATACGACAATCAGGCAGGTTGAAATCGCGGCAATGGTGGGGTCGAGTTGATCTCGCAGTGAATTGAACATACGGCGTGTAATTGTGGCATTGTCGCCACCTGAGACCAGCATCGAAATCACCACCTCGTCCAGCGACGTGATGAAGGCAAGGAAGGCCCCTGTCTGGATCGAAAATTTGACTTGCGGAACCGTTACCGTCCACAGAGCATACGCTCTTGAAGCCCCCAGGCTGCGGGCGGCCAATTCCTGATCAAAATCATAGTTTTGCAAGCCCGACATCACAGTCACGATCACAAACGGCAGCGCCAATGCGGTATGGGCAATCACAACACCTGCCAGTGTGTAGTTTAGACCCAGCTTGGCATAAAGGCTGAACACCCCCACCGCGATCAATATCACCGGCACGACAATCGGCATGATCACTAGGATCTGTGCTGCGTTTCTGATTCGAGGGGCGGAACAATGCAGACCATAAGCGCAAAGCGATCCCAAAGGCGTGGCAATCAAGGTGGTGAGAATAGCGGCGATCAACGAGGTGCGTGTCGCGCTCATCCATTCCGGGGACGTGAGATAGGCCGTATACCAACGAAAAGAAAACGATGTCGGCGGAAATTCCAGAAATGAAGCGCCTGAAAACGACATCGGGATCACGATCAGCGTGGGCAGGATCAGAAAAAACAGCACCGCTATGCCAACCACAGTTAGCCATAGGCCGTCAATTTTGCGTTGTCCGACTTGTTCCATTTTCAGATCCTCAGCGCATGAATAGTTTGTCGAGACCAAAGACACGGTTCATCAGCCAGATCATCAGCAGTGCCATTAGCAGCAGGACAACGCCCAAGGCCGATGCAGCGCCCCAATTGGAATAGATTGTGATGGTGCTTTCGATCCGTTGCGCCAGCATTTGTACCCGGCCACCACCCAGCAAAGCAGGTGTGACGAAAAAGCCCAGAGACAGGATAAAAACCAGCACGATCCCGGCAAAAAGCCCCGGCAGCGACATTGGAAAAAACACCCGCCAGAATGCTCCGCGCGGGCTGGAGCCAAGACCTACTGCCGCACGCACCAGATCTGTGTCCACGCTGCGCATAGTGGCATAAAGCGGCAAAACCAGAAACGGCAGCATGATATGTACCATGCCAATGATCGATCCCGTCAGATTGTGCGCCAGTTGCAGCGGTTCGTCGATAATGCCCATTGATATCATTGATTCATTGATGATCCCGTTGCGCTGCAAAAGTACCAGCCAAGCGTAAGTACGCACCAGAACGGAAGTCCAGAACGGCACAAGTACGAAAACCATTAGAATGGCAGCATTCCTGTCCGACATCCGGGCCAGCCAGTAGCACAGCGGATAGCCCACAAGGACACAGATCACTGTTACAGCAACGCTGATCTGAAAAGTCACCACAAAGGTTCGCAGATACAGCTCACTTTTGAAGATACGCGCGTAGTTTTCCGAACTCAACTCACCCGCAGCATTGAAGAAGGATAGCGATGATAGCCAGAGAACCGGGAGGAAGACGACAACGAGAACAACGAGAACTGCGGGCATTGAAAGTCCCAGAAACGTGCGACGTTCGCGGTGGTTTTCGGATTTGAGCGTACTTACGTTCTGAAGCGCCTCAGCACTCTCATAGCCCTCGACAGCGCTCATGACGCATGTTCCGGCACGATGATCGTGTCTTCGGGATGCAGGGCAAGGCCAATTCGCTCACCCTTGGAGGGCAGGCCAGTCTGGCCAGCGCGATTGGCAGGGACGCGTACATTTATCTGACCTGCACTGTCGTGCTGAACGATAACCAGTACGCTGTCGCCTTGATAGATGATGTCGTGGACATGGCCGGATAAATCATTGGCAGTTTCAGGCACGGCACCAGAGGTAACCTCCAGCAACTCGGGCCGGATCACCAGGCGATGGCCACCGCTACCCTGAGCAATAGGTGAATCGGATTTCAGTGCGCGCTCGCCAAGTTGCGCCGTATCGTTGGCCACCTTCACCGGCAACGACACCGATTCGCCGACGAAATCAGCCACAAAGAAGCTGCTGGGCTGGCGGTACAGTCGCTCTGGCGTCTCTACCTGCTCGATTCGCCCATGATTGACCACCGCAATACGGTCCGACATGGTCAGCGCCTCGCGCTGATCATGGGTCACATATACAACGGTTGCATCCAATTTTTGATGGAGCGCCTTCAATTCAATTTGCATATGTTCGCGCAGCTGTTTGTCGAGCGCGGATAGAGGTTCATCCATAAGGATAATTTGCGGCTCGAATACCATCGCGCGGGCAAGGGCCACACGCTGCCTTTGGCCGCCAGACAATTGGGTGATGCGCCGATCTCCATAGCCGCCAAGTTGGACGGTGTCCAGCGCACGCTCGGCGTGGGTCTTTTGATCGCTTTTGGAAACCCCACGGATTTTCAGTGGATAGGCCACGTTTTCTGCCACCGTCATGAATGGAAACAACGCATAGCTTTGAAAAACCATGCCAAGCCCGCGTTTGTGCGGCGGCGTTGCAATCACTTCCTGATCGCCAAACCGAATAGACCCGCTATCAGGCCGTGAAAAGCCTGCAAGGGCCATCAGTAGCGTCGTCTTTCCTGAGCCGGAAGGACCAAGCAGAGTCAGGAATTCGCCTGCAGCAATATTCAGCGACACATCATCGAGCGCTTTGACCGATCCGTAGGCCTTGCACAAGCTGGATATTTCGATGGGAAGTGATTGGGTAGCAGATGACATAACAGCTCCTGACGTTTAAAAAAACTGGTCGCGATGTAAAAATAACACCGCGACCAGATTTATTACTGCTGGATCAAAGTATCAAATTTTTCGGTCAACTCACCCAACTGCCCGATGTAAAAGTTCGGGTCGACCAAAAGCTGTTTGTCATAGTTGCTGGGGTGCGTGTTAACTTTGATGGCCGTCTCTTTGGGGATAATGCCAGTGTCAAACGCGCCGGCGTTCACCGGGCCCAGAGGCATCGCCATCGCCAAACGCGCCTGCGATTTGGCACTTAACAACTGGTTGATCAGACGCATGGCGTTGGCTTTATTCGGCGCGCCCTTGGGTACCAGCAAACAGTCGATATCCATTGTGCCGCCGTCAAAGGCATAGGCTACGTCGATGCCCGAACCCATCACGCTTTCCACGCGATTATGGCCCATGTGGATCATATCCACCTCACCATCACGCAGCAGTTGTGCGGACTGCGATCCGCCACGATACCAAACAGTTACCTTGGGTGCGATCTCTGCCAATTTGGACCATGCGCGGGCCTTGCCCTCATCTGTTGCCAGCAGCTTATAGACCTCTCCCATGGGCACACCGTCGGCCATCAGCGCGGCCTCAAGGTTGTAGTTCACCTTTCCATGCATGGCGCGCTTTCCAGGAAATTTCTTCGTATCCCAAAAATCTGCCCAGTTGGACGGACCTTTGTCACCAAAGACATCCTTGCGATAGGCGATCACTTTGGTGAAGTTGATAAAGCCTATATAGTGGCTGTTGATCAGCCCTTCCGGAATACCGGTGGTATCGACGATCGAATAGTCGATCGGCTCAAGTTTGCCTTCGCGCTTGAGTGTCTCACAGGATGGCAAATCCTGCTCGGTCACATCCCAGGCAACTGCCCCCGCTGAGATCTGTGCGCGCACATCCTGGATGCCGTTTGTCGTATCTTCCTTGACCGTCACTTTCAAAGCCGTGGCTGCGGGCTTCAGCATGGCTGAGCGCAATGCGTCCTGAAATGACCCACCCCAGGATGAAAACACAACCTCGCTGGCAGCAGCAGCTGGTCCACTGGCTAGTGCTGCGGCAAACACGCCGCAGAGCATTGTTGTTCTAAAAAAATTCTTTGATAAATTGGTCGATGACATTAGCGATCTCCTTTTGGTGGCGCTTGATTTATTTCATTGAGTAAAACGACGTTTCATTATTCCTAATGACAATGATAAGACCTGTCAACGATTCTTTTCGGCCGAATCAGGAGTTGAAATTTTGTTTGTTGAAGACTTCGGTCCTGAGAAGGATCCTGCGAACGCCATTCCAGGCACCCATTTGTGTTACACTGGGCGTTTGGAAAACCATGAAATGAAAGTATGCATCGGAGCGAATGCGGACATGTTCAGAGCCAGAGTTTGATCGTTTTGAACTTCCGGTTATGGCTAACAATCCCCGTTCTCACCACTGCCAGATTTCTTCCGCTTTTGCACGCATATCGGACGTTATGTGCAAAATGGCCCATTATGCAGGGAGAAACGGACTTGGACAGAAACAGTTAATAATGGTGGCTGATGACCCTGAGCATAAGCGGGTCGTTTCGTCAGCTAAGCGTGAGAATTTGTTTGAAGTGGAACCATGTTTGGGTTGAGACATAAACATGGTACAATTTTGCTTCGTGCAAGGAGGCACAAAGCTCACAAATCGTTGATATTCAAGCGTTTGGGGAAATGGCATTCTCCTCCCTCACTCTCCGCCATAAAACAGGCCCCGTTTCAGGGGCCTTTTTTTTGGCGGTGAGCGATCGCTGAACGAACCCATGTTCGACCACCAGCGGGCCATCATCAAATCAAAATTGCTCCCGCGCCGGGGCGGGGAGCTCAGCGACCCAATCCCTGAATGAGCCGCCATAATTAACGTCTTGTGAGAGGTTGCCGTCGCGCTGTTGCAAACGGTTTGAGTATGCCCGGTAGCACCCTGCGACACTATTACACATTCCTTCAACCCTCGGGGAGAGCGACAGTTAAACATGGTTTTGTATTACGAATAATTCCACTTCAGGATCGACGTTTTCGCGCCATTCCGATGGGGTGATAGATTTAAGGGAACTTTTGGATATGCCTAGTTTGATAGAAATCGAGGGCGTTGGTCCCTCATTGGCAGCGGCGTGTGTAAAGAAGAACTACCGCACCATTGCAAAAATTGCAGCAGCCACGCCTGCGGGACTGGCGAAGGTGCCCGGTATTAGTGAAAAGAGCGCCCCCCGGATTATTGCTTCAGCAAAGCTGCTATTGCCCGAACCGCGCGTTCAAAAATCGACGCCGAAGAAAAAACGACGCGCCGTGCCAGCCGTGAAAGTCCCTGCAAAAGCTGTCGCTGCAAAGGCAAAAACAAAGCCGACGAAAAAATCGAAAGCAAAACCTGATCGGAAGACTTCAAAAAAGCCTTCCGCGAAATCATCAGAAACGGGGAAAAAAATGTCAGCGTCAAATGAAAAGGACAAGATCAAAAAGCTGAAAAAGAAGATCAAGAAGTTAAAGGAGGAAAAGAAAAAAATCCTCAAGAAAGAGAACAAAAAAGTAAAGAAAGAAAAATCCAAAAAGCCGGACAAGAAGTCGAACAAGAAATCCGATAAAAAGTCGAGCAAGAAATCGGACAAAAAACCGGGTAAGAAATCGAGCAAGAAAAAATAGCCTGTGCTGAATTTGGCAAGGGCCTTGTCGGCGAACAAGATGCCCTACATCGGGCGCCCTTGCAGATCATAGTCAGCTAGCCTGAGGGGCGGAGGCGGTTCAAAGACAGTTTAGCCGCTTTCTGCCAATCCTGAATGCATAGAAGAGTGACCAGGGGTCTAGTGGCTTGTAGGTCGATACCGGAATAGCGAACGGAATATTGTCATGACAAAAAAAAGTAAATCCGCCGACGCAGGCAAAAAACCGTCCCTCAAGGGAAAAATCAAGAACGACAAGAAGTCGGTAAAAAAGGCCAAAAATACAAAAACAGCGAAAGCCACCACGAAGAAACGTGGCCAATCTGGAAAACTGTCAGCAGAAGAAATCAAGAGTCATGCCTTGCTCAGGCATGAACTTGTGGAGAAGAAAGGGCGCTCCGCACCACTGCCGAAAAATTATCCCTACAAGAAACGCATGTCACGGGCGACGTACGAAATTCGTAAACAGGAGTTGCAGATTGAATTGCTCAAGGTTCAGAACTGGGTAAAGGATACCGGGCAGCGGATTTTGTGCATCTTCGAGGGTCGTGATGCAGCGGGCAAGGGTGGCACCATCAAACGTTTTACCGAGCATTTGAACCCACGTGGTTCGCGCGTGGTTGCGTTGGAGAAACCGACAGAGGAAGAACGCGGTCAGTGGTATTTTCAGCGGTATACCGAACAACTTCCTACGCGAGGGGAAATTGTTTTCTTTGATCGATCCTGGTACAACCGGGCCGGTGTCGAGCGGGTAATGGGTTTTTGCTCACCTGCAGAATATATGGAATTCATGCGCCAGGTCCCCGAGTTTGAACGCATGCTGGTCAGAAGCGGCATTCACATCTACAAGTTCTGGTTTTCGGTAAGCCGCAAGGAACAGAGAAGACGGTTTCTGTCACGCCAGAATGATCCTTTGAAACACTGGAAGCTAAGTCCCATCGATCTTGAGTCACTGGACCTGTGGGATGATTATTCAGAAGCCAAAGAAGCCATGTTCTTCAATACGCACACGGCCGATTGCCCATGGACGGTTGTGCGCTCGGACGATAAAAAACGGGCCCGGTTGAACTGTATGCGGCATTTTCTTTCTGGCCTGGATTATCCAGAATCTGACACGGAAGTTAACCTCCTGCCAGACCCGGGAATTGTCGGCTATGCCGATACATTCTATGAAACCCTGAACGACTTTGATCCCAGCATGCAAATTCGCGATTAAACCGGCCAGGGGATCAAGTTGATCTTCTCCACGACGAAACCCAACGCGACTTGAGTTTCTGGAAAAATGAGCGGACTGTTCGGGCCGACGCCGTATCACTGGGCGTATGCTGCGCATCGAGGCCATTCAATGGTTTGCTGAAGACCATATGCACCGATTTACGATAGCTCTCGCGCATATCCAGATTGTCTATTTCATGGCGGCTGAACAACCTGACATCGGTATGTTCCGTGCTCAGCACGATATCGGAGAAAGCCCCGCTGAGCGTACACAAGTAGGCGACGACAATCACATTGCTCTTTGAGTCCGCTACGCGACGGAGGCTGCACTGGATCAAGGGTCCGACGACAATTTCCAGACCCAGTTCCTCTTCGGCCTCGCGCGTCAGACCGAATTCAATTTCTTCGCCATCACCCAGCCGGCCACCAGGTAGGTCCCATTTCCCGGTAGATTTCCGCAACAACACCACTTTGCCATCCAGGCAAATGACAGCCTTTGTCGTTATTCTGAACTCTTCCGATATTTCTACCACGCGCGCCTCGAATGTGGTTCGCCCCCTGTGGAGAAAATTATAGTCGACAAAATGAAGTAAGTCCGTTGTCGTTCAGGGCATTCAGCTTCGAAACAAACGCGTCAGTTCGGGCACATAGGCGTCCCCATGACCTGCCTTTGCGACCGCGCCGATCGCTGCCGAGACGCCGTCGGCGACAGTCCGGCTTCCGGCGCCGTCGCCGACCATCTCGCGATAATAATCGATGTCCTTGATTGCGTTGCCGATGGCGAAGGGCACATCACTTGCGTCGCCCGTCAGGATACAATTCCGCAGTCGCTCCAGTGCCGCCCCGGCACCGCCGCCCTTGGCCAGCACATCGACGAAGACCTGAGAGTCCACACCGGCTTCTGCTGCCTGCGCTGCGGCTTCCGCCAGCAGCGTCATATGGCCAATGGAGACATAATTGTGCAGCAACTTCATCCGATGCCCAACGCCCACGCCGCCGACATGATCGATATTTTCAGTGAATGTATCCAGCACGGGTCGTGCGGCTTCCAGCACATCAGCCTCACCCCCGACCAGAATATTCAGCGTGCCCTCATGCGCCTGCTTTGCCAGACGTGTCATCGGCGCGTCCAGAAACCGTGCCCCGGCCGCCGCCACCAATGCCGCCATACGCTCGGTCGATTCCGGCAGCGCCGTTGAACAGTCCACGACGATAGTTCCGGGTTTCAGCGCAGTGATCACGCCCGCGTCGCCGGTCAGCACCGCTTCCACCTGCGGTGATCCGGTGAGGCAGAGGATCACCAGATCCGCGTCCGCTGCCACCGCGCCCGGAGAGTTTTGCTGCCCGGCACCCATTTCCATCAGATCATCGACCGGCTGATTACCGGGATGATCCATCATGACCAGCGAGAAGCCGCCCTTCAGCACATTCAGCGCGATCCCGTGGCCCATAAGACCCACACCAATAATTCCGACCCGCATGTTTCAATCCTTATGTGTTTAACCTATTTGAAAAAACCATAGCAAAGCCCACGCGACCGTACCAGTGCCCGTGTCAGTGCAGCGGCCGACCTCTTCCTTAACGAAAGGGCGCGGTATTGGATTATTACATCAGGCTGGGCAGGAACAGCGACAGGGCAGGGATGAACAACAACAAGGCGATGACGACAACGTCTGAAAGCAGGAAGACCCCGACGCCCTTGAAGATTGTTTCAAGACCGATTTTGTCACCGACTATCGATTTGATAACAAAGACGTTCAGCCCAATCGGCGGTGTGACCAGGCCGACCTCCAGCAATTTTACGACGATGACGCCAAACCAGATCAGGCTGAGGCCATAGCCTTCGATAATCGGCAGGGTGACCGGCAAGGTCAGCAAGATGATGCCGATGGGATCCATGAACATGCCCAGCATCACGTAAAGCACTATCAGGGCACCGAGAACCACAATCATGGAGACGTCACTGGCGATCAGGAAGTCGTTCAGAAATGCCGCAAAGCCGGTAAGCGCCATGAAGTTGACAAACAGTTTGCCGCCGATGGCGATGGCAAAAATCATGGAGGCCTGAAAGGCTGTTTCTTTCAGCGCTGCATAGACTTTTCCAAGGTCGAGCCGCTTCAGTGCAAAGCCAAGGATAAGGGTCGAGATCGCGCCAACACCGGCGGCCTCGGTCGGTGTGAAAAAGCCGGCATAAATACCGCCGATGACAACCGCAAACAGGGCGATCATCGACCAGCATTGACCAAGCGCATGCCAGCGTTCGCCTGAAGAGATTTTTTCGACGGGCTTTGGTGCCGCTTCCGGGTACAGTTTCGCCCAGATCACAATCACGGCAATATATCCGGCAAGAGACAACAGGCCAGGAATGACCGCGGCCATAAACAATTTGGCAATCGATTGCTCGGCAAAGACGCCATAGAGAATAAAAAGAATGGACGGCGGGATGAGAGACCCAAGCGTGCCGCCGATGGCAACACTGCCACTGGCCAGCGCCTTGGAATAACCAAACTTCAACATCTCGGGAATGGCAATCCGGCCCATGGCCGCCGCGCAGGCAACACTTGATCCGGTGATCGCGGAAAATCCGCCACAGCCAACGACAGAAGCCGCGGCTACACCGCCGGGTATTTTGGTCAGCCAAAGCCGGGCTGCTTTATATATGTCCGTTGTGAACCCGGCCTCGAAGGCCAGATGACCCATGAAAATAAACAGGGGCACCGTCGACAGGGTATAGGAGGTCAGAAAGGCATAGGGGCTGTTGCCCAGCAACGAGAATGTCGGCGCCCAGGCATATTCAGGGTGAAAGGTGCTGCCCGGTC
>Ga0233430_1002237_pt1 | contig 23155 bp, 22 predicted proteins | sample SI_118_April2016_2_FD_179883 | JGI IMG/M metagenome (GOLD analysis project Ga0233430, IMG submission 179883) | Seawater microbial communities from Saanich Inlet, British Columbia, Canada - SI_118_April2016_150_MG | ecosystem: Environmental > Aquatic > Marine > Inlet | place: Canada: British... | reverse complement strand
GCTATCGAGAATGCCGGATATCTCTCGGTAAACCTCTAAACCGCCTTCGCCCGATAAATCGAGCGCCCGACCAATACTGCCATCCGCTATACTGGCAAGTTCCGCCGCATCTTCTGCCAGCATTTCAGGATCATACTGAACTAAGAGATCGCTCACAGTTTGCTCTGACAATGCCTTTAACATCAAACGCCGACAGCGTGATCTAATAGTCGGCAATAAGCGTCCGGGATTGTGACTGACCAGCAACAACAGCGCGCGCTTTGGCGGCTCCTCGAGCACTTTCAAAACAGCATTGGCGGCATTGGCGTTCATCTCATCGGCGCTATCGATCACAACAACCCGCCAGCCCCCTTCCGCTGGTGTCATTGAAAGGAACGAGCCAACCGCCCGCACCTCATCAACCGTAATCTCTTTTCGCCGCTTGCCGGTCTTTTCATCGACACTACGCTCAATTTTTAGAAAATCAGCATGCCCGCCAGCGATGATGCGACGACAAACCGGATCGTCAATATCTGTTGCAAGGCTGGACGGATCGGTTTGTGGCAGATCGTCGCCAAAAAGCCCCGGCCCATCATCCGCACCGCCCCCCTTGGTTAAGATAAAGCGCGCAATGCGATAGGCTAGCGTTGCCTTGCCGATACCTCTCGGCCCCCACAGCAACCAAGCATGTGGTAGTTTTCCGGAATTAAAGGAGCTTAGAAAATTAGCTTCAGCCTCTGCTTGGCCAAGGAGCGTCGAATTGGTAAGAGGCAGCGGTGGCCCTTCTTCCAGCTCGTCATCACTCATTTTCGTATATTCCAAATTTTTCGAAGACTAGCCTTTTGATATCAAGCTGAATATCTTCAATCGATCGGGTCGTATCAATCACGACACAGCGTTTGCGGTTCTTCTTGGCGATATCTAGAAAACCGTCACGCAAACGATCATGGAAGTCTGCCCCCATGCGTTCATAACGGTCTTCTTTCTGATGGACTTCCGAGGCCTTTTCCGCGCCACGCGCCTCGGCCCTGGCTAAGCCGTCTCTGGCCGGCAAATCCAAAATAACCGTCATATCTGGCTGCCTATTACCGGCGACAAATTGAAAGAGACTATGGATCGCCTTTTTGCTCACGCCGTGTCCATATCCTTGATAGGCCATTGTCGAATCGGCAAAACGATCAGTCAGGACCCATTGCCCCTTATCCAAAGCAGGAAGAATGATTTTTGTCAGATGGTCACGGCGCGCAGCAAAATGAAGCAGCGTTTCCGTCGTTGCATCCCAGCGATCGGTTTCGCCTTCGACCAGCAGAGATCTAATCGCTTCCGCGCCGGGTGAGCCGCCCGGCTCCCTGGTCTGCAAGGTCTCAATACCGGCGTCGTTTAAGGCTTCGGTTAAAAGTTTGATTTGTGTGGTCTTACCACCGCCCTCACCGCCTTCAAAGCTGATGAACTTACCTTTACTAGGAAGTTGGGTCTTTTCTTCAATCTCGCTCAATCTGATTCACCCCATAAGACGAATTTTACGGCAGCACCTAATCTCGAGAACATACCAAGCTGCCCGACATTAGCCCCCGCTACCAGTGGAATTTCCAAGATCTTACGGTCGGGGATCTCGATTTTCAATGTTGCCAGGACATCGCCTTTATTAATTGGCGCCGAGACCGGCTCTTTCATCGCGACTTTTACTTTCATGCCGCGTCTGGCTTTGCGCGGCAGCGTGAGGGTAAGTTCTTTTTGAATTAATAATGGGACGACACCCTTATCGCCCATCCAGACTTGCGCATTGGTGACCGATTCGCCTGCTTTAAACAAAGCGTAGTTATTGAACTCACGGAATCCCCAATCGAGCAGGCGCTCTGATTCAACAGACCGCGCTTTTTTGCTGGGCAGACCATTAATGACCAGAACCAAGCGTCGGTCTTTACGGATAGCACTGGTTGTTAAACCATAGCCACCGGCTTCGGTATGTCCGGTCTTGAGGCCATCCGCGCCAATATTGCGATAGATTGTCGGGTTACGATTGCCTTGTTTAATACCATTATAGGTAAAGGTTTTTTCCCCATAATAGTGATAAAAGTCCGGGAAGTTTTTAATCGTCGCAATCGCCAGTTTGGAAAGATCCCGGGCCGTCGTCTCATGACCGGGATCAGGCCAGCCACTGGCATTGACGAAATTAGAATTTTTCATACCGAGAGATTTGGCAGTTTCATTCAGATCATCGGCAAAAGCGCCTTCGGATCCCGATAAGCCCTCAGCCACCACAATCGTCGCGTCATTGCCGGACTGGACAATAATACCACGGATCAAATCCTCAACTTTTACCCGGGAGTTAACCCGGACAAACATTTTGGAGCCCTTCTTACGCCAGGCCTTCTCGCTCACCGAAAACGTATCCGTCAGCGACAAGCCGCCTTTCTTGAGACGTTCAAACAGCTTATAGACTGTCATAATTTTGCTCATCGACGAGGGCGTCATCAACTCATCGGCATTTTTTTCAAACAACACAGTGCCGGTCGTGATATCGAGCAGGATCACCTGCTTGCCAAGTGTTTCGAGCGCAAAGCTGGAACTGGCATGTAAAAGGAATGCGGCCAAAATTGCTGCTGACAGGAACCACTTTATTTTCATTACAACTCCGGCAGATTTATGAAATTGATTAAGTCTTCTTATCGCAAAGGGCGAGCGCCAAAGCAAGGCAAGCTCACGGCTCTAAAGTCACTCATTTGCGGTAATGTTACCATTCAATGAGTCATAATTGTGCTCAAATTATGAAGAATAAAGAAGGATGGTCGGATTATCTTCTTTTGAGGTTAGTCAACAACGATCCGAGCATTGGTAAAGCCTGCTCTAATCACCCGTTCCAGCATTTGATCGGCATTGTCGATCGCCCGGATTGGTCCGGCGCGGACCCGGAAAAATTCTTTGCCGCGAACTTTAAATGAGGTGACTTTAACATTGCCGAGTTGGGCCAACCGTGCGGCTGTCCGGTTGGCGTAATCAAAACGCGTGAAAGCACCGGCTTGAACAAACATGTTGGTTGGCTCGACCGGAACCGTTGAAACGATACCGGTCGGCGCTGAGGGAGTATCCGTCACCCGCGCACGGCTCGCGACAACGGTATCGCGCGGCGTATATCGCGGCGAAGGTTTGTGAGATTTTGCTCCGCTTGGTGGTGCTAAGGTCTGGCTGGCGACGCCAGGTTTCGCGACATCAATATCACGCCTGATCGGTGTGCCGACTTTAGCCAATGTTGCACCGTTCTTAAGATTGTGGGCAAGCATGCGGCTTTCTTCAGTCAAAACTTTTACCCGAACCCGTGCGGTGCCTTTGCGGTGGAAGCCTAATAGCTGTGCGCCTCGACGCGACATGTCGATAACCCGGCCAAACGCATAAGGCCCCCGATCATTCACGGTGACCTTGATCGAGCGACCATTGTCCAAATTAGTGACCTGCACAATACTCGGCATCGGCAAGGTCTTATGGGCTGCCGTCAGGGCGTTTTGATCATAGGTCTCGCCATTGGCTGTCAACTTGCCGTGAAAGCCAGGACCATACCAGGACGCGATGCCAGTTTTATCGTAGCCGTAATCGACAGCTGGATAATACCAAACGCCTTTAATTTTATAAGGATTGCCAATTTTGTAGCGGCCTTGCTGGGTCGGCTGCTTATTGTTTTGGCCAAGCTTTTTGGCCGTGTGAACCAGTAATTGGGTCTCTGCACAGGCACTTAACACAAACAAAGCCAAAATGGCGACAGCCAGTCTTCTATACACTCTTACCCGCTCCATAGCCGCTTTTGATGCTAATGATTATAATTCCTTACACTTTAAACCTTAACAGGCCGTTTCGATAGTGACGGTAATCACAATGCCTGATTAGTTGCCAATTCGCTCTGCCAAAGTGCCAACCGCAACGGCAAAAAAGGTTGAGCGGTTCCACTTCAACGTCACTCGATAATTGTTGTAAACCATATAGGCGCGGCCAACTTTCTCGGTTTTACTGTTCTTGGCGATGACAATAGAAGCTTTTAAATCGCGTTTCGGCAAATCACCGCCATCGCTACGCCTGACACCTAGCGCCTGCCAATCACTAATCGATTTACGTGTCTTTAAACCGACAAGTGACGAATCAAATCCTTGCGGTAGTTTGACCGCCCGCCCCCAAGTCTGATCGGAACGCCAGCCAGATTTGGCGAGGTAGTTTGCGGCTGAGGCAAAGGCATCGCCTTTATTGGTCCAGATATCGCGTTTGCCATCACCATCGTAATCAACAGCAAAGTTCTCAAAGCTCGACGGCATAAACTGGAAATTTCCCATTGCGCCTGCCCAAGAGCCTTTCATCTGGGCGTGACTGATATGCCCTTGATTTAATATCCTGAGTGCCCGGTGAAGCTGGTTTCTGAAGAATTTCGCCCGGCGGCCATCATAAGCCAATGTTGCCAGGGAATGAACCACCGAGAAACCACCAAAATGGCGGCCAAAGCCGGTCTCAACGCCCCAAAAGGCCATAATAAAGCGCGGCTGAACGCCATATTTCTTGCCAATTACATCCAGCAACTTTTTGTTTTCCTGGTATTTCGCCTTACCGCGCTTAACCCTTGAGGCTGGCACAACCCGGCTGAGATATTTTGGAAAGGTCAGCGTGAATTCAGGTTGGCGACGATCGAGCTCAATAATGCGAGCAATCGGTTTAAACCCTTGAAACGCCTTATCGAAAGTTTCGGCTCGAATACCTTTGGCGAGCGCCTCAACGCGTAAATCCTTCACCCAGCCTGCAACATCTTGCTGTTCGGCCGCCTTAACCGGAAAAGCCGCTAAAACAAATAGGGCCACGACCAACCTGAAAACTAAACGCCTCATTCCTTATTCCTTAAATTCATGGTTTTGGATAAAGCTCATTAGTACGCCCTGTTAGCCAATAAAAGGTTAACCCGATCATTTCATGCAAAGCTGCCGAAAGCCCACCCAATCCGCTACGCAAATTCAACCCTAAGCCAAGTCCGGGATTTGATTTTGTATGATAGTCAACGGGATACGCGATGGCGTTCCAACCGGCCTGGCGAAAACTGCCCATAGCACGCGGCATATGAAAGGCCGACGTGATGATCAGCCAGCGTTGATCCAGCGTTGGTTTGACGATTTTCTTGGGGAGCGTTGCGTTCTCTGCCGTATTGCGCGCCTGGCTATCAAATATAATGCGATTGGGATTAAGGCCAAGCGTCACCAAGAGCGGATTGATGACATCTGCTTCTTTCAGTCTCTGATTGCCGATAACGCCGGAACCACCGGAAAAAATCAGCTTTGCTTTGGGATATAAAAAAGACAGTCGGGCCAATTCAGTCAAGCGCTCAACTGCGCCATTTATTGCAATCTGCTTTCTATCATCGGTGACAAATTGATCAACGACACCGCCCAGTACAATAATACCGGTGATATTTTTGGGCAGCTTTTCCACCCGGGGAAATCTGTTTTCTAGATGATTAATGACCCACGAGCCAATTGGCAGGACCGTCACCAAAACGCAACATATCACTGTCACCGTTAAAACAATCTTCGCCGCCCGTAGCCATTTCGTCCAAGCCAACCCCGCCGCCACACAAAGCGCGATCAGCAGCAAATTACCTGGATCTGCAAAAAACCAAAGTATCTTTGATAAATAAAAGAACATGCCTTGGGTGATACTATTCATCGCTTTCAAGGGCAAGCCTACCGATCACCCCCTCCTAATATTAAAATTGTGGCCTCCCCCTTTCCACCTCACCGCGTCATCCCGGACTTGATCCGGGATCCAGTTCTAAACTTCAATGGAAGGAGATGTTGCTTTTCTGGATTCTGACTGTCGTCAGAATGACGGGGTTATTAATTCTTTGACAGTCGATAAATACGCGATAGATATTGAAGTACAAAAACAGCATGAGAATAGTACGGGGAGAAAACGGGTGACTGCCAAAATTGGATTTATTGGGCTCGGCATTATGGGTATGCCGATGGTGTTGAATTTTTTGAAAGCCGGTACAGATGTTACGGTGTGGGGACGGTCGCCGGAGAAAATGTCGCCGGCGGTTGAGGCAGGCGCAACGCTTGCCGCCTCTCCTAAGGCGCTTGCCGAAGCGGTTGATGTTCTCTTCACCTGTGTCTTCGATGCCGATGCAGTAGAAGAAATTATCTTTGCACCGGACGGACTCGCCGCGGGAGCCAGCGCTGATATGCTGATGGTGGATTGCTCGTCCATCCATCCCGAGCGGGCCCGTGAGATTGCAGCGCGTCTTAAGGAACAAGATAGCATGAGCTTTGTTGACTGCCCGGTCTCAGGTGGACGCTTTGGGGCGAGAGATGGCACGTTGGTCTTGATGGCAGGTGGCGAAGAGAGCGATATTGAACGGATCCGCCCAATTGTGCCGCCAATTTCTGACCGCCTCACCCATATGGGACCGGTAGGTTGCGGCCAGGCGACCAAGCTCGTCAATCAAACCATTATCGGCGCTGAGGTCGCTGTCATGGCAGAGATGTTTGCCTTTGCTGATAATTACGGCGTCAAAGTCTCAGAAATACCAGGCGCACTGGCCGGCGGCTGGGCCGACTCAACCGTCCTGCAAGATCACGCTAAACGCATGATCAATGCCGAGTATTGGTCAACTGCGCCCGGCAACATGCTGAAAGACATGAACGCGGCGTGCGATATGGGGCGTCAAACTTCGTCGCCGATGCCGGTATCCTCGCTGGTTTCCGAGCTCTATCGTTTTTTGGGCTCGCAAGGTGATGGCGATAAGGGCCAGATCGGCCTAATGTATCTCTATAAACAAGACGCGCTGAAATAACAGTGTAATAGGAAATTAAAATGGCTGCTAAAAAGAAAATTGAAGACCTGCGCTCCCAACGTTGGTATGGCCCCAACAATATGAGAGGCGTCAGTGCCCGAGCGCGCTCGCGCCAGATGGGGTTTGGCCCGGAAGATATCAACGATAAGCCCCGCATCGGCATCATCAATACCTGGAGCGACATGAACACCTGTCACTCGCATTTCAAAGATCGCGCCGAAGAGATCAAGCGCGGCGTCTACCAGGCGGGCGGCTTTCCGATCGAGCTGCCGGCAATGTCTTTGGGTGAAATCCTGGTCAAGCCGTCGACCATGCTCTACCGCAATTTCCTCGCCATGGAAGCAGAGGAACTTATCCGCTGTCATCCAATTGACGGTGTTGTCTTAATGGGTGGCTGCGATAAGACGACCCCTGCTCTTCTAATGGCAGCGCTTTCAATGAACATTCCGGCAATCTATATGCCGGCCGGTCCGATGCTCAGAGGCTATTACGCCGGAGAGACATTAGGCAGCGGCACCGATGTGCTGCGCTACTGGGCAGACCGTCGCGCCGGTCTCATTGATGATGAGAAAATGGAGAACGTCGTCGGCGGTATGTCGCGCTCAGCCGGCACCTGCATGGTGATGGGCACGGCCGCCACCATGATGGCGCTTGCTGAAACCCTCGGCATGACATTGCCGGGTGCGTCTTCCATCCCTGCCGTCGATACGGCGCATGCCTTGATGGCGTCAGCTTGCGGCAGGCGAATTGTCGATATGGTGTGGGAAGATTTAAAACCCCGCGACATCATGACCGAGGCAGCTTTCGATAATGCGACGGTCGTTGATATGGCGATGGGCGGCTCGACCAATGCGATGATCCATCTGATCGCAATCGCCGGGCGCGCCGGCATCAAGCTCGACCTCGAACGCTTTGATCAAATCTCACAAAAAACGCCGGTACTGGCCAACATCAAACCGTCGGGTGAATTCCTGATGGAGGATTTTTATTACGCAGGCGGCATACGCGGTTTGATGAACCAACTCGGCGATCATCTAGACCTCACACAAATTAATGTCACCGGCGGCACGCTTGGCGACTCGGTCAAAGACCAGCCGGTCTATATCGATGATGTTATCAAATCGCTTGATGAGCCGCTTTATCCGCAAGGCGGCACGGCAATTTTGCGCGGCAATCTTTCACCGGATGGCTGCGTCATCAAACAAACCGCAGCTGATCCAAAGTTTCACCAGCACATTGGTAAAGCCGTCGTCTTCAAAGATTACACCGATCTCAATCTCCGTATTGATGATCCCGATCTCGATGTCGATGAGAACTCAGTCCTGGTGTTGCAAAACGCAGGCCCCATCGGTGCGCCGGGCATGCCGGAATGGGGCATGTTGCCGATCCCGAAAAAGCTGCTCGAAAAGGGTGTCCGCGATATGGTCCGCTTGTCTGATTGCCGGATGAGCGGAACAGCCTACGGCACCTGCGTGCTCCACATCGCCCCCGAAGCGGCTGTCGGTGGTCCGCTTGGACTGGTGCAAGACGGCGACATGATCGAGATCGATATCCCGGCCCGTAAAATTCACTTGGACGTCAGCGATGCAGACCTGGAAGAGCGCCGGAAAAATTGGTCACCGCCAGTCTACCCCGCGACGCGTGGTTATACTGCGCTTTATGCCAAGCACGTCACCCAAGCCAATGAAGGTGCCGATTTCGATTTCCTTCATGCTGGCGATGAGACGCCAGAGCCGCTGATATTTTAGGAGCCCACCATGACCGATAAAACCTATATCCAAACCATGATCGATTATAACGCTTGGGCTAATGAAGTTTGTTTCAAGGCGGTGCAGGAATTGCCGCCGGAAGAAGTCGCAAAAGAGCGCCCTTCTCTCCTGGTCTCGATCTTGGCCAGCCTCAATCATCTGCTGGTCATTGATTTGGTCTGGCTCGCCCATATGACTGAAGAAGAGCACGGCTTCACCGAGCTCCGCGCGATGATCACCGAAGATATGGATGAGCTCTGGCAACTCCGTCAGGACATGGACAAGACGCTGTCGGACTACGTCAAAAGCCTGGACATCATGGATCTCGAAGAGGTCATCGAGTACACCATGATCGATGGCCAGAAAGGCTCACTGTCCCGCGCCATGATGCTGTCACATTTGGCGCTGCACGGAAATTACCACCGCGGCTGGATCGCCGGCCTGTTCGGTCAGATACCGCAACTGCCGACGGCGAGTGACCTGCCGGTTTATGAGCGGGCACTCAGAGAAAGTGGCCAGCCGCCAATGCCTTGAGAAATAGGGCCGATACGAACTAATCAATTTCCTATTTCTTTTAGCTCATCCAACCGTTTGGACAATCGCTCAATACTATTTGCACTGTAGCGTTCGATCTTTAGCTTAAAGCTCGTGCCTAGTCTGTCTATTTTACTAGATGGGACTGTTTTACGCTCGCGAAGATATTCTAAGTAATCTTTGAATTTTCTTTTTAATACTTTTCGTTTTTCATCCAAAGCCACTTTAAGTTTTTCGCTGGCCGTCGGTTTTATTTTAGATTCACCGGTTTTTCCATCTGCGCCAGGCTGTTTAGGTTTTGATAACGGCATAATAGCCCTGAGACCATTCTGATCAATTCCATCTCGAGCCAAAAACGCACTTCTTTGATCCCTCGACTTTTTAGAAGTTTCTATGTCTTTTTTAAGCTTATTTAGATTTTCTTGATCAACACATTTTCCTTCTGAATTGATCAGCCGTTCCTGTTTTTCCAATTTAGCAAGTAGGTCAATTTTTGCATCCTCTGAAAAGGGCTTCTCGATACAAATAAGCTTGCCACCTGAATTGCCAATGTCACAATATATCAACTTTTTATCATTAACATTGCTTGCCGTGCCTATCGGTAGAGTAATCTTTATCGTATGTGTATTCGTCTTGTCATAATCGGCCGACAAAACCGGTTTGAGAGATGTTAAACGTGGATTGCCAAGAGTGACCGTCGTGTTTGCTCCACCATCGAATCCTTGAGTGACAATAAACTTAGATTCAATTTCAATTTTTGTTATGGCCATTACCGGTTTCACAAGACGAGGTTTGTCGTGACGAAACCGATTGTCACATTCAAGTTTTGTTTTAGCGTTGTTAAAATTGTTCTGTTTTCGCTTTTCAAACTGGATGTCCGATTCTGAAAACTTTCTCCAGGTCCCATCTGCGAGCCTTGCCCCCTTCCTTAGATTTTCACTTTCTTTTTTAGCCATCTCTTTGATCTGTGCATTGCTAAATTTACCAGGCAAAGTATCATCAAATGGAAATTTAATGGCTGCTTCATATTCAGCTAAAATCTTATTTTTTAGAAAATCCCCAGCTTGAATATTTTTTTCGTTTAATTTTTCACACAGGTCATTTTTATTTTCTGGACTTCTAACAGGTATCAAATTTTCGTCGCGTTTAAAGTATCCAAGCTTCCCGATTTCTTCGACCAAGACATTCGGACTAAAACTAAAACTTCTGGAAATAGTATTTGAATTTGTACCGCTCCGATCGCCGCTTAAATCTGGAGTAATAGTACTAGATGGCAATCCGGTTATCGGTATAACCGCTGAAATACTGAGATCATTTGCATGTACAACTTTGGTAACGCCACTAAAAGTACCAGTGCCCTGTTTTAGGTTAAAAAGCTTCACGAATGGATGTTTCTTCTGTTCTTTACGTCGATGGTAAATATCAACAAATGCTTCTGCCATCTGACAACGTAGAGCCATTAACACGTCTGAAACAGGAACTGGTTTAACTTCAAACGCATCGTCACCAGGTGCTAATACTGATTTATCCAAACCAGGAATGTCAGATTTCGATAAAGCTACACAACCGCTTAATAATAATACTGCACTCAAATTACAAAATAGAGACCTAAATTGATTTAAATGCGTAAATACGCTGGTAATAAATGATGAGATTTTCATAGTTACCTCCCCTTAGTATTTTTCCCCAAAAACAAGATAGGTATCAACTCAACACTCTCTACCATAAAATGTTATTGTATTTAAACTACCATTTTTAATTGTAGTATTAGATTGATCAAACGAATGATTTTCACTCAACTGGCGACTGGGTTTAAGGGAGGCTAGTTTTTGTTAACTAACGCTCTAAGGCCACGTCCACCCAGCAAACTGAACTACGGCTTCGGGCAAATCGAAGTTTGCCAGCACGAAGTCTGTACTGACCGATAAGGCAACCGCTCCCAGCAAGGACGACAAAATACCGAGCAAGACCCAGGCGCCGAAGGCTTCGTGGTCTCGGTTGATGAACCAGGCGAAGATGACTTGAAAGACGACGGTTGTTTGCTGAATGGGTGCGACGACGCTGACCGGGGCGACGGCCAAGGCCATGTAGCGCAGCATTTGCGAGATGCTGATCATGAAGGCTGAGAGCGCGAACCATTTAGCGGAGACGGCTGACATGGCGAAGATATGGCGAATGCGACCTGGGCTGGCGATCGCTATCAAGACAACAATGAGGGCCGCACCGTAAGATACGGCACCACCGGCAATGCCTGAGGTAAAATCCATATTTCCAAGTGCACCTCGGACAAAAACCGCGCTTGAGCCGAAGCCCAAGGCTGAACCAACCCCGAAGATTATGCCTTCCGCATAATTGGGTTCAAAGCTGATGCGGTCTTTGGTTTTATCCTCATTGTGTTTTTGCATCTTGCCGTGGAATTTTTTGCGATCGCGCAACATGATGAAGGGTGCGATTAATACCAAAACGATGCCAAGCATCCTGAGCGGTGTCAGTGTTTCACCCAAAAACCACATCGCCAGGGCGAGTGATAAGATGACGTTAAGCTGTTGAATGGGGCGGACGAGATTGGCCCCCATCGCTTTGGTGGCCCGGTAATTACAATAGCGGCCAAAAGCAAAATGGATCACCCCGCCGAGCGATAGCAATAAATATTGCTCGCTGGAAAATTCCCACAGCATGCTGAACGATCCGGCCAAAAATGCGGCCACGAGAAATATCGGAAAACCGAGCGGCAGCGAAATTGCCAGCCCCTGCACAACGGTTCCCGTAAGAACGGCGCGGCGCATGGTTGCACTGTTCAGGCCGAAGAATGCGGCCGAGGCAAATGATAAAATTGTACCAAGCAAAATTAAAGGTCCTGGCTATTAAGCGGGGCTGTTGGCCTTACTCGAACGCACTCCAGGCGCGCTCGGCCGCGGGACGTCCACTGATCACATCATGCCAACGTTTAAGACTTGGATAGTCAGCCAAACCGATCCACTTATCGTCGCCATAAATGCGCGTATCCGAATAAATCGAGATATCTGCAATAGAGAAGTCACCCGCCATAAACTCTGTATCGCCAAGATGCTTATCGAGGATGCTGAACATCTCAGTTAATACGGTGGTGTAGTGTTCTTTACCTGCCGGCACATCTTCTGGATTACGGACCATGTAAAATCCGTATTGCTGAGCAAGCGTGGTAAATTGCGCGGAGCCAAAAAACAGCCACTGATCGACTTTAGCCTGTTGCAAAGGATCGCTCGGATAAAGCCCGCCGCCCGCTTTGGTCGCGATATATTTCAAGATCGCGCCAGACTCGCAAAGCGATACGGTCTCCCCGCCCGGGCCGTCATGATCAATGATCGCTGGGATTTTATGCGCCGGGCTAATTTTCATATAGTCTGGATCGAATTGCTCTTTTTCCTGAAGATTAACCGGCTTGAGTGTGTACTCTACGCCGCTTTCCTCAAAGCCATGTAGTGCCTTAAAGCCGTTATCTGTTTTCCAAGTGTAAAGATCGATCATGATTTCCCTCTATTAAATTTGTGAATGTTGAGAGTGGGATATTTCAGAACTAACCGCAACCCAGTCTTTCAGCAATTAATCGTCCTCCGGGCCAATCCAAAAGAAAGGATTATGGGCGATCTCCCACAGATGGCCATCCGGATCTTTAAAATAACCGGAATATCCGCCCCAAGAAGCCTTCTGTGCCTTTTTTGCCAGAGTGGCGCCGGCTTTTAAGGCTTGTCCGATCACCTGATCAACCTCTTCTTCAGTTGCAACATTGTGAGCCAAGGCAAAGTTGTTAAAATCGCTCCCTTCAGACGAGACCATCGCATCGTTTGCAAGGTTCACCCGATTATATAGACCGAGCCACGAGCCGTTTAGATTGAAAAACGCGACTTCTGGAGGCGAGTCGATTTTAGGAAAGCCGAGACCGGATTGATAGAATTCGATTGATTTTCTGAGGTCCGTAACACCGAGTGTAATCATACTAATGCGTGGTTTCATTTTATCCTCATGTTACATTATTTCAAATCATTATGCAGAATTAGGCGATCCAGTGCAAAAAAAGCTAGCACAATCACAATCAATTTGAAAAACTCTTCACACATAACAAAAATTAACTTAGTGGGAGCGTTAACCATGCCAAAAGATCAAAACCTTGACCTCGGCTCGCTCGTTGAGTCGGATCGTGTGCACAAAGCCTGCTACGCTGACGAAGACGTTTTCGAGCAAGAATTAAAAAACATATTTTACAAATCTTGGATTTATATTGGCCATGAAAGTCAGGTGCCAAATCCGGGTGATTATTGGACCACCTGGGTTGGCAAAGAGCGTATGATCCTGTGCCGCGCAGAAGATGACCAAATTCATGTGCTGTATAACCGCTGCCCCCACAGAGGCGCCCTGATCTGCAACAATCATCATGGCAATTCCGGCAATAAGAAGTCGTTTCGCTGCCCCTATCACGCCTGGCAATTTGCTATGGATGGTAGCCTGCGTAATCTGCCAATGAAGGAAGGTTATGACGGCATAATAGATCTCAAAGATCCTCAGCTTCAAATGAAGCCCGCTGAGCGCCAGGGCAATTACCGAGGATTTATTTTTGCCAGTCTGAGCGAAGACGGACCGGATCTCGAAACTTGGCTCGGCGGCGGCAAGGTCGCTTTTGATGATATCTGCAACCGCGCACCGGAAGGCGAAGCCCAAATTGTCGCTAATTGCTTCCGTATCGTGCAGCATTCGAACTGGAAAATCTTCCTCGAAAATCAGCTCGATGCCGTGCATCCTTCAATCACCCACCACTCGACCGGTGACGCTGCTTCAGATTTGCAGAAAATCTATAAAGAAAAAACCGGTGATGAGCCGCCAATGGGCTATCAGTTCCTGGCCGACTTCACGCTACCCTTAGAGAAATGGGATAGTCTCAGCACCATCGGCCATCCTCATGGCCATACCGTGCTGGCCGGCTATATGGGCTTACGGCCACGCGATCCCGTTACCGTAGCGCATGAAGAGTCTCTGACCGCGGTGCACGGCGAAGAGCGCATGGATGAAATCCTCTCAACCAACGTGCACCATGTTTTAGTCTATCCGTGCTTGTCAGTTCAGCCGCCGCTGCAACAGCTTCGCGCTGTTCGCCCGCTGGCAGCCAATAAAACACTTACCGAAATTTGGCACTTTAAACTCAAGGGCGCCCCGGAAGGCATTTATGATCGATCCCTCGCCTATTATTATCACGTCAATGCGCCGTCCACGATGGTCAACGCAGATGATCTCAATAACTTCCGCGCTTGCCAGGATGGTCTTGAACTTGAAGGCGGCGGCGACTGGGTGAGCTTCCATCGCAATGCCGGGCAAGATCCCATCGAAGACGGTGTGACGACATCGGTAACCGGTATGAGCGAGCAACCCATGCGAAATATGTTTTCCGCCTGGAAAGAATATATGACTGCGGGGGACAAATAAGATGCCAAAAGATAACGCTTTAAACATCTCAGCTGATACCCAACGAGCTGTAGAGCAATTTCTCTACAATCAAGCAGAGATCCTTGATGAACGGCGCTGGCCTGACTGGCTTGCACTCTTTACCGAGGACGGCAAATATTGGATGCCGGCTGATCCTGAGCAAACCACTGGTGAGCGTTTGCCGAACATTTTTTATGAAGACATCTATTTGATGGAGATGCGTATCCACCGGGTCGAGCACCCTTACGCGCACTCCCAAATGGCTGGTCATCGTACATCTCATGTGGTCTCTAATGTAATGATCCAAAGTGAAGATGAAGCGAGCGGTAACATTATAGTTACCTCGCGCTTTCACATGGTCGAGTATCGCCTGGAAGATCAGCGCTATTTTGGTGGCAAATATACCCATACCTTGAAGAAAATCGATGATGGCTACCGCATCCGGCTCCAACGCGTTGATATCGCCAATGTTGAAGGTCCGTTCGACTATGTCATGCAGGTCTGGCTGTAACCTTATTGAGAGCTGGCCTGTTTTAAAAGGGGCAGGCCGTTTTCACCCGAATTGGTAGATATCTTTATATCTATGTGGTAAAAAATATTGAAAGTCTTGCGTTTCAGTACGATATAAAAGACACAAAATGAAACGGATTTAAGGGATGGATGTAGACGAGCTTTTAAAAATTGCCCGTGACAAATCGATTGAGGGTCGAGAGCGACTGGCCACTGTCGTATCTGACTTGTTTTTGGATGAAAACAAAATTTTATCTGACAAAGAACGCCAGCTTTCACATGAAATCCTCCACCACCTTGTTCACGATTTTGAGCTTGGTGTTCGGAAAATCATCAGCGAACGCTTAGCCGAATGGCCTGGACTTCCGACTGATCTTGTCACCTTCTTGGCCAATAATGACATCGATGTTGCCTACCCAATTTTGACTCAGTCCGGCCTTCTTGCTGATGCGACTTTAATTGAAATAGTGCAACAAAGAACTGCCGAACATCAGTTAGCCATCACAATTCGAAAATCACTGAGCGAAGAAGTAACGACCGCGATCGTTAACGAAGGTCACGAAGCGGTCGTCAAGAAATTGTTAGAGAATGAAAACGCGAAAATTTCTAAAAACACGATGACTTACCTCGTTGAAGAATCGAAACGCGTTGATTCCTACCGCGAGCCAATTTTGCGTCGCGACGAATTAGAACCGGAAATGGCCCAGCAAATGTTTATGTGGGTTTCGGCGGCTCTCCGTCGTCACATCTCGGAAAATTTCCCTCTCGAGGAAAGCGTTATTGATGACATGCTGGAACAATCCGCCGTAGAAACCTTTGCCAATATGGCGGCTAACAGACCAGCAAAAAAAATATCTGATCGTTTGGCCGAAGATTTGATCGAGGAAGGCGAAGTAAATCCGGAACTGCTCATTGAAGTTCTCAGTGACGGCGAAGTACCGCTTTTTCTTTCATTGTTTAAACGGATGAGTGGTCTACGCGAACAACTCGTTAAGAAAATCGTATTCGAGCCGGGCGGCGAAGGATTGGCAATTTGCAGTAAAGCGCTTGGCATAACCAAGTCAGACTTTGCCACCATCTTTACCATAACCAGAGGCTCAGCCCCCAATATCGTAACTGATTTCAGCCGTGAAATTAGATCTGCCTTGAAGTTTTATTCCAGCCTGGACGATGACTCCTCTGCCCAGGTTTTGAAACAATGGTGTCGCGACTCCAACTATCTATCGGCCTTGCGCCAACTCGAATTGAAATCTGCATAGGCTAACTTATCGTTTAGTCTATTTGAGAACTTTGACTTTATCGCCAATTTCAATTTGCATCATTTCCTGACCGACGACTAAGGGGCCGGAATACGTATCGCGGGTGAGATCGATTAAATCCTGTTCGCTTTTTCTTCCCCAAACAATATGCGTATATACCGCCAGTTTTGGTTTGGTTTCAGCAAATATCTCGCCAGCTTCACGCGGGCTGGTATGATGCGCGCCCCGCACAGGTCGGACGCCACCACGCTCTGAGCCATCCAGGCCGACATGTACTTCGTGGATCAGCACATCTGCCCCGGCGGCAAATTTCACCATATTCTTGGTTGGTCGGGTATCGCCCGAAATAACCACCGAACGCCCCTTATAGTCGAGACGGTAACCGAGAGCCGGAAACTCAGCCCGATCGCGCGCCTGTTTGCGTGGCGGCCAGTGATCGACATCAAAGGCAGTGATCTTAATGCCGTCTTGATCATAGACAACGCCTTCAGAAACGTCCCTACCGGTCATAACTAACTTTGGTCGCCTGGGATTAGTCCGGTAGGTCAAATCCCAGTCATAGGCCTTGGCTAGATGCCCCGTCATTTCGGCCGTGCCGGTTGGTCCCCATACATAAAAATTTGGCCGACTTCCACGACCGCTACCGTTCAGGAATAAATCCGACAAATCGACGATGTGATCTGAATGCAAATGAGTGAGAAAAACTTTGTCTGTGCGGCTCACATGCTGAGGGCTAAGCTCGGCCAATCGCAAGAACGCCCCTCGCCCGGCATCAAACAAGAATTGCTGGCCACCCGCTTCGACTAAAGTGGTGGCGTTCATTTTCTTGGTCACAAGATTGGGCCCACCCCCACCTGGGCCGCCGCCCGTTCCAAGCAGGGTTACTTTTATGGTTGCTTCATCGGCATGGGATTGGGTGATCGGTAAAAAACAAGCACCAACAATAAGCAAAACAGCGAATTGAATATTTTTAAAACGCACAAGACACCTCGAACCGTTATTCATGGTTTTCTAACGGTCCAGTGTGTCAGTTCCGTCGAATTATGAAAGTGCTTTATTCGACGACGTTCCGAATAGTGCCGATCGGCTCGATCGATACCTCAACGACATCGCCTTTTTGCAAAAAGACCGGCGGCTCAAAACCGATGCCACAGCCGACCGGTGTTCCGGTCGCGATCATATCGCCAGGCTTCAAGGTGATGCCTTCCGAGATGCATTCGATCAAAGTTGGGATGTCAAAAATTAAATCGCCACAGCTGACATCTTGGCGGGTTTCACCATTGACGATGGTTTTCAAATGGAAGGTGTCCGGATGACCTGCCTCGTCTGACGTCACGAGCATGGGCCCCATCGGGCAATAGCCATCGAGACTTTTACCGATATGCCATTGTTTGTGCTTATGCTGCAGCGTGCGAGCCGTCACATCATTTGAAACCGTATAGCCATAAACATAGTCAAAAGCATCAGCCTTTTTAATGCCCCTCCCCTCTTTACCAATGATGACCGCCAACTCACCCTCATAATCGGTTGAATTGGAGCTATCGAGATAACTCGGAATGGGATCGCTTGGCCCACTGACGCTGGTCGTTGCTTTGGTGAAAATTATCGGATCATCCGGCACCGCTGTTGCGCCAGATGTTGCATCAAAACCACTATCGTGAAATTCCTGAGCGTGCTCGTAATAATTCCGGCCAACACAAAAAACATTGCGGCGCGGATTTGGAATTGGCGCGACGAGTTCCACCTCACTCAGTTTCAATTTGGCACCCTCTCCCTCCTCGGCGCTTGCCGCAGCCGCCTGATCCATAGCCGACTGGCCGAGATCAATAAAGCCGTTCATATCCGCCGGTAAGTCAGGAGCTGCAATCGACAGATCGACCACAGTTGCTCCATCTTTCTGGACCAAACCAATTTTGATTTCATTCGATTTTTTAAAGCTCACGAGACGCATTATTTTTCCTTTGTTTACTCTGTAATAAATTTGAACCTATGTGCCTTATGAGCCCCCTCTTAGTCAAACCTTGGATATCGATCTCTCGAATTATTGAATTTCAATTAAAGCGAATGTTCAGGCCTTTTCTCGACCGGTAATTTTGGATAAAAGGTAACGATCAATAAAACAATAATTAGCCTTGGGTAAATGTGGATCAATACCTAGAATTTCTAATTTCCGATTCAGGATTAAACTTCAGTGAATTCGCTCTACTTTGCGGCGTATCACTGATTGGTAGTTTCCTGACCGCTTCACTCGGCCTTGGGGGAGGCTCGCTCACCATTGCAACAATGGCGCTGTTAATGCCACCCACTGTCCTGATTCCGATCCATGGGGTCGTTCAACTCGGCTCGAATTTCGGGCGAGCAATGTTATTATTCCGCCATATTATACTCCCAATCTTACCAATGTTTTTGCTCGGCAGCCTTGTCGGTATCATTATCGGGGGAAAGGTTGTTATTACTCTACCCACCTATCTCCTACAAAGTGTTCTCGCTATATTTATTCTCTATTCCACCTGGGCACCAAAGTTTACTGCCGAAAATCCAAAAAAGCGCACGTTTTTCTTGGTTGGCGTTGTCGGCGCATTTATAACTATGTTTGTCGGAGCCACAGGCCCCGTGGTAGCGCCCTTTGCGTTGGCTGCGAGTAAAGTTCGTCATCAATTTGTCGCGACGCACGCGACCTTTATGACCATTCATCATACTTTAAAGCTCGTTGTATTTGGCATACTGGGATTTGCCTTTGGTCCCTACATTCCTCTTCTGGTTGGGTTATTAATATTTGGATTTGCCGGAACCTATTTGGGCAAGCTCATGCTTAATCGACTCCCAGAAGAGCTGTTTCGAATATTTTTAAAATCAATCCTAACGATTATGGCTGTTCGCCTGCTATATGATGCCGCGCAAGCCTATTTAAACTGAAATTGAAAGCTGTGCTTTTTTGAAAATGGCATTAAACTCCTATTAGGAATGATTCTTAATAATTCGGGAGAACCTTAATGTCCAAACCACCCTTTAGAGCCGATCATGTTGGCAGCCTCTTGCGGCCGCTGGAACTATCTGACGCACGTCAGCAATGGCGTGATGGCACCTTAGATGCGGAAGGACTAAAGGCGCTTGAAGACCAACACATCCGCGAGATTATCAACTTTCAGGAAGATATTGGCCTCAAGTCGATTACCGATGGTGAATTCCGCCGAGACTATTGGCATTTGGATTTTATCACGGGGTTTGAAGGCATTACGCTGAACGAGGAAACCTATGGTCACGCTTTTTCAGGTGGTGGTACGGTCGGGACTTTTTCCATAACGGATAAGGTTGGAAAACATTCCGGCTATATGCGGGATCATTTTAAATTCCTAAACGAAAATACCACGCAAACAGCTAAGTTTTGTATTCCTGGTCCCGGCATGACCCATCTCAGAAGTGGTCGCCAGGGAATAAGTGAGACGGCTTATCCCGATATGGAGAGCTACTGGCCGGATATCATTGCCGCCTATGCCGCCGAGATAAATGAGATGGCGGAGCTCGGTTGTACGTACTTGCAAATCGATGATGTCAGTTTTGCCTATTTGTGCGACGAAGACTTTCGCAAAGATATTGTTGAGCGCGGCGATGACCCTGACCAACTCTTGGTCACCTACGCACAAGCCCTGAGCCAAGCCATTGCCGATCGTCCGGCCGGCATGACGGTGACGACGCATATGTGCCGCGGCAATTTTCAAAGTACCTGGATGACGTCTGGCGGCTATGAATCCGTCGCTGAACGTATGTTCGATGAGATGAAAGTTGATGGCTATTTCATGGAGTATGATTCAGACCGCGCCGGAGGATTTGAGCCACTTCGATTTGTGCCAAAAGACCGCATGGTCGTACTCGGGCTCATCACGTCAAAAACACCGGAGCTTGAAAGCAAAGACGATATTAAACGGCGGATAGATGAAGCTGCGCAATATATCGATTTAGATCAGCTTTGCCTTAGCCCACAATGTGGCTTTTCCAGTACTCATCACGGCAACAATCTAACGCGTGATGAGCAGCGTAGGAAATTAGAACTGGTTGTTGAAATAGCAAATGACGTTTGGGGGGAGATTTAAATGTCAGATAAAGAAACACGTATGGAACGTGGTATGGAGATGTTGGAAAAGATGGGGCGTGATGAAACCATGCTCAATCAAAAAGAGCTCTATCCCGATCTGTATGAGTTTTCAGTTGCAAATTTATTTGGTGACATCTGGTCGAGACCCCACCTCACCCTTCGCGAAAGACAACTGATTACACTTGCGGCCAATATCGCTTTGTGCCGGCCAACAGACAATCATTCTCACTACAAAAGCGCTAAACACATAGGCATATCCCACGAGGAAATAATGGAAACCATTATTCAAACCGGCCATTATTCCGGCTGGCCGACCATGGCGCATGCGGTCGAACAGTATCAAGAAGTCCTGGATGAGGATGATTAACCCGCTGTTATATGCCAGTCGAAAAGCGCACCATGATCACGATTATTGAAATCTGAAACACACCTTGGGCCGCGACGTTATAGAAAAAACGGCGGGATATACGGGCAACTTTATCCGCATCGGGATTCTCTTTTGAGAGCTCCTGAAACGTGCGGAAGTTAGCTACCAGAATTATGAACAAGCCCTGGACGGCCATGGCTGCCGTAATGCAAAGCGCCGCAATGAACCACCACATTTCCGGAAAAGGCATATCTAGATAACCCGACTGCACCGCCAAGTTCCAGCCGGCTGTCGGGGAAACGATGGCCAAGGCTGGCATGATGAATATCGTCTTCGGCGTCAGCTTCAACATAAAAGCACGGCGCGACACAGGATCAAGTCGCCTTAGGATCGGCCCAACAACAAATCCAACAAAAAGATCAATGCCCGTCCATAAGGCACTCGCAATGACATGAACAAATCGCAACAGCCAATCATTGCCCATTAGCACAATGAGGATGGTTAGCAGGATCACCCCACCAACCCAAAAGAGATTCCGGAAATCCAATCCAAATTTAATATAGGCTGGTTCTGTCATTTGAGGAGAATGCCCAAATATCGTCTCAGAATCAAATGAGGTCGAATAAATTGTTAATTAAGATGGATACGCGGGTCAAGTCCGCGCATGACGACCTTTTTGTTGGAAGGCTATCTCACCCCTCGATACCGTCATGCGCGGGCTTGACCCGCGTATCCAGTTTTCTCGGCCTACGCTGCGGCTTGCGGCGTTTCGCTTTTGGCTGCGCCCGGACCTGGGTCTTCAGAAACATCGTCCGGCTGGTTTTTAAACTTACCGTGTTTGTTGTAATAGGCATCAACCTTCATATGCTTGCCAACAACATAAGGCGCCCCTTTTAAAAAATCATAAAGGGCGATAACGCCACCTGTCCACATGGTGCGGAACATATGCAACTTTTTGCGCGAGGCCCGTAATGTATGGAGATCCGCATTTTCTACGGTATGAAAATTCTCACGATCTTCCAGCGCCTCTTTAACTTTATGAGGTGCCGCCCAGTTGCAGCGATAGTGGATCATGCCATCTGGCCGAATAACATAAACCACGTTCGGCATGGCGCCATAGGCGCGGTGGAAATCACCTTCGTAATTATCGACGAGCACACGGCGATGCTCGCCATAACGCGGCGCAATTAATTTCGCAGCCGCAATTTTGTCAGCCATATCTTCATGTTGGCCGAGACGCTCACCTGGGTGGGCTTCGCGGACATAGACGACAACAAATTCGACATCATCAATTTCCTCGGCAATATCTTTCATATCGGGAATATTTTTGGTGTACATTGAACATGTCGATGAAGCGGTCTCGATGACGACCCATTTACCATTGAAATCCGACAATTTAACCGGATCTCCCGTCTTTAGATCCGTCAGCGTAAAATCTTTTAGCGGCTCACCGGCACGGGGGCCGACGAACATGTCGAAATTGTATTCACTCGGTTTGAAACGTTTGTTGTTGTAAACTGGTTTTTGTTGCTCGGCCATGATCTGGTCCTTTTCCCTGTAATATTTAGCTATTTGATATCACTTTTGTTGCTTGAGTTCTATTTAGCACATATCAACTCAAAACGGGAGTACGCACCTACACGGGTGGCATATACCCACAGGTAAGTCCGCCATCGATAACAAACTCTGAGCCGGTCATCAGACGCGACTCATCTGATGCCAGATAGATGATGCCGTAGGTCGCATCTCTGGGTTCAAGTATTTCGCCGAGCGGGATGAGTTCAGCCAATGTCTTATAGGCTTCCTCTTCATCGCCGACAGCTTCAGTAAAGCGATCCAAAAGCGGCGTCTTAATAAAAGTTGGATGAACTGAATTACAGCGAATGTTATATTTATGCCGGGCACAATGCAGCGCGATGGATTTGGTCATCGAACGTACCGCCGCTTTTGCTGTGCCGTAGCCGAGCGTTAGGGGATTGCCAAGAATACCGACTGTCGATGATATATTAATGATCGAGCCGCCACCGCTGTCGCGCATATAAGGCAGGGCCAGCTTGCAACCCCAAAATACGCTATCGACGTCAATTTCCTGAAGTTTCTTCCATTCGGCAAAATCGGTGGATTCGATATCGCCGCCGATACTGATCCCAGCATTATTAACCAACACGCTGAGCCCGCCAAATGTCGATTGGGCAAGCTCAAGGACGGCATTCCAATCCTCTTCACTGGTGGCATCATGTCTGGCAGAGATTGCGGCGCCTTGGCGTTCTGCATTGATCATCGCCGCCGTCTCGGCTGCGGTCGCTTCATTTAAGTCAGATGCGATTACATTCGCGCCTTCTTCTGCCAAATGCATAGCTGAGGCACGGCCCAAACCTGAGCCCGCCCCCGTTA
>Ga0233430_1002235_pt1 | contig 23159 bp, 23 predicted proteins | sample SI_118_April2016_2_FD_179883 | JGI IMG/M metagenome (GOLD analysis project Ga0233430, IMG submission 179883) | Seawater microbial communities from Saanich Inlet, British Columbia, Canada - SI_118_April2016_150_MG | ecosystem: Environmental > Aquatic > Marine > Inlet | place: Canada: British... | reverse complement strand
CCAATGATTTAAAAGAAGATGATTATCTTTTTCCAATCTCTCCACCTTCTATAAACCAACATCTAAAAAGATTATCTAAAAGAGTTTTAGGCAATAAAGAAAGTCCTGCAGGGGAGAGTTACGATAAACTTACTATGTATGATTTTAGACATTGTTCTTGCTGTTACTGGCTTCCTAGATATAAATCAGAAAGTGCCTTAAAATTTAGATTTGGATGGAAAAAATCAGATAAGATTCATTATTATAGTGAGATGCTTGGGATGAGAGATACAATTACAGAAGAAGACCTTTTAGTAGATATTACTAAAACAGAGATTGAAAAGAGATTACTTCAATCAGAAAATGAAAATCAAATTTTAAAAGAAAAAGTTGATATTTTAGAAGATAAAATGAAAAATATTCTTGGATTAGTTGAGCAGTCAATTAGTAAGGGTAAGATGGTGGCCTCTAAAATATAATAAGTTATTTATGCTACTTTTAATAGAATAATCATGAGTGAAGAAGAAATTTTTAATGGATATAAGATAATTAATAACAATAATTCTTTTAGATAATAAAATTTTATTAGTTTTATTTAGTCAAATCTATTTTTCCATTTAATTGCTTTATAATTTTTTGTAGAGTTAATTCAATAAACTTTCTTTCATCCTCACCAAGGTAAGAATTATGGGCTATATTGTTTCTATAAGAATATAATCTTTCAAGGTCATCTAAAATGTGTTTTTTCATTACAAAAAATCCTGAGAAATACCCATCAAAATTTAATTCCATAATTTCTTTAAGAGAATTAAAACCAGTATAATATAAATCATGATTTCCCCTAATCAAAATAAGTCCATTTTCCTCTTCATATTTTTTTATGTTCTTTATTCTATCATTTATCTTTCTTATAATAATTTTTTCAGTAGGGTCACTATAAATTTTTTCATCTAAAAAACTAATTCCCTGAGAAATTTCCACATTTTTTATTAACATTCTAATTAAATTTTCTATTTTATACATATTTTCATAAGCTTCTTTCATTTCTCCAGCGAATTCATTTATATTTCCAGAGACTTCAATAGTAGCATCTTCAAAATCAGGCAAGTTTACTTCAAGGAGATTAATAGAGAGTTCTGGATGGGATGTTGGAATTTCTTCTGTTTCTTCTTCTGCCACTTCAGTTTCTTGGGCACCTCCTCCTTTCTTTTTGGAATATTTTGCTTTTTCAGCTTGATATAAAAGCCTCAAATCACCTTCATTAAGGGCTATTTTTAATCTTGCCCAAAAGTCATAACTTTCTGCCCCAAATAAAATCTTATCTTTTGTATGTGAAACTGGAAATGCATCTAAATTTAATTCTGCAAATACTCTTTGGGACTTTTTTAAATTTGCAGTTCCAAGAACATCCTTTATTTTTATTCCCTCTATTAAACCCTCTATTACTCTATTCCTTCTAAGATATGTAAATCCAGCTTTCACAGGATTTCCTTTTGCTAATAATCCCGCAAATCCTGTTATTCTTTTCCCACTTGAGAGAACAAAATCTATATTCTTTTCCCATTTTATATTCTTATTGTCTCCATATTCTTTTTCCCCTGCCCACAAATCATATTTTTTAAAAGATAATTTTTCATTATTAAAATAAATTTCAAGCTCATCATTTCTTATATAATGCCTATACATACTTGCCAGATTATTTTTTATATCTTCAACCATTTTTTCATTTGTAGTATCAATAGGGTCCAATTTTTCAAAGACAATTTTTGTGTAATGCTTATTATTGTCCACTTCTCTTGGATAAGCAACAATTTTTCTTATATCTTTAGTGTAAATTTCAATATTATCAAACTCAACAGTAAATTCTTTCTTGCTTTCAGAGTGTTTTGTTACTATTTTCCATTTTCTGCAAATCCAAAATGCTGCAGTTTTCATACCCATACCAAATTCAGAAAGTCCTCCTGAAACAGCTGGTTTTATTGCAGGTCTCAAACCTCTTTTTAATCTGTTTTCATCAATCCCTGATGCATTATCTGAAATTTCAAGTTTATCAGAATTAAGGTTTATATCTATTCTTAATTTGTAGTCGGGCTCAATTTTTTTTAGTTTATCTTTAAAATCAATGTGGCTTTGAATTGAATTATCTATGAATTCACCAATAGCATTCCAAGCGTTATAATTCAAGCTCTCAAAAACAGCATATGCCTGCTGAGGTAATGTTATATCTATCTCCATATTATTACTCATAATTATGTATAAGTATTCAGTGTTTTAAAGATTTGTTGTGCTATTTTTATAGAAAATTTTGGGGGAACTGCATTGGCAATTTGCTGTGAAACTGATTCTCCACTTCCACAAAACTTGTATTTTTTTGTAAATGTATGAAGAATTGCCTTTTCCCTATTGGAAAGATACCTATTTTTAAAGGGGTGGATAATATAATTTTTGGTAACTGTAATTGAGGCTTTATTAGGGTTTAATCTCCTAAAATAGGACCCATATCTTTTAACAATGACTTCTTTTCCATTTCTTATTTTCCTTATCTTTAACCTATCTGGTAGTTGCTCATAATACCCTCCTTGAGGAATGTTCTTTATTCTTTCTAAAGTTATCTCATCATTCTCTACAAATTTATGATTTTCTATATCTTCATCATCTTTTATTTTTAATAAAGATTCTCCCACTGTGAATTCTTTATTGGATTCATTTGGAAAAATGTAATCTAAATTTTTATCAAGTTTTTTTATCAATTCTTTAATATTGGTTGCAATAAAAATAACCCTTTTTCTTTTTTGTGGAATGCCATATTTGTTCATTGAAACTAATTTAAAATATACTTTATATCCTATTTTTCTAAAATCCTTTTCAATAATTTCTATATATAATTTTCCTTCCCTATTTTTTCTAACTAAAATATCCCTAACATTTTCCATTAAAACTATTTTTGGTTTTAGAATTTTAACTTTTTTAATATATTCTTGATAAAGTAATCTTCTATAATCTTCTTTCTTTTGTTCAAATAATTTGATTAAATGATTGTTATTTAATCTAGTAAAGCACTGGCAGGGAGGACCTCCAATAAGTATATCTATTTTCTCACTTCCAAGAATTTTTTTAATATCTTTTTTAGATATTTTTTCAATTGGTTTATTTATTATTGGAACTTCAGGATAATTTCTTTTAAAAGATTTTGTAGCATCTTTCCATGAATCATTTGCTAATAAAATTTTGAACTTTTTGTTGTGAAACCCATAGTCTAAACCACCACATCCTGAAAAGAATGAAGCTACATTAAATTTGTTTAAACCTCTTTTTTTCATGATTAAACCAATACAATTACATTTTTAAAATTATTGCAAGTCTAATTAAGGGGTTATTCATTTCAAATCCATTATTGCTTGCCTAGCCATCTCAACATACCCTTTTTCCAATTCTATCCCTATCCAATTTCTCCTCAATTCTTTACAAGCAATACAAACAGATCCACTTCCACAAAAAGGGTCTAATACTAAATCTCCTTTCTTAGAACTATGATTAATTAGTTTTGTAATTAAGTCTACTGGTTTTTCATGTGGGTGGGTTCTTTTATTATGATTTATATGTTGGGCTGTTTGTACATCTGAGAAATTTGTTAAATTATATTTTGGTTTTCCTTTTTCTAATACAAGAATCAATTCGTATTGGTGTCTAAAATACCAGCCCAATCCAAAATTATGTTTTTTCCAAACAATAACATGCCTAATTTTGAATTTAGTGTACCTTAAAATAAATTCTGTTAAAAAAGGATAATGTTTCCAATTTGTAAAGAGATAAACAGAACTATTTCTTTTTAGAATTCTATAAAATTCAGCAATTGCAGAACAGTTGATCAAGGGGTTTTCATTATTTTTTATAATTTTATTATTCCAACCATAAGCCACATTATCTCCGTAAGGGGGATCTGTGATAATTAAATCAATACAATTATTAGGGAATTTCCTTAATATATTAATACAATCCCCCTGAATTATTTTATTTGTTTCAATGTCTTTTTTCATTAGTTTCTAAAATATTTTTCAGCACAACTTCAATTCTATCTAATTGAAGATTTTTCTGTAATTTAATTCTGCAAAGTTCTGAAACACTTATCGATCTTTCTTTTGCTTCTTTTTTAAGCAAATTTAAAAAATCACTTTCTAGTACAATATGGAGATGTGAGTTTTTTCCCATTTTTTAGTTTTACAAAGATTTGTTCTAAAATCTTATTTAATTCTTTTAATTTGAAAATTATCTCTTCTCCAATATCTTCTGAAATATTTTCCATAAATTTCTAAGAAGCAAATTTATTTATAACAAATAGGCAGAAAAGATTACTAAAAAAATTACTGAAACTTTTTCACTAGACCATATTTATAATTAACCAATTAACAATTGACATGAAAAAATGCAAGGTGTGTAAAAAGGACTTATTGGATTGTGAAGAAGATCTGTGTGAAACTTGCCTAAGTTTTTTCAAATGGAAATATGGAAAAAGATTTTCACCATTAATTAAATTTTGGAGGTCAATATGGAAATGAAATCCTCAGCAGTATTGTTTTTAGTATTTTTTGCTTTACTTGTGTCTACTCCCTTGGTGATTGCTGGATTTAATGACGATATCTCTAATAATGATAAGGATACTTTTGATGAGATACTAGAACCTGTAATGAAGATATATAATCTCGTCAAATATTCTGCAACAGTCATAGCTGTTATTGTTATGCTTTTCGCAGGAGTAGGTTATATGACATCTGGAAATAATCCTGCAAAGAGAGAAGATGCAAAGAATATGTTGATGTATGTTATTATAGGGTTAATTGTTATTTGGGCAGCACCTTTGATAGTAAACTTCATTGTTGGATAAAAATGAAAGAATACCTTTTAGGGATATTTGCACTAATGCTTTTGGTGCAAATCCCTTTTATTTCAGCATTTTATTTTGATTTGAATTATACTTATTGTGAAAATATATCTGAAGAAAATTATAACGCTTGTGAAGATATAATTGATTCTGATCTAAGAAGAAGAGAAAAGTTAGAATTAATAGAAAGTTTGGATGAATATGAAGATGTTGAAGATATGTTTATTTATCAAGGACTTTTTACCCCTGAAGAAAATAATTTTGAATATGTAAGTGAAAATTATAATCCTAAAGAGAATATCAGAGGAAAATATCCCATGATATACAAAATTCTTCTATTTCTTACAATCAATGGATTTTTGTATGTTACAATTAAGAAATATTGGGGGCATTTGATATGAGGTGTGGAATAACAAATCTTGCTAGTTGTATTCCAGAGAAAATATATGAATTTATAATTAATTTGTTAAATGCACCTATACAGCCATTATTAACTTTTATTGAATCTCTTTTAACAGATCCAGTCAATCTAACTCCTTTTATTTCTCTTTGGGCAATTATGCTCTATATAATTTCTTTATTTTATGGGTTATTAATGCTTTATTCAGGATTTAATTTTATGCTTTCAGGCCATGATGTGGTAAAAAGAACAAAAGCAAAAGAGTGGTTTAAGAATATCTTGATAATGGTTGTTCTAGTACAAGCATCTTATTTTTTATATGAACTAGTTGTGGATATTGGGAGTTTGTTATCCGCCGGAATTATTGGATTAATAGATAGCCATTTCTTTTTGATAACACTAGATAATCTTGCAAACATAGGTTTACAATTCTTTTTCACTTTTTTCTATGTTTTAACTCTTCTTTTTACTATTCTTTTCTTAACATTTAGATATATTATAATTGCTTTTGGAGTTGTCTTTATTCCAATTGGAATCTTCTTTTATTTTATTCCACCCCTTAAAAATTATGGAAAACTTATAATAAATTTTCTAGGAACTTCTATTTTCTTAGGTTTCTTTATTTCTGTAATATTATTAGTTTCTTCAAAATTATTAGATATAGCCTTATTTAGAAATTTTAAGATTTTAGTTATGATTTCTGCATTTTCATTAGCCAATCTTTTCATGTTATACTTTATGTTCTTTTCTGCAATTAAATCCGCACTTAGTACAGCTGGAAAAACTTCTGCATCAATCACCTCTGTCATTAAATATTTTGGATAATGGCATATGAAATACCCCAACAACTAGCATATAAAGAAAAGATTATCTTTGGACTAACCTTTAAACAACTTATATACGCTTTTTTATCGTTAATAACATCCGCAATATTTATCAAAAGTGCTACAAATAATACTGTAGGTTTTATTTTAGCTATACTTCCAATATTTTGTGGAATTTGTTTTATGTTCTTTGATTTTGATCAACATTTAAAGAATTATTATATTTTTCTCAAATCTAAAAAATTAATAAAAGGAACACCTCAACTTCAAAATTTTATTGGTGTAAAAGAAATAGAAAAAGATTGTATAGTTACATCTAACAATAAAAAAGTTTCAATCATTAAAGTAAGACCTATAAATTTTAGTATTAAACCAAGTGCAGAAAAAGAAGCAATCATAAAATCTTTCCAGAAATTTCTTAATTCTCTTGATTTCTCTACACAAATAATAATGAATACAGAAAGCATAGAATTAGATCGCTATACTTCTTTATTAAAGTCTAAGATAAAGAATAAATTATTTCTTAACTTGTTTGAAGATTATAAGAAACATCTGAATAAAGTTATTTCTAACAGCAAAATTATGAATAGGGTATTTTATTTAGTGATTCCAGAAAACACAGATATAGAAATACAAACAAATATTTGTATGGATCGATTGAGATCATTAAATCTTAAGATAAAAAGATTAAATTCTTTAGAATTAAAAATTCTTTTAAGAAAATCCTTTTATGGAAAGGGTAAGGGAAATTTTATTGATTCATTATCTCCAGAAGTTATCAATACAGATGTTAATTATCTTGAAGTAGATGGGAAATATCATAGAATAATTTATGCAAATGGTTATCCCCGAATGGTTGAAAATGGATTTTTAGATAAGATTGTTAGTTCTTTAGGAGATTTTGATTTAAGCATACATATTAAACCTTATCCAATTGAGGGAATGTTAATAGACTTAAATAGGGAACTTCAGAAGCAAAGGGCAGATTTATTTTCTATGCAAATGAAAGGAATAATAAATCCTTCTTTAGAAATCCAACATACAGATACTAGAAAAACTCTTAAAGATTTACAAAAAGGGAAAGAGAGATTGTTTAATATAAGTCTTTATATCAGTTGCAAGGCAGATTCTCTTAAAGAATTAGATTTGTTGACCAAAAAGGTTGAATCTGAATTAAATAGTATTATGATTCTTCCAAAAACTGCAAATTTGAGGATGTTACAAGGATATAAATCAACTTCTCCATTGGGCATTGATGAGCTTAATGTTAGCCGAAATATAACCACTGAGCCCTTGTCAGCGTTCTTTCCCTTTACTAGCCAGTTCCTACAGGCAGATGATAATGGGGTTTGGTTGGGGCTTAATAGAAATGGAATACCCATAATAAAAGATATATTTAATCTTCCAAATCCAAATGGACTAATCTTAGCTCAATCAGGTGGTGGAAAATCCTATTTTTCCAAATTACTTATTTCTAGATATTTGCTAAATGGCACAAAAGTTATGGTTATTGATCCTCAAGGAGAATATAGAAATTTAATAGATCATTTCAAAGGGCAGAGAATTGATCTTTCAAGAAAATCAAATACAATGATTAATCCCTTGGATTTAATGGGGCATGATTATGTTGACAAAAGATTAAGTTTAATGGATTTAATGAAAGTTATGTTAGGTGATTTAAGTGATATACAAAAAGCATTTATTGATAAAGCAATCACAGAAACATATGAACTTAAAGGGATAAACCAAAATTCAGATACTTGGGATAATACACCCCCCATTCTTGAAGATTTGCTATATGTATTAGAGAAAATAGAAAAAAAGGCAACAAGGCTTGAGAAAACAACTCTTAGAAGTTTAATTAACCGTTTGAATATGTATGTAAATGGTGTTTTTAGTTTCTTTAACCAACACACTAATATAGACTTTGATAATAATTTTGTTTGTTTTGATATTGGAGAGATGCCAAATCAAGTTAAACCACCAATAATGTTTCTTATCTTAGATTATGTTTATATGAAAATGAGATCTAATTTGAATAGGAAAATACTTCTTATTGATGAAGCTTGGTCTTTATTATCAAGAACAGAAGATTCAGATTATATTTTTGAGATAGTTAAAACATCTAGAAAATTTAATTTAGGATTATTATTAATTAATCAAGAAGTTGAAGGGTTGCTTAATTCAAAAGCAGGTAAATCTGTGTTAGCAAATTCTTCATATACTTTACTTATGAGGCAAAAACCAGCTGTAATTGAAAATATATGTAAAGCATTTCATTTAAGTTCTTCAGAAAAAAATCACCTCTTAACAGCAGATATTGGTGAAGGTCTTTTGATTATGGAAGACGATCATTCCGAAATAAAAGTTATTGCATCTCCAGAAGAGCATAAACTAATTACAACTAATGCTGATGAGATAATTAAAGGGTCTGAGAAAATAGTAAAGCCCAAATTAAAATTGAAGAAAGTAAAAAAGCCAAAGGAAGTTGCTATAAATGTTGATAAAGATAAAGGTATTTTTAGAAAGAGTAAATTAAATGCAGATGAAATAAAATATCTTTTATCAAAAGGATATAAAATTGCTGAATATAGGGGCTTGAATTTAAATAAAAAAGAAAAGTTTCTTCTAAAACCAAGATTTAATGAAAGTTTAACCCACTTTTTTGTTGTTAAAGATATTGAAAAGTTTTTAGAGAAATATAATATTAAATCAGAACTATTTGTTACAAAAAAGCCAGATATTGAGTTTAAAATAGGAGATAAAAAGTGGGCAATTGAAGTTGAGACAGGATCTGCACTTGCAAATATTAGCAGATTAAAAGAAAAGGTAAAGCTTCTAAATAAAAATTATAATAATTGGTTTTTTATTGTAACTAATAAAAATAAAGTAAGGAAATATAAGAGATTTGGTAATACATCCGATCTTAGATATCTTAAAGCCAAATTAGAGAAAATGCTAAAAAATAGGTCCAAGAAAAATAGGTCAAAAAAAACTTCTTATCCTCGGAAAAAATGATTGAAAATAGCTAAAGAGCCACTCGGCATATAACAGAAGTTCTTGATAGAAAGAGATATAAAGAATCTTTTGATTTTTATTGAATGAGTGAAGTTTTGAAAAAGTTTAAAGAAGATTTCGAAGAAGTTAAAAGTAAGGGATTTATTAAATCTCATAGAGCCCATAATACTGGAATCGGGAAGACTTTTGAAGATTTGGTTAATGTTGAAGAAAATAATAAACAAGATGTTGATTATTTAGATGAATTAGAGTTAAAGTCATCAAGAGATTTATCTGGAAGTATGGTAACATTATTCACAAAAGCCCCCTCCTATCCAAAGGGAGCAAATACTCAATTAAGAGATAAGTTCGGAGAGAAAAAAGGAAAAATAAAGGAATTACACACCACAATATCAGGAAATAAATTTAATACTTTTAAGAACAAATACGGATTTCGATTAAAAATAAACGTATGTAAGAGAAAGATATTTATTTTAATTAAAGACTTAAAGAGTGACACCCTTATAGATTATAAGTGTTATTATACCTTTAAGGATTTAAAAAAAATAATAGACAAAAAATGCAAAAATATTGCTTTTATTAGTGCTAATAGTAAAAAGATTAAGGGTCAAGAATCTTTCCATTTTCAAAAAGCTGTTTTATTGACTGGATTAACTTTTAGAAAATTTCTTAAAGCTATTTCAAAAGAATATATTTTTTATGATATTAGATATGGATCCTATAAAAGTGGAAAAATGAATGGGAAATCTCATGACCATGGTTCTGGATTTAGAATAAAGAAAACAAAAATTAAAGAAGTTTTTAAGGTAACTGAAATTTAATTATAATTTTTTTAGTATAAAAATATATTCCTCATTAATTGTAGGAACTAAATCTCCTTTTTTGTTTGTTGGGGAATTTGACTTTGGCATTCTTTTGTGAGGGATTTTTCTTTTGTAGGTTGTTAGGTGTTTATAATTTCCAATTGATTGAAACATTTCAATCATTATTTTATCTGTAGGAAGAGTTATTTTTTTTATAGTTCTATTTCCAACAACAAAACAAACTTTTCCATTTTTCTTCATAACTCTATCAATCTCTTTTACACAAAAATTAAAATCTTCATAAAAACTTAAAATTTCTTTAGCCCTTTTTGTATCTTTCTTTGAAATTTTATTTATTACTTTTCTTAATTTAGGGGATTTTATTTTTGTAGTCAAATTTTTACTTATGATTCCCCCCAATAATTTTTTATCAACCATATTTGCTTCTTTATAGTCCATCCATTGTAAAGCTAATCTAGAAAATTGCCCATAGGCGACGGTTGTTCTGCTATCTCCATAGGGGGGAGAGGTCACAATCAAATCAATTGAACTCTTCTCTAAAGGCAAACCTATTGAAGAATTTCCCAAATCAATTTTTATTTCAACTCCATTCTTTTCCTTAACATATTCTTTTAATAGATCTATATTTCTTCTACTAATCTTCTCAAATTCTTTGAAAGTTTCAGGATTATGTTTCTTAAGATTTTTTTCATCCATTCTATAAAGTTTAAATTCCCTATTTCTTGTATTTGAAACATTCCTAATAGTTTCAGAAAAAACAATCAAAAAAAAGTTCCGGATTCCTTCATTTTTTATTTTTTTTATTTTTGCTTTCAATCTGGATAAATCTCTTATTACCTTCTTTTTAAACCAGAAATCAACATTATGGAATTTTGGTGTAGTATAATTTTCTTTAGAAATATTTTTCAATATTTTTGATAATTCCTTATTTAATACAATTGAATTGAGAGATGTAGTTTTAACTTTAGAAATTAAGACCGCTAAGGGATTTAAATCAAATCCATATGCTTTTTCTATATTATGGGTAATGGATACTTCTACAAGAGATGTTCCAGAACCCATAAATGGATCTAAGAGGGTTCTTGCATTTTTTCCATGAATTTTAATTAATTGTCTAGCAATCTGTGGAATCATCATAGCAGGATAGGTGTGGAATCCATGAGTGTGCTCTTTAGTATTAGCAGATACAAAATCCCAATCTAAGCCCTCTTTTTTCATATTAATATTAATACTAACACCTTTTTAAAATAAATGCGACACCCAAAGGGTGACAATTGAATTATGTTCTTTTATCAAATTCCCAAAATCCCAATTTCCCTTTTACTTCAAGTGGATTAATCCTTTTCACATTCTTTAAAACAAAACCATATTTTCCCCAAGAAGAATTAGCTAAATGTTTATTCCTATCTTTTTTATGTTGAGAATCATTTTCATATTTTTTAATTTCAATTAGTTCAGCTTCTCCAATAATTACCCCAATAGGCAATTTATCAAATCCAAATTTTTTCATTGCTTTTGAATCTGGAACTTTAGAAGCATGAACCAAAAACTTTCCCCTAAATTTAGAATTCCAATTTCTAAGTTCAATAGTTTTTCTCCCAGAAACAACAAGTTCTGCAAATGGTTGTTTAAGAGATAGGGCTTTCATTTCAAACTAGAATTTAATCTTTCAAAACCTTTTTTATCTAAATATTCTGTTATATCAAACTCTTTATCTCTAAAATCAAAGGCAATTTTCTTTCGAGGATTAACCCAAAAATAAAAACTATATCTATCTGGATGTGGTTTTTTATATTTTAGACATAATTTTTGTAGGATTTTTGTAGGGATAGTTATTGTATGTGGTTCTATAATTCTTCTCCCTTGTTTTACAGATTCTTTTATAACATAAACCAAAAACATAAAATAATCTGCTTTAGATCTATGAATTATATCTTTTTTTAAAAAGAACCACCCTGTGGATCCATGCTCATATTTTTCTACTTGTTTTTTCTTTGGTTCATAAGCCTTACTACCCTTAACCTGAATAGTCTTTATTTTTTTATTGGAAAAATTCATTAAAACTAAATCTATATCTTTCATTTGCGAATTTATAGGCATTAAAACATCTATTTCTTTAGAAGTATTTCCTCTTAGTATTCCTGCTATCACTGCTTCATCCGTATTTAAAGACCAAAAATTTCTATATGCCACCATTTGTTTATTTAGTAAATATTCTTATTTTATCTCTTTCAACCCTTTAACAATCTTAACTTCAGCCATAGTATCCATTTCACAATATTTTTCCAACGCTTTTCTTATTTTTAATCTTTCTGTTTCACCCACATCATTATAAGTAACTCGTTCATATTCAAGACTTGCCAACATTCCATTACAAATATCTAAATCATCATATTTTAAATCGCTCAAAACAGGTAAAACATATTTAATTGAAGTAGATCCTTTTTGTTTGGGATCATAATAAGAAAAATCTTTAAAAACATCCCAAAGGTCTTTTATTCTTGGAAGGATATTTTCTTCATACCATTCTTTAAATTCAGGCAAAGCATCGGAACATTCATTCATAACTCCTTTTTCAAAAGCTTGATTATAAACTAAGACACTTCCTTTTTCACCCAAATTATCTTTCAAAGCTTGCATAAATTTAGGGCGAGGATCACTTATGCCTTCTGCTAAAAAAGAAATATGTTTTAATTCTCCATCTGGTTTATCTTGAATGTGCAATGAAAACTGAAATGGAATTCTTTGATATGGTTTCATTCCATCATACTTTGGAATTGCAGGATTGATTGTTTCAAAATCTAAATAATATATTGGATATTGTAAATTATCCAAGAAATTCTTAATACCTAATTTATCTATATGTTTTCCTCCATCAAAAGCTAATCTTCTTTGAATCTTTTGTTTATCATTTAATTTAACATCTTCTGGAATATCAATCATTTTAACACAACCTCCTTTACAAAGCTCTACACGCTTTTTCTTAAACATTCTATACATCTGAAAAACATTATCTTCAGGAAGATTACTCATAAATTCATCTAAACAAAGATTATTATATTCAATAGTTAAAATATTATCAACACAAAATTCAGGCTCAGATCCTTTAATTATTTCAAACATTTTCTTAATTTTTTCTTCAATCCCATCAGAAAATTCTCTAACTTTATCAGTTATATCTGTTTGCACAAAAAATTCTTTTGGTTCACTTTCACCACTTTTCACATATTGATTATTTATATGCATTAAAATACAATTTCTAATTTTAAGTCCAGCTTTTTCATAAACATATTTTTGAAAGGCAACATCATGGATATTTATGTCTTTTACCTGTGTTGCACTTTTTACTTCTATTATATCCCATTCATCTTCTCCAACAGGAAGCATAATATCTCCTCTTGAGTATAAATTCTCTTTTGTTATTCCTGCTTCAAAAATAGTTTTTCTTTCTTTTATTGCTTCTTTTGTTTTTTCTAAATTTTCTCTAAAATCTAATTCAGATAAATCAACCCCTTCTTTGAATACCTTTGTTGCAAGAACTCCAATTAAAGTTCCAACTTCAAAATTATGTTTAGCAGAGAAATCAGGTTCTGGAATTCTTTTTTTATCATTTTTAGTAATCCATAGATATTTTGGGCATTGCAATCCCAATAAGTAATTTGATTTTGTTATCATTTTAATTTAACATTTGATCAACTTCGATTCTGTGTGTTTCAAGGACAGCATTTCCTAAGATTCTTTTAATATCTGCCCTTATCTCACTTAGTTCTTCATTATTTTTAACAAGAAAGGCATAATATAAGTTTGCATATCCAACAGCTTTTATATCAATGACAAATCTTACATCATTTTTTACATATTCTAAGAATTTTTCTATTTCTTTGTCATAAACAGGATCAATTCTTGAAATAAAAGTATATTCTGTGTAACCTAACTTTTTTGTATTAAGAATTGGGTAAAATCTTTGGATAATGTCATTTTCTTTAAGAAATTTAATTCTTCGTATAATGGTATTTGCAGTAGTATTAAGTTTTTTAGCTAATTTAAGAATAGAAGCATGAGAATCTCTTTTTAATTCTTTAATAAGTTTCCAATCAGAAGCCTTTAATTTAAAATTTCCTTGTTTTTTCTTAATATCAACTTTAGATTTCTTTTTTGGATTTAATCTTCTTGCAAGATAAGTATGAGAAGTCACGCTTTGGAAAGAGAGATAATTTTTTAAGTATTTTTTGAATTTCTTGATTATTTTAGTCTGTATTTCATCATATCTTCCAATATTTTTAGTCCAAATAGAAATATACACTTTCCACTCGCTTATATCATGAAGCATATAACAACAACTTACTTCCTTAATATTTGTTATTTCTTTAATATATTTATCCACATCTTTTGCATATATGTGTTTTAAATCTAAGTAAAGAGAATGCCTATCAAATTCCAATTTAGGATAATTTATGTTTATGGTGTATTTTTTTATAATCTCTTCTTTTTCAAGCTTTTTTATCCTATAACTAACTGTTTGAGGGGGCAATTTGACTTCTTTTGCTATTTTGGAAACAGGTTGCCTACAATTCTGAATAAGTTCGAATAAAATTTGCCTATCCTTATCATCTACCATGTATTTGGGGAAATTAATCGGTTTTAAAAGGTTTTGTATACTTTCACCAACTTCCTATTGAAATGGTTTTTATCCCCCAATATATTCAAAATATAATGAATAACATTTTAAGACCTAAACAGGAAACATTTGAAATTGAGGGAAAATTATCTTATGGTGAAGGAAATAGGGCTTGGAACACTATTTGGCTTAAAAAAGACCTCCTTAGAGAGTTCCCACAATTAAAAGAGAGAAGAAAGAAATTTAATTATAAGATAATCATGCACAGGTCATTTAAAGAACTAAAAAAAGAAATTAATAAGATGGAAAAAGAAAAGAAGGTTATTCCATTGCTTTTGTGGTTTATTAAGAGTTAAATTTAAATGAAGAAGTTTACGGCGACGCGCTCCGCGCAAAATTTACCCGACCATACGAGCTCGAACCAGAGAGATCCCAGTACCCAGCGCCCAAGCCAAGACCCCTGCCACGAAACAGCACACGCAAGCCTATGTTATCTCCACTTGGCATATAAAGAGTTCTATCCCCTTTACCTATTTCATCAACTGCAGGTAATCCCCTGTCTAAACCATATTCAAATTTATGATTTTCTCCAATTTTATCTAAAATTTCATGGGTATATACTTGAGTAATTCCAGGGATTATAATTGGTTTAATTCCATGAGGCATCTCTGAATTAACTTCTCCACCTGCATTGATAATAAATAATTTTTTCTCTAAATCATTTTCACTTAAATTTAAATCAGTTCTATGTTGCATAATTCCTTCTTTCAATGCTTGTGCTTCTTTTGAATTATTTCCATTGACATCATAAAGTAATAAAGCTAAATCTTCCCAATATTTACTTGGATCTGGAAGTTTACCCTCTTTAAGCAGAGATTCACTTTGTATAGGCGTAATAGGATAAAATCCATGATTTTGTAAGTCTGGATTGTTCGCAATTGTAGAAATTAGAGCCATTCTTTTAATAGCATACATATTTTGCACTTCTCCACTTGTTCCAGTTGGAATTTCTGCTTTAGTTCCAGCGTAAGTTTCATTAACTTTTGAAATTAATTCTTGAAAATATTCTCCATGAATTCCATCGTAACTCATGATAAAAGATTCACTTGGATTTTTTGAAAAATTAACTCCTTGAGGTGTATTAACTGGTTTAGTTGGAGTATTTACTACTGGTGCAGTTGCTTGTTTTGGATCCCATTCTAAATGTTTTATTAAGTTTCTTGGAATTATTTTTGTCATTTTGATAATAGCACCTCTAAGCCGGAATTAAGCATTTTATCTTTGTCATGTACTTGGTGATAAGTAATGTTTGGATCTGATTTAACAGCCTTACCTAAATCATAAGTTCCCCCAATTTCAAATAACACCACATTATTATTAGAATTTTTAGCTATTTTTTTCATTTTCTTTGATTCACGATCAGTTCTTCCACCAATAACCAATTCTCCATCTGTAACAACAACATAAGATCTTTGTTGATTATCATTGTAATTGGTTAAATCAATATCTTCCTTGTCATACCCATTTTTAGGTTTGAAAAGAGTTTTTAAAGTTGAAGTATCCCCATTCCAAAATTCATCAACAGAAACAATTCCTGAACTAACTTGTTTATTTCCAAAATTATGCACTCTCATTTTTGTTCTTTTCCCTAATTGTTTACTACCTTGTTTTAATGCATCTACAAAACCATAAAGAACATGGCTTAACATATCCCATCTACCTCCATCATCTAATTTAAAACTTCCTCCTGATCCATTAAACATTGAACCAGAACTATCTAAATAAAATTCAACTACATCTGGAACATCAATTTGTTGATCCACATAAACAACATCTTTTAAATCACGGCTTTTAAGTTTATACTCATTTAATCTAAAAGTATTATTTCCCAAATCCATTAACCAAGGCAACTTTGTTCTTTTTTGTAACCTATGAATTTTACTTAGATTAATTCCACTAAGTTGATCTTCTGTTAAAACCGTGCTTTTCTTTAAATCCCAATATTCTTGTTTTCCTACAACAATCTTTTCTCCAACTTTATTTCCTCCTACAATATTGACTTTTGGATGGTTTCTTTTATAAAATTCATGAGTTGCTAATAAATCTAAATTTTTCATTTCATCTTCATTTGATTGATTGTTTCCATATTGCCCCTCACTATCTTGTCCTTGAGGTTTAGGCATTCCAGAAACAGCTTGTTCTAAAGCACTAGGTTTTTCCTGAGCTAAATCTTGAGTAAATTGTTGTTGCTCTTGGGGGCCCATATCATCAAGTAAATCTTGTAAAATATTTTGGGGAGATCCACCACTCCCTTCTCCTTGCATATCTGGTCTTCCTTGAGGCATATTTTTTTCAACATAAGGACCAAGAACACTCATAAAACGTTCAATTCCAGCATATCTATCTTCGCCAGAAAAAACTTTTCTAATATTTTCTATATGCTGCTGTGTCTCATCAGTTTTATCTTTTTTAGAACTTCCACTTAAAAATGATTTAGTCTTATCTACTAAACTTTTTTGCTTTGGTAATTTGACAGGTTTTTTTGTTAAAGTGCTTAATGCTTTTTCTGCAATTTTAACTCCATCTTCTCCAGATTTTTCTGCAAAGAATTTGTGAGTACTTTGAGGACCATACATTAACCCATATAATAATCTAGTAGCAGTATAAAAATTAGTTTTGCTAGGAGAATCTTGTAATTCAAGTAAATCCCAGGTTGGAATGATATCTCCCCTAACATATCCTTTTTCTTGATTGTCTAAAGCGAAACGATTATCTAAAATAAAATCTTTAACTCCATTTTGAGAAGCTTGAACTTTTGTAACTTGTTCTAAAGCAGTAAGATTTGGTTCTGCCTTAATAACCCCTTTTCTAATAGATTGATGGATTCTTTTATTATCATTATTTTCTCCAGTTACACTAAAAGGAGCTTCAATAGCATGATATAATTCGTGGTGTAATAAATAATGTAAAGTTTCTTTTGCTAACTCATTAGGATTACCATCCCAATATTGGGTTATAACTCCCTCAAATTTTTCCTGTAAATTTTTATCTCCTGAAATGTCTGCATAAATTTTTTTAAGATCAGTTGAAAATAACCAATCTCTTCCATTTTGGGAATTTCGTTTCACTACAACTGTATCACTACGTAAGGGAAAGTCTCGTCTAACTTCTTTATGCCAATCCCTTTCTGCTTCATTTAATAATAAATTCATACTTTTCATTTTATCTCCATTTTTATGTTGACGCGCTTTGCGCAAAATTTACCCGACCATCCGAGTCCGAATCAGAGAGATACCTGCTCCTAGCGCTCAAGTCAAGACCCCCGTCACGATACAGCACACGCAAGCCTATATCTTCTGTTTCATCGGGCATATACAAAGTTCTGTTTCCATCTCCTAATTGGTTTAACAAAGGTAAACCTTTATCCAATCCATAACCTTCAAATTCAAAATCTTCTCCAACTTTTTCTAAAACTTCATGAGTATATACTTGAGTTAATCCTGGAAGAATAATCGGTTTAACACCATAATTCATATTTTTATCAACTTCTATTCCCGCATTAACAATAACCAATTTTTTCTCTAAATCGCTTTTACTTAAACCTAAATCTTGTCTGTGATCTTTTAAAGAATTATAAATTGCTTGCGCTTCTTTTGAATTATTTCCATTTTGACTTAGATCATATAAAACCATAGCTAAATCTTCCCAATTATCTCCAGGAGTTGTTAAATTATCTGCTTGAAGTAAATACTCTGATTGTTCAGGGGTTATGGGGTGCAATCCTGCACTTCTTAAATTTGAATTATCATAAATAGTAGTTATTAATCCTAACCTTTTGATTAAATGTCCTTGTATTTCTCCACTTGTTCCAGTTGGAATTTCTGCTTTAGTTCCAGCGTAAGTTTCATTAACTTTTGAAATTAATTCTTGAAAATATTCTCCATGAATTCCATCATAACTCATAATAAAAGATTCATTTGGATTTTTTGAAAAATCAATTCCTTGAGAGGTATTAACTGGTTTAGTTGGAGTATTTACTACTGGTGCAGTTGCTTGTTTTGGATTCCATTCTAAATGTTTTATTAAGTTTCTTGGAATTATTTTTGTCATTTTGTTTTTTATAATTTTAATTTTATTTTTTCGGTGACGTGCCTTCGGCACAGACTATTACCCGACCACTCGAGTTCGAACTAGAGAGACTCCTGCCCCTAGCGTCCAAGCCAAGATCCCAGTAACGATACAGCCTACAAAGACCCTCTCCCTCATTTGAATATAAAGTTCTTGATCCATTTTCATCTAAAATAGGAAGACCTTGTTTATCTCCATTATTAAATTTTTTTTCATGATTTGTTTTATCTAATTGTGGAGCATAAATTAATTCTGTAGAATTTGTCAATTGAAATGATAAGTCATTTGGAGAACTTGAATCATATTTCAAATCTAATCCTTCAAGAGGAATCATTAAAGGAGATTGTAACTCTTCTCTTTGTTTTATTTGGGCAATTAAATTTTGAGCTAAATATTGATTAGGATCAGTATTACTTCTTAAAACTAAACCTGAATCTCCATAAGTTCCTTTTAAATTAATTGATTCTTTTTCTAAAGCTCTTTCTAAATCTGCAGGTCTTGCAACCCATTTTCCATGATCTTGTAAAACTTTATTTAATAAAACAAATGCAAAGGGATTAGAACCCTTAACAACATTATTTTCAAAAGATAATTTTTGTAAATCAGAAACATTTTGATATTCATTTTGAACTAATTGATTATACTCGTCTAAAATTTGTTTTCCAAAATCCCCCTCTAAAAAATCATAGGTTAAATTGTCTTGATTGCCCCTTGTACTAAGGGGTTGAGTTGATTGATTTATTGGATCTTTTATTGGGGCTACTTCCTGCCCTGGTTTCCATTCTAAATGTTTTATTAGATTTCTTGGGATTACTTTTGTCATTCTGCTTACCCCATTATTGATCCAAGCCTATGCTCATATACACTTGCTTCTGCCTTCTTATCCTGGTATAATTCTTTGAAACCCTTAAAAGTATCCTCGCCTTTTGCCTTAAGAGCTGCATTTATATCTGTTTCATAAGTCTTACTAAAATGTTCAAGAACAGATAAGTCTGCCAATACACGAGATCTAATTGTTGCTTGTGCTACACTTCCAGCTTGAGTATTTAATTTTTCCATTCCTGCTCTAAGAGTATTAAAATATGCTTCAGAATTTTGATCTTGACCTGCATTAACAGCTGCTTGCCAAATTCCTTGTTTTAAACCGTAAGTTTCAGGAACACCCATTTGTTTGTGCAGATCTGCATATGCACTTCTTACATCATTAACAAGTGCCATTAAACCCCCATAATCTGTTCCAGTTATTGCTTTACTCTCTAAAACAACACCTATACCTGCTGCAACATCATTAAGTTGAACATTTGCATCATAGGATCCATTTTTTATCCCTTTAACAAAACTTAATAATCTTGATAAATCCTTAATCTTTCCTAAATCTCTTCTCACAAAACCATGTTTTAAAGTTCCTTGTGTATCTAAAATCTTTTTGTAATCATTATGGTTAACATCTATTGTAAAATTAGGAGATAATCCTCTTTGTTCCATTAACTCTACATTTCTTTCAAATGTTTCTTTAGGATTATAACCCACATAGCCTACTGCAACATCAATAAATTCTTTAGTTTCTCCGTCAAGATCTGTAGGAAATTGTGTTGGATCTGTAACAATTGGATAAATATCTTTCCAACCACCTTTCATTCCAGATTTTTTAGAAAATTTATCCCAAAATTGTTCATGCAAGTCTCCAGCTAATTTTTTTTCTAATTGACCTGAACCTGCTTCAGCAACACCATTAGGAAATTTAAATTTAAGAAATCTATTTTCTCCAGCAATATCTAAATCCATAGCTGCATTATGTTCTGCGTCGGCAGGATTCATCGCTGCAATAATTGCAAGACCTTTGTATTCATTATCTTTTCCAGGAATAGGAATCCTCAAATACCCTGTGTCTCCATTAACATGGATCTTTCCGTCAACAACCTGAAAAACTTCTTGACTATCTCCTCTATTAATTTCATCTATAAACAAAGCTCCATATTGTTGGCATTTTTCTTGATCAATTTTTGTTTTTGGAACTCCATTTTCTAAAGTAGTTGTAGTAAATGGTTCAAGAGCAGAACTTCCAAGAATTCCTCCACTAAGCCTTAAAGTATAATTTCCTTCTGGTCCAAAAACAGTATTAAATAAGGCATCACTTGTATAAGTTTTACCCACCCCAGTTTCACCTTCATAAAGAACATGAAAATCATCAAAAAACATTGAAGCAGTATCAATATCTAAAATATTCACTTCTGTAGAATTTGGTGAGGGTAATCTCCCTTTTCCATTTAAAAATTTAACATCCACATTTTCTCCTTCAGTTACTTCTAGATAAGGCGTTGGGGAAACAACACTTTCAAGCGTACCATATAATGTTTCAACAAAATCTTTCCTCATCTTTTTTTGATTTATTGTTTTATTATGCATTTTCTTTTATCTCCTGATCAGAGTTTTGTTTATTTTTTAAAACTTTATTTAAACTAAATTCGACAACATGTGATTTATTTCTAAATTTTTCTAATTTTAAAGATTTGTTAATAAGTTTAACAGTTTCCATTGAAAGACTTACGCTTAATCTTTGTTTATTATTTGTTACCATTTTGTAATAATAATTATTAAATTTTAATATTTATAAACCTTTGGGTTATGTTGTAACTTTATAGTGATTATTCTATTAAAAAGGAAAATTTATAACAAAATATATTCTCTTCATTTAGTCCTAGTATATTATTTAGAGAATTATTCTCCCAGAATAATTTAATGAAGGATAATATCTTGGGTTACACGCTTATACATAATACAACTTTGTTGTAATAAAATACAATTGAGATAGTTAGTAGCTATAAAAGATGTGTGGGTAACTCTTTCGCGAATACTAAATTGATGGTGAAAGAAGAATTATGTGTAAGCTAGCTTGCGTGTGCTGTATCGTAACAGGGATCTTGACTTGAACGCTAGGAACAGGAATCTCTCTAATTCGAACTCGAATGGTCGAATAACTCAAGTAGCTAGGACATTATATTAAAAATGAAAACATACAAAAATCTCTACCCCAAGTTATGTTCTTATAACAACTTAGAATTGGCATTTAAAAAAGCAAGTAAAGGAAAAAGCAAGAAATTTTATGTTATTAAATTCAAGAAAAATTTAGAAGAAAACTTACTTGAACTTAAAAAGGAATTAGAATTAGAAAAATATATTCCCTTTAGATTAACAAAATTTATAATTAGAGATCCAAAAACAAGAGTAATAAGAAAATCTGTTTTTAAAGATAGAATAGTTCATCATGCTATTATAAATATTTTAGAACCTATTTATGAACCAAGATTTATCTCAGATAATTATGCTAACAGAATGAATAAAGGAACAATTCTCGCTTTAGAAAAATTGGATAAATTTAAAAGAAAAGTTAGTAAAAATGGAAAACTAGTCAAAAATGCAATTACAGCTGAAATGGTCAAGGGCTATGTATTTAAAGCAGACATAAGAAAATTTTTTGATTCTATTGATCAAGCAAAAATAATTGAAATATTAAAAAGAAAAATAAAAGATAAAAAAGTCATTTGGCTTGTAATTAAAATTCTTAAAAATTTTGATAACAAGAAAACGGGAATGCCTTTAGGAAATATGACTTCTCAATTTCTTGCAAATGTTTATCTTAATGACTTAGATCAATTTGTAAAAAGAAAGTTGAAGATGAAACATTATTTAAGGTATGTTGATGATTTTGTGATTTTACATGAAAGCAAAGAGGTTCTTGAAAATTGTAAAAATAAAATAGAAAAATATCTAAAAAATTTAAGATTAGAATTACATACAGATAAATCAAAAATTTACCCTTTATGCAGAGGTATTGGTTTTTTAGGATTTAAAACATTTTATTATCATAGAAGAGCTAGAAAAAGAAATGTAAAAGGATTTAAAATAAGATTAGAAAGTCTAAAAAGAGCATATAAAAATGGAGATTTTACAAAAAATCAATTTAATGCAAAAGTAGATGGGTGGTTTGCATATGTTATGTGGGGCAACACATATAATTTAAGAAAAAAATTAACAAGAGAAATTGAAGACTTTTTGAAAAATACTATTCCCATTCCTAAAAGAATATTTGATGAAGATACTCAAGAAAAATTATTTAATATTTAATATATTAGGCATTGCATTAAAAATATTTGGATAATGACAATAACTCTTAAAATACTCCAATTGGAGTTTAAAATAAGTCAAATGTGTCCGCGAGGGGCAGAAGGAAATGATGCAATTTGAAATGGTTATAATATTACTATTACTTTCATCTCGATAATCTTTATAAAGTTAAACAGCATCAACAAATCATATTAAACTGAACAAACGGAAACACCCCCTGAATATCACATTTTACTATCGTCCCCGGTCGGGGCGTAAGAGACTTTTTAAACTCTCAAAACTAATTATCTTTTATAGGGAGAAAAAATAATGAAAGGAACAGTAAAATTTTTTAGTGAAGAAAAAGAATTTGGATTCATAGTTG
>Ga0233430_1002232_pt1 | contig 23195 bp, 19 predicted proteins | sample SI_118_April2016_2_FD_179883 | JGI IMG/M metagenome (GOLD analysis project Ga0233430, IMG submission 179883) | Seawater microbial communities from Saanich Inlet, British Columbia, Canada - SI_118_April2016_150_MG | ecosystem: Environmental > Aquatic > Marine > Inlet | place: Canada: British... | reverse complement strand
TTTGATATTTTGAATTTGAGTCATTGGAATTTGTTTGTTATTTGGGATTTGTTATTTGGGATTTTCAGTATTCCGAGGCTCGTTACTTCATTACTCAACACCCCATAAACGGTTATAAATTTTCTTACCCTGACGGCTATGCCCTAAGCCCCCAGCAGCCTTCTTGCCGCAACATCGATTATGAGAAACAGCAGAAACGCCGCCGCCATGTATGGCCAGAGCGGAAGGCCGGACGTTTTTGATCCTTTGTCGGCGGTGAACAGGTCATGGGGCGGTTTTTCAAGGTCAAGCACCTTCCCGCCGGTAACGGCTGCAATCTGTCCCAGAAGGGCATTGTCAACACCCATGCCGCTAAATTCATCCGTATACGGGATCCCGTAGCCGAACACCCGGGGGCGGTCTGCTGCATCGTTTCCATCTTCAAAGAGGCTGAAGTAGTAGATGCCGATCTCCTCTGCCGGAAACGTGCCCTGATATTTTCCGGGAGCGATCTGGTTAAGGGAGAGCAGACGGCTCTTTTCGGAGGGGAGCTTAACGTTTACTTTCAGGTTAAGATGGTTCAGGAACTGATTCCGGTCCGATACGGCATCAACGGTCAGGGTGCCGGTCTCCCCCTGTCGCTCCATGACGGCGGTATATTCTCTTTCAGTTTCGGGCCGCTGGGCCCATTTTATCATCTGGGCCGAAAATCGGCCGAAATGTTCCCACCGGGCCCAGTCCTTTCCCCACCGGCCGGCCAGATCGGATGTAAAGGCAACGCTCCTGCCGAGTCCGTAGCGCCATGCCGCAAGCAGCGGTCCTTCGGGTGTCGTCAGGACAGTAATCGCGCCCGGTTTCGGATAGGTGATCACCTGACCGTAAAGAACCGGCAGATCGTCTCCGATTCCCGTCATTAATTCACTGATAATTGCCTGCTGCGGCTTCAGTGGTTTTTCAATAATGGCGGCCCGGGTGACAATCTTTGTTTCCCCGGTAAAGATTCTGGGAATATCTTTGGGGTCTTCTGTGTAGTAACTTCTTCCCTTTCCCCAGTCGGCAATGGATTTCATGAGCGTGCGATCCGAGTGAGCGCCGATACAGACCGTTGAGACCGATATGTTCGATTTGCCCATGGATTCCACCAGGGGTTTAAAATCCGCCGGATCGGTCTCTCCATCCGACAGGACGATCACATGTTTTCGAACCGCCTCTGTTTCCTGGAGCACCCGATATGCTTCGGCCAGGGCCGGGTACAGGATGGTGCCGCCACCTTCTTTGATCCGGGTCAACCGGTCGGCAATTTCCTGTCTCTTTGCAGCAGAAGTGATGGGAACGATCCATTTAGACTCTGAGTCAAAGGCGATCATTCCCACACGATCCATGGGGTTTAGCATCTCAACGGATGAGAACGCAGCAACTTTTGCCATCTCGAGTTTGCTTTTTCCCGAATAGCCGGCACTCATACTGGAAGATTTGTCGATGACAAAAATGAGACAGAGCCTTGAAAACTGCGCCCGGGTCGGCGGGGCCATGGACACGGGCAGGGCTTTTCCCAGGGGGGTTTCCTGGTAGTTGCCGGCCCCGAAGCTTCTATCCCCGCCCACAACGATCAACCCCCCGCCGAGATCCCGTACATAGGTTTCAAGTGCATCCATGGTTTCATAGGAAAGGGCATTGCCGGAGACATTGTCCAGGATCACCCCGTTATACTCCACAAGCCCGTCAATGCTGAGTGAAAGTGCCTGGGCGTTTTTTTGTATCAGCGCCAGGCCCTGGCGGTCCAGCGCCTGAAAGAGCGGCGATGGCGTGCCGGTTTCCTCTGAAAGATACAGAATTTGCGACTTTCGTGTTCCCCGGGTAAAGGTGACCCCCTCGTTGTTTTGATAAAAGCCGTCTTCGGGGAAGTGGATGATCGCCTTGTATCGGTACAGACCCGGTTCCGATACCATGTCCGGAAAGACATAAAGATTTTTTCCGGGGCGTGCTGAAACGGATCGATCCACAAGCAACTGATCGTTTTTCAGGACGAGCAGACGGCCCTGGCTGTCTGCAGCGCTTTCAACGATGAGCCGGATTTCAAACGGGGTCTGCAACGGTACGGCAGAAGGGGCCTGTATCTTCTTTATGACAACCTCTTTTCCCACAAACCCGGAGGCCGTTGGAACCGGGTATACCTCGATACCTAAGGAGCGGGCCAGGTGTGCGCCTTCTAAGGCATGCTGAAGGTTCTCGTTTCCGTCGGTAAGGAGTGCGATTCTGTGGGTGCCGATCTGGGGGAATCTACCCACGGCAAACCGGAGGGCCGCGTAGATATTTGTCAGGTTCGTATTGACTGCCGACTGCATCTGTACGGGACCCGGGTCTTGACCCAGGGGGATTTCAAGATACGGATTTTTTCCGAACAGGATCAGACCGGCATGATCATCTTTCTGCATCCTTAAAAGGGTCGTTTCGATAAACCGGACCGCAGCTGCTTTCATATCATTTTGGATGCTTTCAGAGACATCCAGACAGAAGAACAGATTCACCCGATCCGTGGACGACATGATTTTCGGCTGGGACAGTGCAAGCCCAAGTAAAACGATCAGCACGGCCCGGAGTGCTCCGATGGTCTCTTTTTTCAACCGGGTGCTTTCGCTCAAAAAATACCGTCGCATCATTGCCCAGGAAACCGGAATCAACAGCAAAAGGAGCAAGGCCTGGGGATATTCAAAAGAAATCGGCATGATCATCTATTCCAACTTTAACCAGAAATACCATTCCATCATCAACACTGCCAGTGCCGACACGATCAGAAACGGCCAGACCGGCCAATCGACGGCGGTCTTTAAAATACGCGAATCTGTGCCCGGTGGGGTGATATTCGGATCGATCACCGGGCTTCTGATGTCCGATTCGGATTCATTTGCCAGGTTGACGGCAAAATATCTTGTTCTGTTGCGTTCCTTTACGGTGTATATGCCGACCCGGTCTGTCTCCGCATAGGTCAACCGGTTTGACCGGACCGGACGGGTTTCCCATTTTTCCCCGGGTGGGCGGATAAAGAGCCGGTCTGTCTGCGGATCGGTGTAGATGTCTATGGGTTCACCGGCCCGGGTCTGCAAGGTCGAAAGGTCTATTTTTTGGGGATTGAGCCAGTTGATGATATTTCCGAACAGCACCGGAAATGCCACCCGCAGCGGCAGGTCGGATCGGGTGATGTCAAAATTCAGCAGCACCGAGCGAAACCCACCCCTTTCATAGGTGTAGATCAGTCCCGTATCAGAGGCTTCCATAACAGGTTTAACCGTGGGCTCTCCATGGAGAATGGCGGCCTGTTCGATCATGAGCCCTACAGGATCGATACCGGACATGAGCGGGTTTTCCGCGTCCCAGTCAATAATTTCCGGATAGGTGGTCCGGCCCGTTTTTACCGCCGGTATCGACGGTGAAAACGCGTCGATGAGAATAAAGTTGCCCGCCTCTGTGGCGGGAAAGTCCAAGCGGTCGACAATGACGATATCGTGTCGCCGGGTCTGTTCCGGCCAGGAAGAAGGGGTCACTTTCTTTACCCTGTTGACCATGACATTGGGGTATGCAGAAAGGAGTTTTTCCAGAAAATAATTACCCTCTGACACCAGAAGCACCCAGATGTCTTCCACCGCACTCAGGGCGGCATAGGCGGTATTGTCTACGGAAAACGCATCGTCGACATCGATTTCAATCTTTGCGATGCCTGTCATCATTCCGGAATAGGGCAGTACCAGTTGTTTTTTCTCCTCTCCTTCAACGGTTATATCTGTTTCAAGAATGATGGATCTGTCCACGGTGAGCCGGATCGGGAACGCCACCGGAAGCGGGGTGAAATTTACAACCTCCAATAAGATCTCGTGCTCGTTTCGGTTTTCCGGTGTTTTCCGGAATACGAACTTCGTAATACCGATATTTTTTTTGCCGCCCGAGACGATGACCGGCTCGATTCCGGGGTGTTGTTTTAAAAGGCGCCATACATCGAATCCCGCCCCGTCTGTCAGAAGGTAGAGGGTATCTTTCCGGGACGGATCTAAAAAAGAGATCCCGAGGGATACGGCTTTTTCCAGATCGGCCGGGGCATCGGAGGGATGAAGATTTTTTACAAGGGATTTTACCCTTTTTGAATCGGCCTCAAACCCGGTGACGAGTCTGGGTTGAGGCCCGGCGTCGATGACCAGGGTCTTTTGGGGTGCTTTTTGACGGTCTACTATTTCAAGGGCCCTTTCAATGGCCCGGTCAAACCGTGTGCCCGAAACCCTGCGGGTTTTCATGCTGGCGCTTGTGTCGATGACCAGTACCATGTTTCCGTTTTTTTCCGTAAGATATGTAAACACCGGCTGTGCCAGGGCAACGGCCGTAAGCAGTATGACAAGGATCTGCAGCAGCAGCGGCAGGTTCTTTTTCAGCCGGCTGATCCGGGTCTGGCCGGCCCGCTCTTTTAAAACGGTCTGCCATAAAAAAAGGTTTGACACCTCAACCGGTTTGGGTTTCGGCTTGAGCATGTGTATGAGGATCAGGACCGGGATCAGGCCCAGAACACTCAACATGGCGGGTTGAAGAAGCTGCATACTGCTGTCACCGTTTTGCGTTAAACAGGGTATGGTTTGTCAGATAGTCCATTAGAAAGTCTTCAAACGGCACCCGGGTGTCATGGATGTAGTGGCGGATTCCGTATTTGCTGCAGTCATTCCGGATCTCTGATATAAAACGGTTGACGGCTGCCCGGTACTGTCTGACCGTTGCGCCGTCGAGATAGGCGGTTTTCCGTTTTCCGGTTTCGATATCGGTCAGTTCCAGGCTTCCGGAGGTCGACCAGAAGATCTCCTGGTGGTCCAGAACCTGTACAAGATGAATATCAAAATTTCGGTGCGCCAGCGCCCGGAGCCCTTCCTGGCACCCTTTCGGGTCGAACAGGTCGCTCAGAACAATGGCGATGCCGGGTGGATGGCGATATGCCGCGTAATCGATCAGACAGGTATTGATATCGGTTCCTCCGGCCGGTTCCAACCGGGACATGAAATCGAGCAGTTCCGGAAACCGCCGTCTTCCCCGGGCCGGCAACTGCTGCTTAAGAATCGTATCTGAAAAGGCGGTGACCCCGACTTTATCGAAACTGGACAGACAGATATAGCCGACAGCCGCTGCGATCTTTTTGGCACGGATGTATTTTGGTGGTGTACCGGTTCCCATGGACCGGCTCATGTCCAGTAGAATATGAATTGTCTGATTCTCTTCGGCATGAAACAGCTTTATAAACAGCCGGTCCAGCCGGCCGAACACACTCCAGTCCACATATCTCAGATCGTCTCCGAGGTGATATTTTCGATAATCCAGAAATTCCAGGCCTTCACCGGTCTGCCGCGCCCGGTGTTCACCCTTTTCAGGTCCTTTAAGCCCCTTTTTTGTGAGCAGCTTCAGTTTTTCAAGTTTTTTTAAAAAGCTGTCGTCAATAAATGTTTCATCCATCATCGTGTATTCTCCGGTACCTTCCGGATCAAGGCGTCGATCATCTCGTCTTCATCGACCCCTTCGGCCTCGCCTTTGATATTCAACACGATCCGATGCCGCAGGGCGGGTTTTGCAGCCGCCCGGATGTCTTCCACCGAGACATTGTATCTTCCCTGGAACAGCGCAAGGACTTTGCCTGCCATAACCAGGCTCTGGGCACCCCGGGGACTGGCGCCGAAAAGAACGAATTCTCGGGTGCTTTCGGTGGCAAAAGCATCATTCGGATGCGTGGCCAGTACCAGCCGGACGGCATAATCCGTCACATGGGTTGCGATGGGGACATTTTTGACCATCCGTCTCATGGACAGGATTTGATCTGCCTTTAAGATCGGTTCCATCACTGGTTCCGTGTTCTGTGTTGTCTTATGAATAATTTCATGAAGGTGTTCACGGCTCGGGTAATCGATCTTCAGTTTGAAAAAGAACCGGTCGATCTGGGCTTCAGGAAGCGGGTAGGTCCCCTCCATTTCAATGGGGTTCTGGGTGGCCAGCACCATAAACGGCGGCGTTAAGGTATGCTGTTGGCCGAACACCGTGACGCTTTCCTCCTGCATGGCCTCGAGAAGCGCAGATTGTGTTTTGGGACTGGCCCGGTTGATTTCGTCCGCAAGGATGAGCTGGCCGAAAATCGGGCCCCTGTAGAATTCAAAGGTTCTGTTCCCGGTATCATCCGATTTGACGATATTGGTCCCAAGAATATCTGCCGGCATCAGATCCGGTGTAAACTGGATCCGGGAATACTTCAGATCGAGTATCCTGCTCAAGGACCGGACGATAAGGGTTTTTCCCAGACCCGGAACCCCCTCGATGAGTGCGTGCCCGTTGCAGAGCAGGCAGATAAACAGATTTTTGATCAGCGCTTCCTGGCCCACGATGATCTTTGAGAGTGCTTTTAAAAGCCCGTCGTACTGGGTTTTTATCATATCTGTGTTTTTATTGTTTTCGACCACTGCTGGATGGCTCCTTTCTTAATCCGATGGATAGGAAGTAATTTTTTATGTACTGTCTGTAATTTAAGGGGATATCCTCTTTCTGCAAGATGCTTTCCATTGACCGGCGGTAATCGCGGATGATCGGACGCGTTTCCATCTTTGCCTCGCCTGGGGCGGTGAGGGAACGGATCAGAACGGATAATTCCGACCTTTCCGAGGTTGCTGTTTTATCCTGGATTCCAGGCCCCTTCAGAGGGTCCGGCTCATGTGAAGAATCGGATCGGCCCTGTGATTTTCCGCGTCCCGGCGAAGAAGGACCTTGCCCCAGGGACTCACCATCCGGATCCTCCCGGGCATCGTCTTCCCCTCCGCCTGCCCGATCGGCTCCGGTGGATCGGTCCGATGGTTCGGCAGCCGGATTTTTTTCGGATATCGTGGGGTGGTCTGCCTTCCCAGGAGCGTTCTGACCTTCAGCACGGCCCGGAACCGACCCTCCGGATCTTTCCGGTACCGTGGCCTTTGGGGGGGAGCGCTGAAACCGCTCATTTTCCAACTCCTCGATGATCTGCTCAAGATACGCTTCCATCCGGCGGTATCTGTCCAGATCCGAAAGCGTTTCTGAAACGGATCGGGGGATCTGGTCGTCGAACATCCTGTTTACAAGTTCGTTCAATTTTCTGAGTTGAAAAGCGGATAATCGGCCGGGCTGCCTTATCTGCTCGATTGAAACATCTTCGATGTCATTTAGCCCCAGCGCATCGATAAGATCCCGGGCACGGGCGGTTTTTTCACTCTGAATCTCTTTTAAAACCTTATGAAGCATCGCACCCAGATGCCTGGACCGGACTGGCGGTTTTTCCAGCATATCGGCAAGCTTGTCGAAATGACCGGTTCTCTGTTTTGAAAGCCGCTCTTTCCCGGTCTCTTTTCCCGGCTGTTTTTTTGCAGCCCTTTGGGTCGTATACTGTCTGATCGCGGTCCGGATCCGGTCCAGTCTATCCTGGGGTATGGCATCCGGGCTGTCTAAAACAGAGGGGTATTTGACGGCAGCCATCAACAGATTTAGTAAAATCAAAGCCGCTAAAAAGATGTGGATCCATGAAAAAATTTTAGGAAATATTTTCTTTTTATCGATTCGAGAAATTTTTTCACCGGCATCCTGGATGAGCAGGTCAAAAAATAACGACGTTTTCTGCGTTTTAAGATACTCATAAGCCGTGCTGAGCCGATCCTGGAGACCCAGCCGGGAATCGATGTCGATGAGTTGTCGGGGAAAAGATCTTTTCCGGGCGACGGCAAGGGCAAAAGAAGATAACAGAGCGATGCCGAGGGCCATGAAGAAAAGACCGGATCCCTTTATCATAAACGGTCCGAACCGGTTCCACGCGGCATAAACGGTATAGAGGGAAAAATATATGACAGCCGCGGTTTCAATAAATTGCCTGGCCGCCCGGAACCAGATGATCCGTTTGATGCTGCGGATGCCGTTTAAAAAGGCCGCCTGTCCGTTCACGCTGACCTCTCCATTTTGATATGGCGGTTTACCAGCAGGGTGTTTACGATAATCAGGACAAATACCACAAAAAGAGATGCCGCTGTATAGTACAGGAACGGTCCCGGTTGTTGGCCTTTTTTATTCAGCTCATAAATCATCTTCAACGGATTGACGGCCGGGGCGAACCCGACGGTGGCAAGCAGGTAAAAGACGGCAAACCCTCTGACCAGAAGGTACCCGGCAACACTGTCCCTTCCCCAGATAAGATAGGCAAAAAACCCGAACAACCGGCACAGGAAGACCGTCACATACAGCATCGAGACCGCCTGGATAAAGCCGAGGGCGGATATTCCGGAAACAGCGGATGCGAGCATCAGAATCGGCAGGAACGGAAACAGGATAAACAGCGTTTGGGCGACGAATAAAAAACCGGCGTATCGAAGAAAATGCATCTCCTTTTCATGGGTGCTTACTTCTTTTTTGAATGAGTGGGTAAAATCGCCTTTCATCATTTCGCCCCGGCCGCATCGAAGGTTCATATACGACTGGAGAATCAGTATAACGGAAAATGTTTGGAAAAAAAGCAGCGGGCCGCTGCTTGTGCCGATATAGGCAAAGAGGGGACCCCGCGGCCAGAACAGCAGAACCAGCCCGCAGACGATGACAAGACTCTGGACCATGGCGGCTATTACCGGTGCTGAAAAGACCGGTGCCAGCGATTTTTCAGAATCGTCTGTAAGAAAACTAAAGTTCATTGTCTCCCATTATTCTCCTTGGGCCAAAATACCCGGCCGCTTGCCGGAGCGAAGCCGAGATCCCGCCTGAGGGGCTGCAGGACGCTCTATGGGGATCTCCCAATCGATCAATGTGATACCGTTGCCGTGAACCGCCGGTCCGTGAAAATCCGGTTTGATGATGCTGTTCCGGATCCATCCGATAAAAAGGGCCGTGTCTTGATCGGGATGGTATTTTGAATAAAGCCCGGTCAACAAATCTTTTGCCAGGTATTGCTGAACCGCCTGAAAACTGGACGGGTCTTTTTCCAGGCCCTGTGAAATGAAGCGCTGTTCAAAATCGGGTTCCTCGATCTGATTTTTTATCAAAGACAGATCCGGTTCGAGGGTAATCTTTTTTGTTTCTTTGGCGGCAATGTTTCCCATGGAAAAAAAACGTCTTTTATAATAGATAAGACCGTTTCGGATGGTCCATCTGGAACTGTTTTCAACAGTCAGATACAGCTTCTTATTTTTTATAACCAGTCCGGCGGAAACCGGCAAGTCTTCCCGGGTGTCGGCCCTGAAAAAATTGTGTGACCATTTCGGCAAATGGGTTATTATCTGCCGGCCCCTTGCAGAATTCATCAATCTGTAAGGATTGGGGGTCTTTGCCCGAGACCCTTTCACCAGGACATGCCGTACGGGATAGGGGGATGCCTTAAAACCGATACGGCATTGCGCACGCTGAATCGAATAGACCCCGAAGACATACTTTCCGGAACCTTTCAAATGCCGGCCGTTTCCACTCAGAAGATAAAAGCTTTTGAAATTTATCCGGCTCAAGGGGCTCTTTCGGAAAAAAAACCAGCCGCCCATGAGAGAGAAACAGATTATACAGAGCAATATGCAGAGCGCATACGGTTTTCTTCTGTTTCGCCTCTTGCCGGCGGCTTTCATCAATATCCCGAAGGCCGTCACATAAACGGCAAGAAACAGGGCTGTAGACCCGAAGCCCGGAAACCTTAACCGGATATTCGACAGCAGGGCGTCTGCTATCTGTCGATCCGATAACAGGCTCCGGGTTTTTTCCGGAGCCGGTTTTTTTGCAAGAACTTTTTCCCAAAACGCCCTTCTCCCGGTCCACCGGTTGAACCCGCTGGATTGAACATCAAAAGATAGAAAAAGGAGGGTGCCGCGTTCGATCCTCTTTTGGACGATCAGCGGAACACCCTTTGCCGCTGCAAGGGTTTTTGACCGGCGTATCCGGGAATTGAGAACCAATATCGGTTCGGTTCCGTTGAATTTCCGACCTGAAAATTTTTCCAGAGCAGCCTTATCCCATAACCGGAAATGTCCTTTTATCTCCAGAGGCAAAAGCCGTTGCATCCGGTCTTCTCCCAGCGAGCCGTAGTTGATGCCTGCGGATGTCACCAGGTATCCCCCCCCCTTCAGCCATTGTTCAAGGGCCCGGTACTGTCCCGGGTGAAGCCGCTTCAGCATCGCCGGGTTCAGGATAAGCATCCGGACACCCTCATAGCCATACCATGTGTCCGGAAGGCGTTTTGCATCGATGCGGGCGGCAAACACCTGCTCCGGTAGCGATGATAAGAAATCCGGAGAAATCCCCGAGTCCAGAACCAGCGCGAAGTCTCTGTCGATTACGTTGTTTTTAAGATTCACGGTATCTGCGACCAGAATCTTCCCGTCTGCGCTGAAACGGAGTTTTACATCATGGGTTACCGATGGGAACAGGACGGTAAAGGCACATCGTTTTCTGGATCCATAGGGAAGCGCCAATTCCATGGCATAGGATGTCTCAAAGACGTCTCCTTGATATTCGCTGCCGGAGGTTACGCCTATTTCCAGGATGCCGTCTACGGATTTGCCCCTGTTTTCCACAACAACGGTTACGGGCGTCCATTTGTTGAGTCGAATAAAACCGTTGAAACCGATTGAAGTCTCCATGGATATCAGAGCCGCCAGGGAGGCGGCCGGAAAGATGGTGGTCGACCAGAAGCCGAATATAAAATATGTGATGATACGCTGGAACCGCAGGTGCATTGGCCTCTCTTTTGGCGCTTTAGATGACTTGAATTTATGGGGTCCCGGATGCGATTACCCTGGAAGTCGATGGCCCCTGATTCTTTACTATTATATCGGTATCGTGCTATTTAGACAAGGCGCTGGGATCGCTGAGTTTGTATTGAACAGTGAATCACGCTAAAGACGTGATTTAAAGACAATTGAACGTCGAACATCGAACGCCCAGGTAGCGAAGACACCGACATCGAACGTCGAATACGGAAAGCGCTGCGCTTTATCTATTTTATACAAGCGGAACGCAACCTGTGATGCGGCCATGGGTCCTGAACTCAGGGTCGAACGATCAATTTATAAAAAGGCAGAGCGTCGTGATTTATTAAATACTCAATAATGATGAACTCGTAAAAAATCGGGAATTGACTTTTTTTGTCATTCCGGCGAAAGCCGGAATCCAGTAATTTCAATAAGTTCTGGATGCCGGTTCAAGTCCGGCATGACGGTTTTGGGACTTTTTACGAAGCCGTCAATAATCAGTTTCGGTTTTTCCGGGTTGGGTTTTTAACAGGATGATATCTTAGATGAAAAAGAAAAAAATATACGGTAATTCACTCAAGGAACAGCTGCTGGCAAGCGCAAGAGACCGGTTTTACAATTTTTTGATGGCGGACGGGGCGATCCGGGGGGTCATTATGAACGGTACCCGGATGGTCAACGAGATGCGTTCCAACCATGAACTCGGAATTCTGGAGACCCTGGTGCTGGGGCGGGCCTATCTGGGAGCCGGTCTGATGTCGGCGGACCTGAAGGGAAACGACCGGGTAAGTATCAAGATAGATTGTTCGGGTCCCATCAGAGGCTTGACGGTTGAAGCCAATGCATTCGGCGAGGTCAGGGGCTATCTTAAAAACGTGCCGATTCCCCTTGAAAAGCCGATGACGGATTTTAACCTGTCCCCCTTTTTCGGTGCGGGGTTCTTATCCGTTACCCGGCATCTTGAGCGTGCCAAACAGCCGTTTACCGGCCAGGTGATCTTAAAATACGGCAATATTGCAGAAGATCTTGCCTTCTACTATCTCACCTCCGAGCAGATACCCACCGCCTTTAATCTCAGCATCAAGTTTGACACGGACGGTAATGTTACCGGCGCCGGGGGGCTGCTTCTCCAGGCCATGCCCGAGACCGACGCACAGATTGCCGGCGATCTCGAGGAGCGGATGGCCAACATGCCGTCTCTTGGGGTGGTGTTCGGTGATGTGCATGACACGGAGGCGTTTGTTACCCGGAATTTCGAAAAATATGCTCCCCGGTTTCTGGCCAACCGGCGTATTGAATTTATGTGCCACTGCAATGAAGAAAGGCTCCGGAGTCTGCTCCTGCTGCTTCCCATGGATGAGCTGAAGGACATACGGGAAAACGGGCCCTTCCCCCTGGAGATGCGCTGCCATTTCTGCAACACAACCTATCCGTTCACCCGGCCTGAGATCGAAGAAATATACGGCAAGCGATTTCCCGGATAATTAAATGGTATAGGAATTTCCTTTTTTTCTTGACTGGATAAACAGGATTTACAGGATTTTTTCCATTTCAATCATCTTCTAAAAAACACTATTTATCCTGTAGATCCTGTAAATCCTGTCTAATTAAGCATGTTATTTTCTGATATCGTGCCGACTCAATTCTTCCAACAGGAGACCGTACGCCTTCTGGCCCTTTTCGAAACTGCTGAGTCTGAAGAACTCGTTCGGCGCGTGGACGCATTCGTCGTTTAAACCGAATGCAAAGCCTACGGTATGCGCCTGAAGATTCTTAAAAAACTCGCTGAGCACCGGGATTGTTCCTCCCATCCGGCCATAGTAAGGTTTTTTCCCATAGATTGTGCTGAGCACTGAAAATACCGCCTGATTGCCGGGATGATCCGGTGGGATCTGGTAGGGGTCGGCTTTTCCGGCGATGGGATAGGCGGACACATCGACACATGACGGGGCGTGTTTTTCAACATGTTTGATGAGCAGCTCGCGGATCTTAACCGGATCCTGACCCGGGACCAGGCGGCAGCTGATTTTTGCATGGGCCTTGCTCGGAATCACCGTCTTTACACCCTCCCCCTGAAAACCACCCCAGATGCCGTTTACATCCAGCGTGGGGCGGGTCCAGACCCGTTCGTAGGTCGTAAATCCGGGTTCTCCATACAGGCCTGCTACACCGAGCTTTGATTTGTATTCTTCTTCATCATAGGGTATTTCCGCAATCTGCGCCCGATCCGTATCCGTCAGCGGGCGGACGGTGTCGAAAAAACCATCCACCAGAATTTTGCCTTCCGGGCTTCTCATGGAGTCGATGATACGGGTCAGGGCATGAATGGGGTTTAGGAAGGTTCCACCCCATTGGCCGGAGTGGGTATCCTGGTCTGCGGCCTGAACATCGATCTGGATGGCACAAAGCCCCCTGGTTCCAACGGTGAGCGAGGGCTGGTCCTCCCCCCACTGGCCGCCGTCTGCACTGATAATAAGATCGCAGGCCAGCAGATCCTTATACTTCGGAATCATCTCCCCGAGCTGGGGGCTGCCGATCTCCTCCTGACCTTCAAAGAAAAATTTCAGATTTACAGGCAGCGTGCCCCCGGTTTTAAGATAGGCCTCTGCTGCCAGGATCGGAATCAGCATATTGCCTTTGTTGTCCGTAGCACCCCGGGCATATATCCGTTCGTCCTTCACACGGGGTTCAAACGGCGGAACCGTCCACAGATCCAGCGGATCGACCGGCTGGACATCGAAGTGGCCGTATATCATGACCGTCGGTTTGTCCGGTGATTGGATTTTTTCTCCGAACACCACCGGGTGTCCCCCGGTTTCGAGAACCTGGATGTTGTCGATGTCGGCTTTTTTCAGGCGTTCAACAACCCAGTCTGCAGCCTTTCTGACGTCTTCCGCATGGTCCGGCAGGCTGGATATGCTCGGGATGTGAAGAAACTCGCTGAGCTCTTCCAGATATTGTGCTTGGTGTTCGGATAAATACGTTTGCCAATTTGCCATTATTACATTCTCCTTTTTTTGATTTCTACAACAAAGAGATAACAACTAAGACACTGCACCTGAGGATTCAGGTTGGACATATAACCATGGAATGAAAACAGGTGTCCATGAAAAAATGAAGAACAATTTTAAAGATGTCGAAAATCTGTTAAGATAACGCATCTTGATTAATCAGGACGGAAAGCGAACATGCACCTTGATGTAAAACCCATTACCCTTCAGGTTCTTAATAACTGCCGCATCTCCGATTCCCGGCATGCAGGGCTCTATTCTGTGTGCGGGCTGGCATTACGGCTGCGCGACCTATACAAGTGGGAACATGGGTTAGACCCCTGGGAAGAAAAGGATCCTGCCGAAGTCCTCGACTGGATCGGCCACAGAGAACAGGCCTGGGAAGAGATGGGAGACGTCAATTATTCGGATATCCTCATTTCGGGTATCCCATACGATCCTTTCGACGTAGAGGGGATCAACGATACCCTTGCCGGAAGCGGTTTTTTTTACGGCGCCGGCTATATGCACAGCATGAAACCGTCTTTTTTCCTGGCCGAGCTCGAGGCCCGGAAACAGATGGACGGGTATACGGTATATATTCTCGGCCGGGAGCTTGCACGGGATCTGGCCACGGTCCCGGCACTGTCCCAGAACGGCTCCATTCTCATCCGGAAAACATCCGCACTGTATTTTCTGTGGGATAAGATCTTTTTTATCAACATATCGGGAAAATCGGCGCTTCGATTTGCCCTGAAAACCTATGGGTTAAAGGATCATTCCCCTGAAACGATGAAGAAAAATCTCTCTAAAATTGTTTCGGCTGAGATGGAAACATACATCTATCACGAGCTGGGAGAGCTTAAAGATACAAATTTTGACCGGACGCAGTGGCAGGAGATGGTTTCTGCCTTTCCCCATACACCTGTGGAGCTGCTCTTGCGGAGTGTCAAAGACATCCTTGCAGACACAAACCCCTGGGGGAGGCTCCAATATATCGTAAGGGAGCGCAAAGCCGCCTCCCTGGCGTTTTATGTCGCCTTTTACGACGGCCTGCCGAAAATTCTGTTTCCGGAGTTGAAAGGGGCCTTTGAAGAATTTATGGAATCGTGCAACTGGGCGGTGATGGAAAAGGCCATATCCATCGGCTATGAGACAGCCAGACGATATGCGAATAGTCTCCGAGACATTTATGCTGCCGGGAAAAAGAAGGGTAATATGGATTGGGCGGCGGCAGAAATTGAAAACAGGCTCCTTGCGCCACTGGGTGTAGGGGCTTAACTATTGCTCATCCAGAAATTGCTTGTTTCTGGATGGACACTCACAAGAATTTAAAGGAGGAAAGGTTTATGAAAAACCGCTTCAGTATCTGTGCATTGGTAGTCATGCTCATCTTTGTCTTCAGCTGTGCCGGGACCCAGGATATTACGAAAAAGAAATCGGTCAAGGGGGGCGCACTCGGCGGTCTGGCAGGTGCGGCCGCAGGGGCTGCCATCGGCAGCATGTCCGGCAATGCGGGCAAAGGCGCGGCCATCGGCGCTGCGGCCGGAGTGGCGATCGGTGCGCTCATCGGCCACAACCTCGACAAACAGGAAAAGGAACTGAAAGAGATCCCCAACACAACCGTCACGCGCCATGAGGATAAACTGGTGGTGACCATGTCCGAGTCGATTGTCTTTGACTTAAACTCGGCCGCGTTGAAGCCGCAGTCGATGCAGACAGTCGATCAGATCGCAGGGGTGATGATAAACAATCCGGAATCCGACATCCTGGTCAAGGGTCATACCGACAGCACGGGGGCCGAGAAATACAACCAGGATCTTTCTGAAAGAAGAGCCAATGCGGTTGGAAACTATCTTATCGCCAAGGGAGTCGCCCCGGCCCGGATTACTGCCCTGGGCTTCGGCATGACCATGCCCGTTGCTCCCAACGACACGCCGGCGGGGCGAGAGAAAAATCGGCGGGTGGAAATAGAGATAAAACCGCGGCCGGAACAGAAATCATAATCGATTCTCGGTTCCGCCATTGTTTACCCTACAGTTGCATAAAAAGTTGGAACCATTTGATGTTGTTACGACAGAAGCCATTGAAAATATTGGTAGATAGTCGTTTCTCGATGCTGGATACTCGATGTTTTTGGAACTCACTCCGAGTTCATTGCTGATTATCGAGCATCAAATATCCAGTATCGATCCCTATGGAAGCAATGATATTGCATAATACTCCGATCATTACTAACAAAACTTATGCAACGTTAGGGTTTATGATCTATTAGCCCTGAACCCTGAACCCTGAACTCTGAACGATATTCATATGCCTGATATAATCTGCTACTGTTTTAAACACACCCGTAAAGAGATCGAACAGGATTACCTGGTAAACGGCCGGTCGCTTATTTTCGAGAAAATTCTGAATCAGAAAAGGATGGGCGCCTGTCAATGTGCATCAAAAAATCCAGGGGGGAAGTGATGTCTGCCGGATGTCCGCCGGGTGGTGGATGCGGTAAAAGGTCGGAACCCCTAGGTGCTGATGGAAGATATGTTCTTTTGACTTTTATCCCCGGAGGCTATATTACGTCCGGGGGAACAAACGGTATGGGAAAAACTGAATAAGAGCGCCGGAGGATATACCATGGTCATTGCGGATTATGCGGATCTCGGTGTCTTACATGGCCCGGGAGTGGTTCCACCCGTAATAAGCCAGTCAAAGGATATTACCTATGCTCTGGTGGACATCGAAAAACTGGGCGAAGATAAGGCGTATCTCGAGTGCAGCTTCGCTCCGCTCGAGGGGGCGGAAGTCGAGCTCATGGCTTATGATCGGGAGGCTGAAACCTGGCATCATCAATCGTGTTGCGTGCTCCATTCAAAAGCCGTGGCGGGGCTTTCTGTATATTCCTGTGAACTGGAATTTATCGAAAACGGAGACAAACCGAGTGACCTGTGCTTTCTTATGGAAAGCCAGCTTCTCCAGTGTCTGCCGCAAAAGTCTTTTCTGCGGCTGATAAACCACCTTTCACGTGTTTACCTTGAACACGGAGAACAGCTCATCCGCCAGGGTGAAGATGGCCACTGCCTGTATATCATCCAGCAGGGACGACTTCGGGCCGAGACCGAGACCAATGGCCGGACGCATATCGTCGCCAGGGTCGGGCCGGGAGACATCGCAGGAGAGACAGCCGCATTGCTCGGTGAAAAAAGTGCCATCTCCATTGTGGCGGACGAGGAGACCGTTGTATGGAGATTAGAGCGGGAGGAGCTGGCGCAACTGACCACCGAGTATTCAGACCTGCATGTCTTTCTGACGGAACTGGTGACAAAGCATTTCGAATCCTGTCCGGTTACCGCCGAGCGCATTATCGGAAAATTCGTGGTTCGTGAGCTCATCGGCAAGGGCGGCTGGGGGCTGGTCTACCGGGGCGAACATCAGACACTGCATCTGCCGGCAGCGGTCAAGATGCTCAAACACGACATGGCCCTGGAAGAGCTTTTCGCCTCGAATTTCCGCAAAGAGGCGGCAGTCATCGCCGGACTCAGCCATCCCAATATCGTCCATGTCTACGACATCGAGGACGCTTACCAGACCATCTTCATCGTTATGGAGCTGCTAAATGGTGAATCGCTGCGTGAAGCGCTTGAGAAACTCGGCAGCTTCTCCCAGGAACGGACCATGGATATTGTCAGACAGGTACTGTGTGGACTTGACTATGCCCATGGTAAAGGGATCATCCACCGCGATATTAAACCGGACAATGTGTTCCTTACGCCCGGGAACCACGTCAAGATCCTGGATTTCGGCCTGGCATGCTCGGCCGGGACCGTAGATTACTCCATTGAGGGAACCGTCCAGTATGCATCGCCCGAGCAGATCGAAGGCAATCCGGTTGACGGACGAGCTGATATTTATTCTCTGGGCATTATGGCCTATGAGATGGTTGCCGGGAGCCGCCCCTATCCCGAGGAAGACTTGGCCAAGCTTTTGGATCTGCACTGCGACGAGGACATCCCGGACCCGATCGAAGCCGTACCGGACATCGTTGAAGACCTCAGACGGTTCATTATCAAGGCCTGTCGTCGCGATCCCGCGGAGCGCTATGCCTCGGCCAAGGATGCCATGTCAGACCTTGGCGAGGCGACGGAAGCAGACTCCAGGCAGATCCGTGTGCTGACCCTCGTCTACGAAGAGACCGATCACTGCGCCCTTGACAAACTCCTGGATGAGTTCGGGGAAAAGGCTTCCGAGCTCGGCATGCGTCTGAATGTAATGGATATCGAGTGGCCGTAAGCATGTCGGTGATTTCCTTTTTTTTTAGTTTCGGTTTATTCCGGTTAAGATGTTTCGAGGATATCGTGGCACTTACCTTCAGAATCTGTAGCCAAAGTCACATCGGTTTTGTCAAGACCCGTAATGAGGACCGCTTCCTCTCTGAGAAAAACGGCCCCGTGCTTGCCGTGGCCGACGGCATGGGGGGGGAACTCGGAGGAGATGTCGCATCTACCGAAGCTATCAGGGCCATTGCTGAATATGCACCACCCAGTGGGGGGCCATCGGCCCGGGAACTTGCCGATCTGGTTCGACAAACCAGCGAGACCATCCGCTTGAAAGGAGAATCCGACCCCGACCTGATCTATATGGGAACCACTCTGACCGCTGTTTTCTTCTTCAACACCAAAGAAAACCCAGGGGGGTGCATCAGAGGGACTTTCGTGCATGTCGGGGATTCCCGCATCTATCGATTGCGCCGGGGAGAACTCCGCTTGCTCACCCATGACCATCGATTTTTCCAGGAACTCATCGACGCAGGCGACATGACCCTTGAAGAAACCCGGCAAAGCCCGATGTTTAACCACCTCGACCAAGCCGTGGGCGCGCCGGATATCGAGCCGGAAACGGGATTTATCGTTCCCCGGAAGGGAGATCTGTACCTTCTGTGCTCGGACGGGTTGACCGACATGATAGACGAAAATCAGGTCCATGATATCCTCACCCGACCGGTTTCTGTCGAATCCATGGCTGAGGCGTTGATACAAGCCGCCTTGGCGGCCGGGGGTATGGACAATGTGACCGTGGTTCTTGCCCTGGCTGATATAGCCTGATTCAACACCCGGAAAGTCACCTATGGCGATTCTGGAATCGGTAATAAAAAAACTGTGGTTTTAGAATCACCTGTGGAATCGTATGGATAGATAAAATGAAAGGGCTTGAACTCAAACTCAACCATCCGGTCGACACCCGTATCCTGTCTGCCATGTTCGGAAACCGCGAAGATCTACACCTGGTCTGGCCCTATGCGCATTACCCCTTTGATCACAGTCAGTGGCAGGAAGTGCTGGACCATACCGAGGGCAACCGGTCCTTTCTGGTTTACTGGGACGGAAAATTGGCCGGGCATGCGGCCCTTCGGGTCTCGGATACGCCCGGGACCCGCCATGTTTCCTATCTCTATCTCAAAAAGCAATTCCGGTCCCGGGGCATCGGCCGAAGAATGCTTGAAAGACTCGAGGCGTTTGCACGGGACCGGTTGAATGTCAGGCGTTTGACGCTGGTGGTCCGCAGCTATAATCCGCCGGCCCGGCAATGTTATTTGAACTGTGGTTTCAAGGAGTATGCCCAGGAAGACACTCTCATACGCATGGCCAAGGATATCGATATGATACGGCGCTGCACGGAACAGGATACGGACGCGATCTATGAGATCATCAATGATGCGGCCCGGGCATATAAAGGCATCATCCCCGAGGACCGGTGGCATGAACCCTATATGCCGCTGGAAGTGTTGAAAGGCGAAATCGAAGACGGTGTAAAATTCTGCGGGTTTGAGGATCATGGCAGACTGCTGGGAGTGATGGGCATCCAGGACAGAGGTGAGGTCGATCTGATCCGGCATGCCTATGTGAAAACAGACCAGCGAAGAAAAGGCATCGGCCGGCAGCTTTTAAAGTTTCTTGAGTCGCAAACTGAAAAACCGATCCTTATCGGAACCTGGGCCGATGCGGTCTGGGCAGTCGATTTTTATTGCCGGAACGGGTACCGGCTCACCGATACGGAAGAAAAGACCCGGCTTTTGCAGCGGTTCTGGAATATCCCCGGGCGTCAGGTCGAAACCTCGGTGGTTCTGGCAAGTGAGAAATGGCCGAAGGGTTACTGAAAAGAACATGAACATCGAACATCCAACGTCCAACATCGAATATTGAATGGGAAAGGATGAAGAAGAAGCAGAATGAACTAAGAACTTTATTACAAGTATCATAACGGCTGTTCGACAGGCTAACGGCCCTGAATGGAGTCGAAGGGCTGAAAAGAAACCACGCCTTGGCATGGTTAAATGTTCGGTATGGGACATCTGTTTTTCATTCGACGTCGGAGTCTTCGCTACCTGGATGTTGAATGTTCGATGTTGATGGATTCGTAAAAAGACCTAATACCGTCATGCCGGACTTGATCCCCGCTAAAGACGGGATCTCCGACCGGCATCCAGAAAGTACCGTAATCGCTGGATTCCGGCTTTCGCCGGAATGACGTTCTAAGGGGATTTCAGACTTTTTACGAGACTGTCGATACCGGCTATGTGTCCGGGTTTGATGAAACCGAAAGAAGGATTGCCCGTCTGGGTGTGAATCTTTCGGATATCTCCCTGATCATCAACACCCACACCCATTGCGACCATATCGGCGGCAATAAAATGATCCAGGAACGATCCGGTTGTGATATCGCACTGCACCGGATCGGCAAACATTTTATCGACACCGAAAACAGTTGGGCGACCTGGTGGAGATACTTTAACCAGGAAGCTGATTTCTTTCATTGCACCCGAGGACTGGAGGACGGAGAAACTATCTCCGTGGGACCCCACGTGTTTGAGGTTGTCTACACACCCGGGCATGCCGCTGACGGCATCGTGCTCTACAATCGAGAAAACCGACTGCTGCTCTCTTCCGATACACTTTGGGAAAACGATATGGCGGTGATGACCCTTCGCGTTGAGGGATCCACAGCCCTTTTCCGCATGCAGGAATCGCTTGAACGGCTTGAAATGCTCGATGTCCGCCGGGTCTATCCGGGCCACGGCAGGCCGTTTTCGGATATGGCAGGCGCCATAGAGCGGGGCAAGGATCGGATAGCGAGGTTTTTACACCAACCGGAAAAGATCGGGGAAGATCTCATCAAAAAAATTATTGTCTACACCCTCATGATGAAAGAGACTGTCAAAGAGAGTACTTTTTTTCCTTATCTAATGGATACCCACTGGTTCAAAGAGACCGTCGATCTCTATTTTAAAAGCGAGTACGAATCGACCTACCGCGACATCATGAACCGCTTTGTTCAGAATGACGTCATCATGCGGAAAGACGGCCTGTTGTACACAACCGTAAAGCTGTAAAAACAAGGTTCTTCTCCAATTTTCTTGGAGAAGTGGGTTCAAGGATTAAAGGGGTCAAGGATTCAAGTGTTTGTTTTTTTCTTGTTTTTTCAGGTGCATCCCAAAAATTTAATTTAGGAGAAATATCTACTAAATTTGGTAGACGGTATTAGCAAAAAATGATATTATGCTGATATGAAAATCATCACAAGAGATTTTATAGAAACCATATGGGCAAGATTGGCAGAGGACCTAAACTTTCTTCAGGTCGTCATAGGCCCCAGGCAGGTGGGCAAGACAACGGGTTTGGAGCAAATTGTTTCAAGATGGCGGGGCCCGTCGCTGATGGTTACGGCAGACGAAGTGGCAACGCCCAACCGCGAATGGCTCGCGCTGCAATGGCAACGGGCTGAGCAAAAAGGCCCGGGAACTTTGCTGGTAATCGATGAGGTGCAGAAAATACATCAGTGGAGCGACGTTGTTAAATACCTCTTTGATCGGGATCGCCGAAAACTAAAAGTGGTCATACTCGGTTCAGCCAGCCTTTCCCTGCAAAGAGGTTTGACTGAGAGCCTGGCCGGTCGTTATGAAATTATTCATGCGCACCACTGGAATCTGAAGGAGTGCCGGGAAGCTCTGGGATGGTCGCTTGATGAGTACCTGAAATTCGGCGGATACCCGGCAGCCGGAGAGCTTATTGGGGACATTTCCCGGTGGCAGAGTTTTATAAGGAATTCCATTATTGAACCGGTCCTTTTTAGAGATATTCTGGGTTTAAGCTCAGTCAGCAAACCGGCATTGTTTCGGCAGACATTTGAACTGGCCATGGCATATCCGGCCCAGGAGATTTCATTGCAGAAAATACTGGGACAGTTGCAGGACAGCGGCAATGTAACAACCATCAAACATTACCTGGAGCTTCTCGATGGTGCATTTTTAATCAAAACCTTGCAGAAGTATACCGGATCGGAAGTGAAAAGACGTGCTTCGAGCCCCAAGATCGTTCCCTTGAATAATAGCCTTGTGCACGCCTTTCGAAATCCTGAAGATGTTGATTCAGATCCGGATTGGCGGGGCAGGGTTTTTGAAGCAGCGGTTGGGGCAGCACTTGCCAGCAGATCCATGGGTGCGCTGTACTATTGGAGAGAAGGTAAATTTGAAGTCGATTATGTTCTTTGCCTGGAAAAGAAAGTATACGCCATCGAAGTGAAATCCAGCCGCAGGAGGAACATGAAGGGACTTGCCAGATTTATAAAACACTACCCGGAAAGTGTGCCCATAATAATTGGCAGCGATAATGTAGACATTCTTCTACAGTCATCCAATGTGGACGTACTATTCCGTGAGGGTGATTTGTTGTAGGTTCAATTCTGAGAAGAAGCATTGCGGTGGCTTGAACTGGTTGTGCTGAAGAAAACGCCCCAATTAATCCGGTCGTTCGGAACCCGTTTTCTTTTTTTCAAGCTCCTCGATGATCTCTTTTAACCGGAACTCCCGGCCTTCCACTTTGACCATCATCATGCCGAAGGATTCGGCCAGTTCTGTAATAATGCCCGGATACTGCTTGTCTTTGGCCATATCGAACAGTTTGGTCACATCCGTCTGATCGTATTTTCCCGAAGAAATTTTCTTGCATATCGAATTGAGCATTTCAAATAGGTCGAGATAATATCTTGCAAAATCCATAATTCCGTCCTCCTCTTGGTGGGAAAAATGAACACCCGCCTGCCATGCATAATGCGATGGGTTGATGTAAACATGGCCAAATGCATCTACCGAAGTTCAGTGCATGAAGAATAGATACTGCAAAAAATGGGTAAAAATGTCAAGAATATCAGATAAAAAGAGTCATATAGTACAATTAGTCAACAACGTCCCGCATACTGTCAGGAATGAAGGGCCTGTTGTTATCCCATATTCTATCCCGAAATTAGGGATAGAATACGGGATGCTTTCTCCATTATCGAGCATCGAGTAGAGGACTATAAAGCGATTCAAGACCCTGCCGCTAACAGAACCTGACCCATTTCTGCTCAAACCAATTAACCCACTCAGTGCGCATCTGTTTGCCAAAGGATTCCAGTTCAATAGGGGCTTCACTGCAGAGGATGTTTTTAGATAAGGTTT
>Ga0233430_1002222_pt1 | contig 23333 bp, 18 predicted proteins | sample SI_118_April2016_2_FD_179883 | JGI IMG/M metagenome (GOLD analysis project Ga0233430, IMG submission 179883) | Seawater microbial communities from Saanich Inlet, British Columbia, Canada - SI_118_April2016_150_MG | ecosystem: Environmental > Aquatic > Marine > Inlet | place: Canada: British... | reverse complement strand
GGGAGGTTTGGGTCATGAGCAATCTTGAAGTTCATCAGGTACCGGTTCTTTCGGATAACTACGTCTATCTGGTCCGCGATCCCGATACGGGAAGCTGCGCCGCAGTCGATCCGGCGGTCGCGGAACCCGTCTTGCAAACCCTGGACCGGCTGGGGTGGAAGCTGACCCACATTTTTTGCACGCATCATCACATGGACCACATCGGCGGCAACCTCGAGGTCAAACAGGCGACGGGCTGCACCATCGTCGGCGCGGGCGCGGACGCTGGCAGAATTCCGGGAATTGATGTCGAGGTCGGCAACGGCGATCTCGTTGAGTTGGGCGGCAAGACGGCTCGCGTGTTTGAAGTTCCGGGACATACGTCCGGGCACGTCGCCTATTGGTTCGAGAATTCGCAGGCTCTTTTTTGCGGCGACACCTTGTTTTCGCTGGGCTGCGGCCGCCTGTTCGAAGGCACCGCCGATCAAATGTGGGAAAGCCTTTCACGACTTCGCGGCCTTCCCGGTGAAACACGGATCTTCTGCGCTCACGAATACACCAATTCCAACGCCGATTTCGCTCTGAGCATCGACCCCAACAACCCGGCCTTAAAAAAGCGGGCCGACGAGGTGTTGACCCTGCGCGAGGCCGGAAAGCCCACCGTTCCGTCCACCCTGGCCGATGAATGCGCGGCCAATCCGTTCCTGCGGGCCGACGCGCCGGATCTGCAACGGGCGACAGGAATGGAAGGGCGCGACGCAGTTGAAGTCTTCGCCGAAATCAGACGCCGCAAGGACCGATTTTAAGATCTAACGGAGAATAACAAATGCTTCTCAGGTATCTGGCGACCTCACCCTACGTGCGCAAGGTTATGGTAACGGCCATTGAAACGGGTCTGGAGGGACTGATTGAAAAAACCCCCATGTCGCCCCAGGGCGACGAGGACCATCTGGCCGAGGACAATCCGCTGAGCAAGATCCCGACCCTGATTTTCGACGACGGCACCGTGCTTTTCGATTCGCGGGTCATCTGCGAATATCTGGACAGCCTGCATGACGGAAATAAGGTTTTTCCGCCCGAAGGACCGGCGCGCTGGGCGGCCCTTCGTCGCCATGCGCTGGCCGACGGCATCATGGACGCCTTGGTGTTGCGTCGTTACGAGGGCATGCGCCCTGAAAACCTGCAATCCGAGGAATGGGCGGAAAGCCAGAAACGAAAAGTCGTCCGCGCGCTCGATCTGCTCGAACTTGAGGCCGAAAACGAGGGGTTGCCCGACCCCGAAGGGCCGTTAGGCATTGGGGAAATCGCCACCGGGTGCGCGCTGGGATACCTGGACTTGCGCTTCGATTCAGACGACTGGCGCAGCAATCGTCCCGCGCTGGCTTCATGGTACGAGGACATGTCGGAACGCACGTCCATGAAGGAAACCAAGCCCGAATAAGGGCTATCAACCAACCGGGGGAAGCAAGAAAATGGCACATGCAATCGGCGTCATCGGCGCCGGCGTCATCGGCGGGTTCCATGCCAAGGCGATCGCCGCCCTTGAGGGCTGCACACTGGCAGGCGTGATGGACAACCACGCGCCATCGGCGGAGAAATTCGCCGCTCTTCACGGCTGCGCCGCGTTCACTGATTTACGTTCGTTTCTGGATCAGCCGGATATGGACGTGGTGACCATTTGCACGCCGTCGGGCAGTCATCTGGACCCCGCTCTCGCGGCCATCGAAGCGGGCAAGCACCTGATCATAGAGAAACCGCTGGAAATCACCCTGGAGCGCTGCGACGCCATTATCGAGGCCGCCGCCAAAAAGGGCGTCGAGATCACCGGCGTATTCCAGTCGCGGTTTCACGAAGCACCGCAACTGTTGAAAAAAGCGGTAGACGACGGGCGCTTTGGCAAACTGACGCTGGGCGACGCCTACGTGAAATGGTTTCGCAGCCAGCAGTACTATGACAATGGCGGCTGGCGCGGAACCTGGGCGCTGGATGGCGGCGGCGCGCTGATGAACCAATCCATCCACGCCATTGATTTGTTGCAATGGGTCATGGGACCGGTGGACAGTGTTTTCGCCTTCACCGAAACACTGGGTCACGAACGTATCGAGGTCGAGGATACGGGGGTGGCGGCGCTGCGTTTCGCCAACGGCGCGCTGGGGGTTATCGAGGGATCGACGGCAGTTCATCCGGGCTTTCTCAAGCGCATCGAGATTTCGGGAACACATGGGTCAGCAGTGCTGGAGGAAGAAAGCTTGACCACCTGGGCCTTTGCCGATGAAACCGACGCCGACCGCGAAATCCAGAAAAAATTCATCAACGCCACGACCTCGGGCGGCGGCGCGGCCGACCCGACAGCCATCGGCGTTCATGGCCACATCGAACAATTCCGAAGCTTCCTGAGCACGCTGCAAGGGGGGCCCGATTCGACCCCCGGCGGCGAAGAAGCCCGCAAGGCGGTGGAAATAATTCTCTCTATTTACGAGAGTGCAAGAACCAGAAAATCGGTGTCTATGAGTCGTTGAACCGCCTGGAGACACGATTCGAAATATCTCTGAAAATGAGGCGGGCCGGAGCCCGCCTCATTATTTTGTGGCATAAAGCCTTGTTAACGGATGGGCCGCGATTCCCTATCGGCTAAAATAGAAAGCATTGCCTCATCCAACAAATACACTACCATAGACTGAAACCGCAATCAAGGTTACGGGAGAAAGGTGCATGACGTATCGCCTGGGCGTCGATATGGGCACCAATTCTATCGGCTGGTGCCTTTTGGATTTGGGTGCCGACGGCGCACCGTGCGCCGTTCGCGACATCGGCGTGCGTCTTTTCCATGACGGGCGCGATGCACAAAGCGGCGCGTCCCTGGCCGCCGACCGGCGTGGTGCGCGATCGGCCCGGCGACGGCGCGACCGCTATCTGTTGCGCCGCAGAGACTTTATGGCGGCGCCTGTTCTTTTCGGCCTGATGCCCACGGAAAAGACGGCACGAAAATCGCTGGAGAAGCTCGATCCATACGAAATTCGCGCGCGCGGTCTGGACCACCGGCTCGAACTTTACGAATTGGGCCGGGCGCTGTTTCATCTGAGCCAGCGCCGGGGCTTCAAATCCAACCGCAAAACCGATCCAGGCGGCGGCGACGCCGGGAAGATCAAACGTGGCGGCGGAAGACTGGCTGAAGCCATGAAGGCCGAAAAGGCCCGCACGCTGGGTGAATTCCTTTATCGGCTTCATGCCGGGCGCAAACCCGTTCGCGCGCGTTTGAGCGGCGTTGGCGCAAAGGCCGCGTATGATTATTTCCCCCAACGCGCCATGCTGGAAAGAGAGTTCGACATCCTTTGGCGGGCACAGGCGGATTTTCATGCCCAGTTGAACGACGAAGCTCGTGAAGCCCTGCGGAGAGTTATTTTTCGCCAACGCCCGTTAAAACCGGCCATCCCCGGAAAATGCGCCATGGACCCGGCGGTCGACAGCCGAGATTTGGGGGGCCTTCGGGCACCGTGGGCGCTTCCGCTCGCCCAGGAATTTCGCATCTTGCATAAACTTTCCAACCTTCGTATTGAATTTCCCGACCAGTCTACGCGCCCGCTTAATATCCAAGAGCGCGACCGGATCGCTAGCCAGCTTTCGCGCAAGGGAACCATAAGTTTCAATGTCATTCGCAAAATCATCGGGCCTGTCGGCGACATCGGTTTCAATCTGGAAGGCGACAAACGCGGAAGGTTGTTGGGTGATCAAACCGCCCATGTGTTGGCCAACAAAAGCCGTTTCGGCCCCGGCTGGCGGGAGTTGTCCCGTCGGCGCCAGAGCGAAATCGTTGAACGCCTTGTCGACACAGAGGACGAAGCCGAACTCGTCGGCTGGCTGATGGACGAATGTAGACTTGGTGAAGAGACGGCGATGGCCGTCGCCAATGCACCTTTGCCGCAAAATCACTGCCGCCTGGGGCGCCGCGCCCTTATCGGCGTCGTTGCCGCAATGCGTGAAAGTTCGACCGAGGACGTTTGCCCGGCCACCGGCGAGGTGCTGGCGATCCCTATCAGCTATGCCGAGGCGGCGAGGCGAGCGGGCTATCATCATTCCGACCGGCGACCCGAGAATCTGTTGGGCGAATTGCCCTATTACGGCGAAGCACTGGCCGGTCATGTATCGGGCAGCGGCGATCCTGACCACGGAGATGAAATCCGTTGGGGCCGCATCGCCAACCCAACAGTACATATCGGCCTTGGACAATTGCGCGCGTTGGTCAACGCCATCATCCGGGATCATGGCCCGCCCGATGGCATCGTCGTTGAACTGGCCCGCGAGTTGAAGCTGGGCAAAAAGGAAAAGGACGAAATCAATCGAAAGCAAGTGTTGAACCAGAAAAGAAACGATGAGCGGCGCGAAAAAATGTCCCGGATCGGCCAGCGCGACAGTGGCGAAAATCGGCTGCGAATGCGCTTGTGGGAAGAGCTGAACCCGGATGATCCACTTGATCGTCGCTGCCCCTATGGCGGCAGGCAGATCAGCCTTGATATGCTTTATACCGACGAGGTTGAGATCGAGCATATCCTGCCGTTTTCGCGCACGCTTGATAACAGCGCCGCCAACAAAACTGTTTCGCTGCGCGTCTTCAATCGTCAAAAGGGAAATCGCTCGCCCCATGAAGCGTTCGGCCATGACGAAAACGGTTGGTCCCATGTTCTTGAGCGCGCGCAGGGACTTCCCAAAAACAAGCGCTGGCGGTTCGCCGCCGACGCCATGGCGCGTTTTGAGGGCGAGCGGAGTTTTCTGGATCGGCAATTGACCGACACCGCCTATCTGGCCCGTATCACACGCCGGTATCTGTCTTATATCTGCCCGGCCGAGCGCGTGGGTGCCATTCCGGGGCGACTGACCGCCATGCTGCGCGGCAAGTGGGGACTGAACAGCCTTCTCTCCGACGCCAATTTGAAGAACCGTTTCGACCATCGCCATCACGCCATCGACGCGGCGATCGCCGCCCTGACCGATCAAGGCATGTTGCAACGCATCGCCACGGCCGCCGAGGGAAGCCGCGCCCGCCTGATTGAGAAGATGCCCGAACCGTGGGAAGGTTTCCGCGACGAATTGCGTAACGCACTGCGTGAAATGACCGTTTCCCACCGGCTCGATCACGGAATTGAGGGAAAGTTGCACGAGGAAACCGCCTACGGTCTGGTGCGCAACGCCGATGCAGAAAATGGCTGTAATCTGGTTCGGCGCAAGCCCCTGGTCTCTTTGACAGACAAAGAAATCGAGGCCATCCGCGACCGCGATCTTCGCCAAAAAGTGCGCAACTTCGTTTTTGAAGGCGAGGCCGCAGGGGTGAAAAAAGAAAAAGCGCTGGCCGACTTTTCAGAAAAAGAAAACGTGCGTAGGGTTCGCATCCTGAAAAAAGAAACCGATGTCGTCGCAATCGTCGGGACGGACGGGCGAGCCTACAAAGCCTATATTCCCGGCGACAACCATCATGTGGATATTTTCGAATCCCCCGACCGCAAATGGCGCGGCGAAGGCGTGAGTGTGTTTCACGCCAACCAACCCAAACACAAAACCAAGTGGCAAACCGATTTTCCCGCGGCACGCCTTATCATGAGGATCCACAAGGGAGACGCGGTGAAATTAGCCGTTGCCGGCAGAGAAACCGTCATGCGGGTCTATCGTCTGGAACCCAGCAACAACCGCATTCGCCTGGCTCCGCATGACGAAGGCGGCAACTTGGACATTCGCCACAAAACCCCAAACGACAAAGACCCCTTCCGATGGCTGATCGCATCCTATGCCACCCTGAAAAAGGCACGCGCACGCAAGGTTTCGGTGGATGTGACGGGCCGGGTGCGCGATCCCGGTCCGCCCAAATGACGGGCTTCGTCATCAATACAAAAAAAACGCCCTGAAATCAGGGCGCTGTCGATGTATCTGGTTTAGCCGATAGGGAAACGCGGTCCAACCGCAACAACATCAGCACCGGGATAACTCAGACAACGGGATTAGCCGATAGGGAAGCGCGGTCCAGCCGCAACCTTGGTGCCCCTAGATGTCATTTTATGATTGTTTACATGAAAAGAACAACCCGTTTTAGTAATATATCGTGATACCTGTCGACCATATTCGACTTATCTTATTGTTTTCACCTGCTTTTTGTGTATTTGACAACCATGGAAACCGGCAATGGCCGACAACCCTTCCGCGCACATACGCCAATTTGTGCGCGACCTCTCGCGGCAAAAGGTGGTATAGTTCGGGCACTTCCCTACAAAAACGGGAAGATATGGTCACACGGGTTACGATCCTTCGCCTGTCTGGCGGCAGCAATCGTTTGGGAGATCAAATACGGCGTTGTGCGAAAATCGGAAGAATTTGCTCTGGGAGGAAACGCCAGTGCCTCATCGCAAGCAAGAACGCGGGAAGTCCAAAAACATGGGTGCGGTTACCAGCCGGGCCACCGATACGGACCGCCATGTCGGCGCACGCATTCGCGAACGCCGGATTATGCTGGGCCTCAGCCAACAACAAATGGCCGATATGATCGGCGTCACCTATCAGCAAGCCCACAAATACGAGCGCGGCATCAACCGTATTTCGGCTGGACGGTTGTACCAGATCGCCCAGGTCCTGAAGGTTCCCATCGAGTTTTTCTTCGAGAATCTCGAAGACCTCGGGAAGGAAGCGTCACCCAACGACCGCCAGCGCATGTGTCTGGAACTGGCCCGAAATTTTTCGCAGATTTCCAATGAGCGCCATCAGGATGCGCTGAGCCAGTTGGCCCGGGCTTTGGTATCCAAATAAAGAAAACGGCAGGACCCCAGACCGAACCTTCGGAGACATGCTCTAAGGAAGTTCGCGCAGAACCCGAAACCCGATGCCGTAGCTAAATGCCTTGGCCGGATACTTCGCCCGATAGGCCGAACGCAGGTTGGTGTTGACGTAATACCACGAACCGCTGCGAGTCGCCCGAAACATGCAGTTGCCGCTCAAGCGCGCCGAACCGTCGGTCGGCGCATCCGCATGGGTCGGGTTCCAGCAATCGGCTGCCCATTCCCAGACATTTCCGTGAACGTCGTAGAGGCCAAAAGGATTGGGCTCAAAACTGCCGACCGGGAAGGTCCGGTGCGGGATCTCGTCCCCGCAATTTCGGCAATTGGCCCGGTCTTTTCCGGGATCGTCACCCCATGAGTAGGCGGTCGTGGTGCCGCCGCGCGCGGCGTATTCCCACTCGGCCTCGCTGGGTAGGCGGTAAACCTGCCCGGTTTTCTTCGACAACCACTCGGTATAACCGACCGCTTCGGACCAACTGACGTTCATGATCGGGTGAATGCCCTTGCCCCATTTGTGATCGTCCGGATCCTTGGCGCAGCCGCCCTCTTCAACACAGACCAGCCATTGATCGAAGGTAATTTCGAAACGACCGATGGCGAACGCCTTGGGGATGGTGACCTCGTGGGCCGGTTTTTCATACTTATGCCCTTTATCGGCACCCATGATGAAGGAGCCGGCAGGCACGACCATCATTTCCGGGCAATTCGGGCAATCCCAAATGGAATCACCGGGTTTGTAGTCCGCCGCCTGCGCGACCGAATTCCCGCCAACCAACAAACCAGCCACTACCAAATATGCCCGAACCGTCACAGCACCCCCCATACAACAGGTTGACCGGCATCAAGGTGAAAGTGCAACGCAACCAGTAGAAGTCTTCCTCTTCATATATTAACGCCCCGCCGGGATTTTTCAAATGCAAGACGCCGAAACAGCCAAATCAACGCCTGGGACAGTCCTGTTATCCTACGGATTTCGACCGTTTTTTCTGTTGGCTGGGGCCTACGCCGCCCTTTCAATCGCTGTCTGGGCGGCTGTTTTTGCGTGGGGCATGGCGCTTCCGTCGGACATGGCGCCCAGCCTGTGGCACGCCCACGAAATGCTGTTCGGCTTCACAATGGCCGCAGCGGCCGGATTCCTACTGACTGCCGTTCCCGCCTGGACCGGCACGCGCGTCGTAACAGGCGCCCCTTTGGGCCTTCTGGTGGCCTTCTGGCTGGCCGGCCGGCTGGCCTTTTGGATGGGTGCAAACCTTGCGCCCTTGGCCGTCGCCATCATCGATTTGGCTTTCATTCCGGCATTGATCGCAGCCATCGCGGGGCCGATCATCAAATCTGGACAGGTACGGAATTTCATGTTTCCGGGTCTGTTGACCATCGGCCTGACCGCCAACGCATTTTTCCACGCCGAAGCCCTGGACTGGACCGAGGACACTGCGAGTTGGGGGTTGCGGCTCGGGATTTACGTCTTCGTGGTCATGGTCGCCCTGATCGGCGGACGCATCGCGCCGCGTTTCACAGCAAACGCCCTGAAACAAACCGATCCCGATATTGAAGTGCGCACCGACGCCAGGGTGGAAAAAAGCGCAATCATCACCATGGTCGCTGCTCTCGTCGCCGATCTCGCGGGCGCGCCGCCCGTGCTTTCGGGCGCACTGGCCTTGGCCGCCTCCATTGGACTGGCGTTGCGAATGCGCCACTGGCAAAGTTTGCGCACCCTGGACGCCCCGATCATCTGGGTTTTGCATCTGGGCCACGCATGGGTGCCCATCGGGTTCGCCTGCAAGGCGGCTTCCGACCTCGCTGGATGGCTGCCTGCTGACGCCGCCCTTCACGCCTTTACCATCGGCGCCGTCGGCACCTCGGTCCTTGCAGTCATGACACGGGCCGGTTTGGGTCATACGGGCCGCCCTCTTCATGCGCCGAGGTCGATGGTTGCAGCCTATGTGCTGGTCGCGACCGCTGCGCTGGTGCGGATATTCGGACCCGTCGCCTCCGACGATTTTCTGATCTGGGTGATCGTACCGGCGGCAATGTGGATCGCCGCTTTCGCTTTATTCACGGTGGTGTTCGCGCCGATTTTGATGGGGCCGCGCCCGGACGGCAAATCCGGCTAACGCACTTTCGACCGGCGTGGCTATTCCTCGCCGTCACAGAAATTGCGAAGACGTTCGATGTCTGCAATGCGGATTTCCCCGCCCTTGGTTTCGACGCCGATGTCACGCAACTTGGCCAGGGCGCGCGAAAGGCTTTCCGGCTTCATGCCAAGGCGCGCGGCGACCAGCGACTTGTCGTAGGGAAGCCGCAACACCGTCTCGCCTTCCTTGGCGTCGGCCAATCCAAGCAGGAATTCGCCCAGACGTTGCGGGGTCGAAAAGGTTTGAACCTTCTCGATATGCTGAATTAAAAAATGAAGGCGCTTGGAAAGCGCGCCCAGCATGGTCAGCGCCAGATCGCCATCCTCGCGCAGCTTGTCCAGAAACGGCTTGGCTGGAATTTCCAGCAATCTCGCGTCGTCGGCCAGTTCGGCGCTGGCCGGAAAGGCCATGCCCAGGAAGATTGCGGCTTCGGCGATGGTTTCGCCCGATTTCATGACCTCCAGCACCGTTTGCTCGCCCGCTGGGGTATCCAGAAAAATTTTCACCCAGCCGTCAAGCAGAAGGAAGAAGTGCTCGGCCGGGTCGCCGCGCAAAAAAAGAAGCTGGCCACGGCGATATTCGCCGACCCGCGCGTCCTTCAGCAATTCGGCAAGAACCGTCTCGGAAACACCCGAAAACAACGGCGCACGCCGCACGATATCCAGATCACGTTCGGACAGGCCCGGCATTTCGAATCCTTGATGGTTGCGGCATTTCCACGCCGGTTCTTCTATCAGCAAACCTGCGCCTTACGAAACGCTAAACTGCGAAACGCCGTTCGATGCCTGCCATTGTCTTGTCCGTTTCGCCGGGCGGCACATAGGCCGGCCGGTTTCCCACGTAGAAGACGCCGGTGGTGAAGCCGTCATCATCCAGAATGCGGCGTCCCGCCCGCGCGATATTGGACGTCGGTTCTTTTTGCGAGGGCCGCGCGATGGTGCGCCATTCCTGCTGTTCGGGCCGATAGGTGACGCATTGGCTTAACACCTGCACGAACGAGAACCCAGGATGGCGGATCGCATCGACGATCAACTGGGCAACGCCCTTCGGATCGCTGGAAATTCCGCGCGCCAGGAAATTGGCGCCTGCGGCCAGGGCCACCGCCATGGGCTGGAACGGGCTGACCCCGGTGCCGTGGGGCGTCAGTTTGCTGCCTTCCCACTGCGACGCCGTGGTCGGCGAGGCCTGACCCTTGGTCATGCCGTAAACCTGATTGTCCATGACCACGTAAGTCAGATCGGCATTTCGCCGACAGGCGTGCAGGAAGTGATTGCCGCCGATGGAAAAACCGTCGCCATCGCCTCCGGTCACCAAAACGGTCAATTCGGGCCGTGCGAGTTTAAGCCCGGTGGCCAGCGCCAGCGCCCGGCCGTGAACCCCGTGAAACCCGTACAGGCTGGTATAGGCGGGAATGCGCGACGAGCAGCCGATCCCCGAAATCACCGCCGCATTTTCGCGCCTTATGCCCAGTTCCGAAAGCGCCCGGGTGATGGAACTCAGTACCGAATAGTCGCCGCATCCGGGACACCAGATCGGCTTGTAATCGGACTTGTAATCCTTGGGCGACAAGGCGACGGGGGCCTGGGCGACGGGGGGTTTTGCAATATCCTGAGCCTGCATGGCCCTAACTCCACTTTTTGAGTTGTTCGAAGATTTCGGCCGGGCGCACCGGCAACGGGCCGGGCTTGGCGCACACCTGCACCTTTGACGGCAGGTCGAAATAGGCGCGAATGTACCGGTAGAACTGTTGCGAATGGCTTTGCTCCACCACCAACGCCCGTTTGACGCCTTTCATGGCCTTGTTGAATTTCCCGGTTTGCATGGGGGCCAGCAGGCGAAGGGAAATCATGCGAACGCCGATTCCGGCCGCTCGGGCGCGGGCACAGGCCTCGCGCACCGGACCGGTGCATGAGCCCCAGGTGATAACGGCTGTATCGCCATCGCCTTCGATGTCGGCCCAGTGATTTTCGTAATCGAACTGGTTCAGCTTGCGTTGACGTTTCTCAAGCTGAGCCAGATGATCCTCGGCCTGACTGGACGGACGGCCAATAGGCGAATGCTCCAGCCCGTCGGCCACGTACTCGCCCCCGGCGGTCCCCGGTATCGCCATTGGCGAAATGCCGCTTTCCGTCACCGCGTAGCGCCGGTAATCCTTAAGGCCTGCCGGGGCGGTTTCGCGCGCCGCCACGTGCCCGGAATCGGCCGGTTCATCCACCACGGCCCGCGTCTGACCCATAAGCTGATCCGTCAGCACGATGGCCGGGCTTTGCGTGGCTTCCGCCAGATAGACGCTCCACTGGGCGGTAAACGCGCAATCGGAAACCGAATTGGCCGCGGTCACGATATGCGGTGCGTCGCCGTGAAGGCCGAAAAGGGCGATGTTGAGATCGCTTTGTTCGGACTTCGTGGGAATGCCCGTGGACGGGCCGCCACGTTGAACGTTGACGACCACCACCGGCGTTTCGGACGCCACCGACAGGCCGATGGATTCGAGCATCAACGCCAGTCCCGGCCCCGAGGTGGCGGTCAGGGTGGGAATGCCGCCAAACGACCCGCCAATGGCCATATTGATCGAGGCCAGCTCATCCTCGGCCTGAACCAGTTCGCCGCCCAGATGTTCAAGGTTGGGCGCGAGCCATTCCAGAATTTCGGTGGCCGGCGTGATCGGATACGCGGCGACAAACCTGATCCCGCCACGCAACGCGCCCAGACCAACGGCTTCATTTCCGCTAATATTCCAACGGCTCCCGGCCTTTTCGCCGACGCCCAGGCGGTATGTGGCGGGCATGGCCGCCGAGGCCCCGAATCCAGCGCGAATTCCGGCGGAACTTGCCTCCAGCGCCTTGGGACCTTTACGCTTCAGGGCCTTTTCGACGATGGCAAGAACGGCATCCTCCGGCAGGCCGATCAGGCCCGCAACAACGCCGAGAGCCAGCATATTGGGCCGGCCGCCCTCAATCTCGGCAATCATTTCCTTGAACGGAAGGTCAATCAACTGAGCGCCCGTATTGAGGATCATTTCCGGGGCGTCCCCTGCGGCCGGGTCGAACAGGACCAAACTATCCGGGCCAAGATCGATTTCCGCCGAGAACCGTTCGGTGCTCGCCCAGTCGAAGGAAATCAGGATATCGATTCCATCGCCGGGGCACGTCACCTCGTGCGCAGACAGGCGCAAAAAGGCCGCTGCCTCGCCGCCCCTGATCTGCGGGCCGAGCGAGCGCGTCATCATGCCCTGGTATCCCGCCCCGGCCGAAGCATCCAGTAACATCTGTCCCGCAGTCATGACGCCCGAGCCACCGCTTCCCGTAAGTGCGATGGACACGGACCCCTCGGGGCCGGTCGGTATTGATGAGATGTTTTGATTAATTTGGTCGGATTTGTCGGTCTTTTCAGAAGACCCGGGGGATCCGAGAACCCCGCCCGTGTGTGCCATTGTTCCGGCTCAATTTTCCTGGTTGCTTTACTAAAACAGAGAATGACGTATTAGCGCATTGGCGGCATTTGACAACATTGTATATGATGTTTTTATACAATTTTTACTGGTTTATTTTTTCAGCGTCCCGAAACGCAGAACGCCCGGCGGAAAAACCGCCGGGCGTCTGTGTTTTTAGCTGTCGCGGCTGTGGCTTATTCGGCCGCCGCGGCTGCTTCGTCGGTCGGCATGTGCAGCTCGGCCAACTTTTCGTAGACCGCACGGCGCCGATACTGTTCGGCTTGTGCATCAGCGACCAGGGTCGCGAAGCGCTCGGGGTCCTTGCGCTCGATGATGCGGAAGCGGTTTTCCGTTTTCAGGAAGTCGCTCAGCGGAATCTGAGCCGGCTTGCTATCCAGGGTCAACGGCTTCTCGCCCGTGCCCAGCTTGCGCGGGTCGTAGCGGTAAAGCTGCCAGTAACCGGCTTCGACCGCCTTCTTCTGGTGCTCGACACCGTCAATCAGATCAAAGCCGTGCTGGCCACAGGGCGAGTAGGCAATGATGATGGACGGTCCGTCGTAGCTTTCGGCCTCCTGGAAGGCGCGAACGGTCTGCGCATCGCTGGCGCCCAACGCCACGGACGCGACGTAGATGTTGCCGTAACTGATGGAGATCAGACCGAGGTCCTTCTTCGGCTGGGACTTGCCGGCCATGGCGAACTTCGCCGCCGCCGCCATGTTCGTCGCCTTGGAAGCCTGGCCACCGGTGTTGGAGTACACCTCGGTGTCCATGACCAGGACGTTGACGTTATTGCCCGACGCCAGCACGTGGTCGAGACCACCGTAGCCGATGTCATAGGCCCATCCGTCACCACCGACGATCCAGACACTACGCTTGACCAGGAACTCGGAAATGGACTCGAGCAACCTTGCTTCCGGTCCCGAGATTTCGGCCAGTTTCGTGCGAAGCACTTCGACACGGCTGCGCTGGGCAGCGATGCCGGCTTCGTCAACCTGCTGAGCACCAACCATTTCCTGAACGAAGTCCTGACCAAGTTGGTCGGTCAAACGGACCAGAAGTTCACAGCCCTGCTCGTAGTGTTTGTCAACCGTCACGCGGAAGCCAAGGCCGAACTCGGCATTGTCTTCGAACAACGAGTTGGCCCATGCCGGACCGCGACCGTCGGAGTTGGTCGTGTAAGGCGTGGTCGGCAGGTTGCCGCCGTAGATCGACGAGCAGCCCGTGGTGTTGGCGATCAACGCGCGATCCCCATAAAGCTGGGTCATCAGCTTGACGTACGGGGTTTCACCGCAAGCCGCACAGGCGCCCGAGAACTCGAACAGAGGCTCGTTGAACTGCGACATCTTGACATTGGTGCGCAGCTTGGTGCGGTCCGCATTCGGCAGTTCGAGGAAGAATTCGAAGTTTTCTTTCTCTTTGGCGCGAAGCGGAGCCTGCGGAGCCATGGCGAGCGAACGGTGTTCGGGGTTCTGCTTGTCCTTGCCGGGGCAGATCTGAACACAAAGTTCGCAACCGGTGCAGTCTTCAGGCGCGACCTGGATGGAGTACTTGGTGTCGGGGCCGAATTCCTTGGCCTTGTAGTCCATGGACTTGAAGGTCTTCGGGGCACCTTCCAGCTTGTCGGCGCCGTATGCCTTCACGCGAATGGCGGCGTGCGGGCAAACCAGCGCACACTTGTTGCACTGGATGCAGAGATCTTCTTCCCACACCGGGATGTCCAGCGCGATGTTGCGCTTTTCCCACTTGGTGGTGCCGACCGGCCACGTGCCATCGACCGGGAAGGCGCTGACCGGAATGTTGTCGCCGTCAAACTCGAGAAGACGGGCCGTCACGTTGCGCACGAAGTCAGGTGCGGTATCCGGAACCAGCGGCGCGCGATCATAGTTCGCGGTCGCGGTAGCCGGGACTTCAACCTGCTCGAGATGCTCAAGCGTGGCGTCAATGGCGGCGTAGTTCAGCTCGACGATCTTCTTGCCCTTAATTCCATACGTCTTTTCAACGTACTTCTTGATCTGGGAAATGGCTTCGTCGCGCGGCAGAACGCCGGAAATGGCGAAGTAGCACGTCTGCATGATGGTGTTGATGCGACGGCCCATGCCAACGCTGGACGCCACTTTATCGGCATTGATGACGTAGAACTGCAGTTCCTTGTCAATGATCGCTTCCTGCACCGAACGCGGAACGTGGTTCCAGATTTCGTCCTTGCTGTAAGGCGTGTTCAGCAGGAACACGGCGCCCGGAGCCGCATATTTCAGCATTTCCTGACGATCGATGAACGAGAACTGATGACACCCGACGAATTCCGCATGGCTGATCAGGTACGGAGACTGGATCGGGTCGGGGCTGAACCGCAGGTGCGAAATGGTCATCGCACCGGCTTTCTTCGAGTCGTAGACGAAGTAGCCCTGAGCATGGTTGTCGGTGCTTTCGGCGATGATCTTGATCGAGTTCTTGTTGGCACCAACCGTGCCATCCGAACCCAGGCCGAAGAAGACGGCGCGTTTCACAGACGAACGCTCGGCCTTGAACGAAGCATCCGGCGTCAGCGAAAGGTGGGTGACGTCGTCGTTGATGCCGACGGTGAAGCGCGTCTTGGGCGCATCCTTCTTGAGCTCGTCGAACACGGCCTTGGCCATCTGTCCGTTGAACTCTTTCGACGACAGGCCGTAGCGACCGCCAATGATAACCGGGATATCGCCCGAAAGCTGGCCGGCCTGTTTGGCCTGGAAGAACGCCGACATGACGTCCATGTACATGGGCTCGCCAACGGTGCCGAGCTCTTTGGTGCGATCCAGAACCGCAATCGACTTGACGCTGGCCGGGATGGCTTCGATGAAGCTCTCAATGGCGAACGGACGGTACAGGCGAACCTTGAGAAGGCCGACTTTTTCGCCGTGCTTTTTGATCAGTTCGTTGACCGTTTCATGAACGGTTTCGCTGCCCGAACCCATGCAAATGACAATGCGTTCCGCCTGCGGATCACCAACATAGTCATAGAGCTTGTACTGACGACCGGTAAGTTCGGCGAACTTATCCATGGTCTCTTGCATGATGTCGGGGAAGACTTCGTAGTACGGGTTGCGCGCTTCGGCCATCTGGAAGAAGGCGTCAGGGTTCTGCGCGGTGCCGCGAACAACCGGACGGTCGGGCGACAGGGCGCGCTCGCGGTGCGCTTTAATCAGATCGGCGTCCAGCATGGAGAGCAGGTCGTCATCCGTCAGCTCTTCGAGCTTGGTGACTTCGTGCGAGGTGCGGAAACCGTCGAAGAAGTGCAGGACCGGAACGCGCGCCTTCAGGGTCGCGGACTGACCGATCAGGGCGAAGTCATGGGCCATCTGGCCGGAGCCCGACGACAGCATGGCGAAGCCGGTCTGGCGGGCGGCCATGACGTCGGAGTGATCGCCAAAGATGGCAAGCGCGTGGGTCGCGATGGCGCGAGCCGAGACGTGCATGCAGAAGCTGGTCAGTTCGCCGGCGATTTTGTACATGTTCGGGATCTTCAGCAAAAGACCCTGCGAAGCCGTGAACGTCGTCGTCAAGGCGCCCGCTTGCAACGCACCGTGGACGGTACCGGCGGCGCCTGCTTCGGACTGCATCTCGACCACCCGGGGAACCGTTCCCCAGATGTTTTTCCTGCCGTCGGCCGACCAAGCATCAGCGTGCTCGCCCATGTCCGACGAAGGTGTAATCGGGTAAATGGCGATTACCTCGTTTGTACGGTGGGCAACTGAAGCCGTTGCTTCATTGCCATCAACCGTAATCATTCGCCTTTCCGCCATAGGATCGCTCCTTCTTGTTTTTCAGATGAAAACCACGGCTTGCCCGTTTATCTGGCAGCCGTTTACTTAGTAAAAGTCAAACAAAACGATTAGTAACTGCAATTGATTATTAACATCCCGCAACTTTTTTGCGCAAAGTATTGATAAAACGTAAATATATTTCCACGGGTTTTTCGTCGAGCGAAGGTATACGTGATTCCGTCCCCCGATGCAAGACCGTTATGAGTCCAAAACCCTTGGTGAGCGTAGGGTATTCCCTCATTCGAGCGTTGCGGTTCCGGCATAATAATCGCGCTCGTTTAACCCCTTTGTTTGGTCAAACGGGCTGCCGCCCAGCGGGCCGCATTGCGCACCAGCGGACTTTCGTCATCCAGTTTTTTCTCGATGATCGGCAAAAAACTTTTTTTTGCGCTGTTGCCCATGGCGATCAGAACGTTGCGCAAGATTCGGTCGCGCCCGGTCCGCTTTATGGGCGTTCCGGCGAAAACTTCGCGAAACGCCCCATCGTCCAGCGCCGCCAGATCGGCAAGCCTCGGCAAGGAAAGTTCGGCCCGTTCCTCAAACGCATTTTCAGACGTCGGCGTGGCGAATTTGTTCCACGGGCAAACCGCCAGGCAATCGTCACACCCGAAAACGCGGTTGCCCATCCCAGCCATCAACTCTTCGGGGATATCCGTTTTGTGTTCGATGGTCAGGTACGAGATGCAGCGCCGCGCATCCATCTCATAGGGCGCGACGATGGCGTCCGTCGGGCAGGCTTCCATGCACCGGTTGCACTCGCCGCACAGATCGGTGGCCGGATCATCGGGGGGAATTTCCAGGGTCGTGAAAATCTCGGCCAGAAACAGCCACGAGCCGAACTCGCGCGAAACCAGATTTGTGTGCTTGCCCTGCCAGCCGATCCCCGCCCGCGCCGCCAGCGGCTTTTCCATGACCGGGGCAGTGTCGACGAACACCTTAACCTCGTTGCCCCACTCCTCCACCATCCAGCGGGCCAGCCTCTTGGTGCGTTTTTTGACCACGTCGTGGTAATCGCGGTGGCGGGCATAGACGCTGATGGATGCGCGCTCGGCCATTTTCGTGGACGTCAACGGATCGGTCGCGGGGCCGTAGTTTGCAGCCAGCGCGATAACGGATTTCGCCTCGGGCCAAAGTGCTACGGGATCGGACCGGCGCACTTGCGTGTCGGCCATCCACGTCATATCGCCGTGGCGGTCATCGGCGATGAATGCGGCCAGACCGTTCTTTTCGGCGTCTGTCGCGCGGGCGGCAACGAAGCCCGCCGCGTCGAAACCCAGCTCATAAGCCTTTTGGCGGATGATTTCCTTGGCGTTGCTCACCATATCCTCGCAATAGCACAAACTATATGGTAAACACCCGCCGCTTCAGGAAACAGACGAAATAGCCGCAAGACACATGAAACTGAAATTTACCGCCCTCTACGTTGCCATGATCGTCGGCGTCAACTATGCCTTCGCCATCATTCCGCTGGTCGAACTGCCGGACGGAACCATGTGGCCGCCGGTATCGTTGCTGGTGGGTTTTGTGTTCGTGGCGCGCGACTTCGCCCAGCGTGAAATTGGCCACCGCGTCCTTGCCGCCATGCTGGCGGGTGCAGCCATCAGCTATTTCATGGCGGGCCCGGCCATCGCAATGGCCAGTGCTGCTGCCTTCATGATCAGCGAATTGCTCGATTGGGCCGTCTACAGCTTCACCAGGCGCCCGCTGTCACAGCGCATCTTGTATTCCAGCGCCGTCGGCGCGCCGGTGGACAGCGCGGTCTTCCTGGGGGCAATCGGCATTTTGTCCATCGGCGGCGTTGTCGCCATGACGGCCAGCAAGATGGTCGGTGCGCTGATCGTCTGGTGGCTCATCCGCCGCCGCGAAGCAACAACAGCCGCCGCCTAGGCGTCGACTTTTTCCCTGGTGCCGTCATACACGATGGGCGGCCCCATTTCTTCAAAGCTGAACAGCTTGAAGGCGCGCTCGCCGCTATAATCCAGCACGCGCAAATCATCGGTCTCGCGCAAGTCACGGGCGACCACAAAGAAATGCCCGCCGTAACGCTCCTTGGCGATGTCGGGGTTCAGCTCGAACGCTATAAATTTCTCAATACCCTTGTGAGACAGCTTGTCCAGCAAAGCAGGCTCGGTGGCCGACTTGTGCGACGTCAGGATCACCATCGCGCCGGTCCCGGTAAAAAGCATGATGACATTCATGATCGACCTCCTTCCCATTAAGAAAGAGCGACCCGGCCCGAACCGCGAACCACTACAATTTTCTTGGTATTCTTAAGAGCGACCCACGACCCAAACCGCCGCCCTTGGCACACCGGTATTATAACATAAGTCGGCACCCAAAAGGCGCGAATCAAGCGGGGCCAAAGCGCGGCCCAACGCGCGCCTTCGACAACGAGCCCGGAGGAGCGCGCACAGCGCGACGACTAGCGACAAACAGGAGCGCAGCCTGCGTGGCGCGTGAACGCGATTATGATGGAAGGACCGGGCGCCGCCCGTACCCGCAAAGGGCCGAGGCCCTTTGATCCCGATGGTTTGGGGGAAATAGGCAACTGTAAGTGTAAATTGGCGTGGTTAATGAGTGAACCCAGCTGTTATTCCCGTCATTAGTTCGATGTCTGGCTCGCCATCTGGACCTAAAGGCACAACCGTTTCCATCACAACCGCCGCGCTCATGTCCCACTTAACGAATGTACTGGCTTGGCCTAGACTCAATTCTGTAGGGCGGTCGCCCTCGGGGAGCGATTTGACAAGATCGTTGAGCAAGCCTATCCAAACAATCTTGCCCAACGGATCGATTATTTGATGAAGTTGGTGGCCGATTTTTCTTTCGATTTTCTCTACGGAGGAGCCATGCATCATCATGTTTAGGGTTTTATTGGCAATCGAAAAGAAGTCTGGTGCATCCGGGGCGATTGTGGCGCAGAGGTGCGCGATGGCTTGCTTGGGATACGGCTTATGCGTCGGATATTCCTTACAGGCTTCGCAATAGAGCGCACATTCGCACTTGGGACATAAATCTTGGACGTCTTCCGCAGGCTTTTCGTGAACTGCCAACAACTCGAGCGCAAACCAGAAATGTTGGAATTGATCCTCCGGACTTTCAGCCACCACCCCCAATCGGAACCAACGCAGGGCGCTAAGCACCTTCTCTCCGACCTCTGCTTTAAGAAACAGGGACGCGGCATCAAGAATATGTGGCTCAAGAAATGTTGTTGGTTCGGGTTCCGGCGGATCGTGCACGAACATCAATCCTTGACGCATAGTTTTGCCGCGTGACAAATCAAAGATCTTATGCACCCGATGAAACTTGATGCTGGCGTGTGTGACTAGAGCAAGAATGTCCAAAACTCTCAGGACGCAGCTCATGAAATCTTCTTTGGCTTGGTCGAGTGCCGCCGCGTCAAACGCCATATTGCAATGTAGCGTAACAGTGCCATTGCCCTCGTTTACCGTTTTTCGCCGAATGATGAATTTGAAATCACCGTTGGGGTGTTCAATAGATTTCTGCTCAATGTCATCTGGGGCGGAAACGTCTGCCGTCAGGTCAAATTGCGCGACAAATCTCACTCTCCGGCTCCTTCAACCATTTATTCCTCCCTCCGCGATCGGCACCTAATTATTGCAAATTCAATCGGATTACGGCGACAGCTTACTCTTTGGTGCTCGATCATACCGGGAACTCCTTCATTTTTCGACCGCCGTCACACCCAAGGCTGCATACCCTTCTAGATATTTGTCGGCCCTGATGTATTCGCCCACGGTTTTGACCGCCTTATCTCGGCTCATGCCCCGTGGCTTCTTCGGTAGGGAAAACTCGTAGGACGGCGAAGCCGAAAAACCATTAGGGTAAAAGTAGTGCAATCCCTTGGAGACAACAGAACAAGGGAACACGTACACCTGAGGTTCGTCCTCACTCCTCGCCATATTGACGCAGCAGATAAATCGCCGTTTGAGAGGGATACGCTCATTGCCTGGGTTGGCGTACTTTTTCTGGAGCAACCATCGACCGTCGTAGGAGGCGGATGTCTTCACCTCAACGAACGCTACATTCCCGTCCTTGTCGAACACCAGGATGTCGTAACCGATGGTCGTTCCCCATTGCAGGCTAACCATGTATCCCCGTTGTGTCAGCCTGGACGCAACCAGGAACTCCCCCGCAAGGCGAGTAAGATTCTTCCGTTCATTTGATACCCTAGGCATCCCGCCTCCATTGGGTTTGAGGTTTCAACCGAGCTTGGACAATTCCCGAAAGGAAATTCCTGAGACACAAATTTCGATAGCCGCCAGAAACATCCTCATCTCCAGAACGATACACGCCATAGTAACGTTCGCATATGTTTTTTCTCTACTCTGTGAAACCTCTGTGTTCTATGTGTTCTCTGTAGTGAATCTTAACAGAGCGCCTGATGCCGGAAAGGCCGGGGAATCGGTTGGTTTAAGAAGGTGAACCACAGAGAACACAGGGAAAACAGAGAAAGCCACAGAGAAGCGATGATCCTGCAAAAGGCATTCCCCGCTCCCCTCCACCGCACCTCCCACCCCAATACCGTTGCGGGCACGGGAAAACTCTTGACTTTTGGCGTAAATTAGGATATACTTCCGTTTTTCTTGTTCGCGCTTCGGAGAGGCGTTGGTTAAAGCCGGGGAAAAACGGGCGATATCTGTAGTTTTTTGTGGAAGTTAATCCATTGAAAACAAGGAGAAAAATGGCAAAATGACGAGTTTTGACGATGAATGACGATAAAATGCGGAGGATCGCACCAATATTCCTACGATTTATCGTTTTAGTTCAACAAATTGCAGGAATTTCGGTGGGTTCTGTCGGTGACAGGAAAATCGTCATTTTCGGCCACTCCCGATTACCGGGATCAAAGGGGCCGAGGCCCTTTGCGGGGACGGGCGGAGCCCGGAAGGTGTTACCCCCGAAGTTTCTCAAGAATTGCGTTCAGGCGCCACGCAGGCTGCGCTCCTGTTTGTCGCTAGTCGTCGCGCTGTTGCGCTCCTCCGGGCTTGTTGTCGGGAGCCTCGCTTTGGGCCGGGTTTTACCCCCGCCCGCGGTACCCCGGCACGCCTTGTTCGGGCAGCCACAATCCTTGCGGGACTTCGCCGGTTTGCCAGAAGACGTCGATGGGGATGCCGCCTCGGGGGAACCAGTAGCCGCCGATGCGCAGCCATTTGGGTTTGGTGGCTTCGACGATTTTCCGGCCGACTTTTACGGTGCAGTCTTCGTGAAAGCCGCCGTGGTTGCGAAAGCTGGTGAGGTAGAGTTTCAGGGACTTGCTTTCGACGAGGCGCGCATCTGGCAGATAGTCGATGACCAGATGGGCGAAATCGGGCTGGCCGGTAACGGGGCAAAGGGCGGTGAATTCGGGACAGGTGAAGCGCACCACGTAGTCGGTTCCGGCCTGCGGGTTGGGCACGGTTTCGAGGATGGCGGCCTCGGGCGAAGCCGGTGTTTCGGCCTTGCCGCCCAGGTGGGTCAGGTTCTCGTATGTCATGTCGGCCATGGCCGCGCCCTCTCGTTAAAGTGCTTCGATATCGCCCCGTTCCTGATCTTCGGCGAAGCGGGCGGCGAATTCGGCGAACTTGCCGTCTCCGATGCTGGCCCGGATGCCCGCCATCAGGTCCTGATAGTATTGCAGATTGTGCCACGTGAGCAAAACCGCGCCCAAGATTTCCTTGGCCTTGATGAGATGATGCAAATAGGCCCGGCTATAACCGGTGCAGGCGGGGCAGGCGCAGGCTTCATCCAGCGGGCGTTTGTCTTCGGCGTGGCGGGCATTGCGGATGTTGACCTGTCCGCGCCGCGTGAAGGCCTGACCGGTGCGCCCCGAGCGCGTCGGCAGCACGCAATCGAACATATCGATGCCGCGCGCGACCCCGCCGACGATGTCGGACGGCTTGCCGACGCCCATGAGGTAGCGCGGTTTGTCGGCGGCCATGTGGGGCATGGTGAATTCCAGCACCTTGTAGGTAAGCTCCCACCCCTCGCCCACGGCCAGACCGCCGATGGCGTAGCCGTCGAAGCCGATGTCCTGAAGCGCGCGGGCCGATTCTTCGCGCAGGTCCGCATAGACCCCGCCCTGCACGATGCCGAACAGGCCGTAGCCGGGGCGCTGCGAAAACGCCTCGCGGCAGCGCGCCGCCCAGCGCATGGACAGGCGCATGGAATCGGCGGCCTCTTTTTCCGTGGCCGGATAGGGTGTGCATTCATCCAGCACCATGGTGATGTCGCTATCGAGGCAGCGCTGGATTTCCATGCAGCGTTCGGGTGTCAGGTCGTGGTAGCTGCCGTCCACATGACTGCGAAAGCGCACGCCGTCTTCGGTCATTTTGCGAAGATCGGTCAGCGACATGACCTGATAGCCGCCCGAATCGGTCAGGATCGGCGCGGGCCAGTTCATGAATTCGTGCAGGCCGCCCAGACGCTCCATGCGCTCGGCGCCGGGCCGCAGCATAAGATGGTAGGTGTTGCCCAGAATGATTTGCGCACCGGTTCCCGCCACCGCTTCGGGCGTCATGGCCTTAACGGTCGCCGCCGTGCCCACCGGCATGAAGGCAGGCGTATCGAAAGTCCCGTGGGCGGTATTCACCCGGCCCAGCCGGGCCGGGCCGTCGGTGGCGAAGCACTCGTATGAAAAACCGCTCATGCCCCCGTTCCTTTCGAAAGCAAACAGCAATCGCCGTAGGAATAGTACCGGTAACCTTCGGCGATAGCGTGAGTGTAGGCGGCTTTCATTCGATCCGTTCCGGCAAAGGCCGAGACCAGCATGAACAGCGTCGATTTCGGCAAATGAAAATTGGTCAAGAGCATGTCGACGATCTTAAACGCATAGCCCGGCGTTATGAAGATGTCGGTTTCGTCGACGTAGGGCGGCAGCGTGCCGTCGGCAAGGGCTGCGCTTTCCAAAAGGCGCAGGCTGGTCGTGCCCACCGCCACCACGCGTCCACCCGCAGCGCGGGCCGCGCCAATGCGTTCGGCGGCCAGTGGCGAGACTTCGCCCCATTCGGCATGCATTTTGTGATCGTCGGTGTCCTCGACCTTGACCGGCAGGAAAGTGCCCGCACCCACATGCAAGGTCAGGAACGCCGTTCGCAAACCGCGTTCTGCCAGGGCATTCATCAGCTTGGGCGTAAAATGAAGGCCCGCCGTCGGGGCGGCCACCGCGCCG
>Ga0233430_1002221_pt1 | contig 23353 bp, 24 predicted proteins | sample SI_118_April2016_2_FD_179883 | JGI IMG/M metagenome (GOLD analysis project Ga0233430, IMG submission 179883) | Seawater microbial communities from Saanich Inlet, British Columbia, Canada - SI_118_April2016_150_MG | ecosystem: Environmental > Aquatic > Marine > Inlet | place: Canada: British... | reverse complement strand
TTTCAAGGTAATGTGTTTTTCAACCATAGTTGCTCCAAGAGCGATGGCAGCCAGGGGCACGCCGATCCCCGGGGTATGATCCGAGATGCCCACTTGCACACCAAACAAGTCTTTCATATGGGGTATTGTTGCAAGATTGCTGTCTTTGGGGCTTGCAGGGTAAGCGCTGGTACATTTTAATAAAACAAGATCTTTGCACCCGGCTTTTTTTGCCGCTTGCACAGCCTCTGCAATCTCCTGGATATTTGCCATTCCCGTGGACATGATGACGGGTTTTCCTGTCCTGACAACTTTTTGAATCAAGGGAATATCCAGGATTTCAGGCGAGGCAATTTTATATGCCGGAGCATTTAATTTTTCCAGGAACTCAACGGACGACGCATCAAAAGGCGTGCTAAAACATAAAATCCCAAGCTTTTTGCATCTGTCAAAGATATCCTTGTGCCATTGCCAGGGCGTATGTGCTTCATCATACAATTCATAAAGATTTCTTCCATCCCACAGACTGTTTTCATCATTTATCAAAAAACTGCCTTTGGAAATATCTAAAGTCATTGTATCTGCCGTATAGGTCTGCAGTTTTACAGCATGAACCCCGGCTTTTTTTGCCGCCTCCACAATTTGGAAGGCCCTGTCTATTGACTGGTTGTGATTTCCAGAGATCTCAGCAATAATAAAAGGAGGTTGATCATATCCGATTTTTGTATTACCGATATGCATAGTCATAATAATATTCCTAAAATTTTATAAGTATTCGGCCTTTGATGCAACAAAGTAGATGGGCCAAAAGACAAGCGATTTCGTTCAAGTTATAAACTTTGCGGTCCTAAGACTGATGATCATTTTAACAGGACTCGATAATGACATCGTTATTCTTAATGGTCGCAATTTGAAAATGCCCAGTAAATTTATTTTGAATATTCTCTTTGATTTTATCATGATATACAGGCGATGTAGTGATAAAGACTGTATAGCCCTCCAAATCATATCCATCTGGAAAAAATTGAAGTTGTTTATTAAATGAAGGAACCATTTTCCCTTTATAATAAGAATTGTCATCCAGAAGCACAATTTTTTCTTTGTCTTTATCCGACAAACAAAAATCACTGATCCAGAAAGACAACAGCCCTATTCCATAAAAAATAATCTTTTCATTTTTTGAAATAATCTTTTTTACTTTTGCCTTTAACGCTTCATTATTAACAATAAAATCTTTTTTCCGGATAATTTGATCTTTGTTCTGCACGATAATTTTTTGTTCAATTCCCATATATTCTCCGGCCACAAGCAGTGCTGGAGAATCACCCTGAACTACATCTATAATCTTAAATCCTTTTCTTTTCAGCAGCAGGCACAGTGTTTGAGCTGAAAAATAGTTGATGTGCTCATGTACATAAAAAAGAGGCATATTATGCTCAATATAATAATCAAGATCCGGCACCTGGATAAAAAGCGTTGTCCCTTTTTTAATGTATGCCTTTAATTTGTCAAAAAAATCTTCTATATTTTCTATATGCTCAAGAACCCAGTTCATCATTATTACATCAAATGATGTTCCAAAAATATTGGTGTCACAATTGTTGAAAAACTCATTTGAAATTATTGCATCAGGATTTTTCTTTTTTGCGATTTCACTTTTTGGTGATGGCTCAATACCATAACAGTCAAAACCCATTTTACGAAACTCACTAAAATAGGTCCCCTCACCACAGCCTATATCCAGTGCTTTTTGATTTTCTCCGGCAGAAATGACGTTTTTTAGAAAGTTAATCGTCCTTTCCCTGTAAATCAATTGAAATTCTATAGATGTGTCCAGATTATAGTGATTGTAAAACTCCTTATAAATGAGATTCAGCAGATCCTTTTCAATATTTGTCTGAAAAACATGGGAGCATTGCATACAAATATTCAGGGTAAACCGTTCTTTTTTTACTTTATGGATAATTTCTTCAGATACAGGGAAAAAAAAGTTTGTAAGATTTGTTTCAATATAGTTTTCAAGCCAATCAGAACCGCATACTGGACAAGAATCCATCAGGATCATATCAGGTTCTTCAATCTTTTTAATTTCACCTGTACTTTTTTCAAAATCTTCATTCATCTGACATTTCCTTTTTAACTTTTGATGTCACTTTTGAAAAGATTCTTTCAACACCACATCCGTCTATCATTAATTTGCCGGAATCTGACATGCGTTGTCGTTTTTTAAAATCATTCATTAAATTAATGGTTGCCTCGGCAATTTGTGAATCTTTCACTATATCTGCATGTCCTAAATGCTCAACACAATTGTATCTGACAAAATCATCCATAATGGAAGAATGATACTGATCAAGCGAAATAACAATACTGGGAAGCCCAAGAGATGCTGTTTCATATTTTATAAGACCGCTTCCAATGATGGCCATATCCGACTGTGAAATGACTTCTGCCATATTTTTACAATCCCTGATGATGGAAAACCTGCCTTTATAATTATCCATCTCATTATTAACCATGGTATCCGTGATTTTAGAAAACCCGCCGACAATAATGGTAAGCTGGATATTGATTTTTGTTTTATTCAATGCTCTTAACACTTTAAGCGTAATATTTTTTGGGTCACTTCCCCCCATTGATACAAGCAGGCGGTCTGGATTTTTTCGTATGACTGCGGGCTTGGCATTTAAAAAAATCCTGGGCAGTACAAAATATTTCGGGCCCGTCAGATATAAACATTTTCCATCAGGGTATTTTAAATTATCTGAACCTGCATAGGGCAGGATAGCCAGATCTGATAAGGGTGGATGATTTTTTGGGTCTTCAAATGACACGGTAAACACATGCATCTTGCCAAGTGATTTCAAATAATACGAATAATCATCAATGGTTTTAAACGTATGATAATTATTGACATCCAGAACCATCAGGTTGGGATTGCTCGTTGACAATAGATTTTGAATAATACTTAATTCGTCAGTCAGAGAACAATCATTTTCAAGTACCTTTACCTCAATACCATTTTCCAATATGTATTTAACAATATTTTTGGATCTGGTTATAAACAGGACATTAATATTTTTTGTTTTTAAATATTGGGCTATGGATAAACACCGAACCAGATGGCCTGATCCTATAGTTAAAGATCCGTCAACACGGATATACGCATTTGTTATCAAATTTTACCACTGCCCCTTAACGCAACAATCTGAGCCTGACCCTTAACGCAACTATGCAAGCCTGACCCCAATTTTTATTCCCAGAGCCGACCTTCGCCCCAGTCTACACCGATATCCGCTACATCTTTACGCCGGATCACATCACCATCCCAGTAGTCAATTATATCAGGCAGTTTTATCAAACCTTCGCGCCCCTTTAGATCTCTGTAAATACGACGGCAGAAAACAAGGTCTTCAGGATAATCCACTGTTATTCTTATGTCAGATCTCTGTAGTTTCGTTTCCGGTTTTACCATTGATATCTTAAACTTTTCCTTGTTATCAAAAACATAAGAAGTAACGGAATCTTTATTTCGTTGACTGCCGTTTTGATGAGAAATCTGCAATGTTTCAAGATCCATCATCACAAAATTGGAACCGTCCGGCAAATTGGATATGGTGGAAAAATTAATTTGAGATGCAACCATTTGTTCAAATACGTCATCCACTTTATCGCAATAAAAATAAGGGGATTCTGACGAATTAAGAAGAGCAATATCCGTATCATATTTTTTGGCAGCCTTTATTATTCTGCCAAGCATGTCTTCTTCACTTCCAAACACATAATTCCACCCATGTCTTTCAGCTAGCTCAGCAAATCCATAATTTTGTTTGCCTTCCGCAATAGCCAGACAAATTGAATCCACATGTTTCACCTGCTTAATATACCTGACCAGATATTCAAGGATCGTTACCCGGTTCTTAATATCTAAAAACTGTAGCGGTTTGCCATATAAACGCGTGCCGCCAACCCTGCAGGCCAGAATAGCATCTAATTTGACAGCATCTAATTTTTTATCCACAATTCATTTCTCCTTTAACATCTGGGGTCACCTCTGTCACCTCTGGGGTCAGGCCTGCATAGTTGGCTTTATTGTGATCGATAAAGCCAACTATGCAGGCCTGACCCCGGATGTTACGCAACTATGCAAGCCTGACCCCACTTATATCCTCTGGAACAACAAGGTCAGGTGCGTTTAATTTCATAATAAAACAATCTTTGGACTCTTGAAAAATATCGTATTTGCCCTCTTTTAAAATATCGTAGCCACAAGCTTTGAAGGTCTTAAATGAAGCGATATTTGTTTTTTCCATGCCTGCGGAAAATTTTGAGCAGCCAAGCGTTTGACTTAAAAGATAGCTGCTTGCCCACACAAGCGTTTTTCCATAGCCTTTTTTCCGGTTAATTTTATCAAAGACAAAGATCCCAATGGTTGTGAAGCCGGGGCCGATAATATTCTGCACGCCTGATGTTCCAATCAGTTGGCCGTTAACCAATAGTCCAAATATACCATCATCTTTGGATAATCGGATTTTTTTAACATAAGCTTTTTGTTTTTCAAGACTTATATTTTCATGAATATTCTGGACATAGCTCTTTTGATCTTGAAGCGCTTTAACATAATGATTTGTAACATCATCTTCCCCTATCGGAGCAAATTCATATGAGTCCAAACCTTTTTGAAATATAATCTGGTTTTTAATCTCCACTTACACATCTCCACCCAAAGTTGCAATCACATCATTAATAACCTTTTGAACGTCTTTCTGGGTCATTTTTGGATATAAGGGTATGGAAAGACATTTATTGTAATAATCTTCAGCAACAGGAAAATCACCCCAGGAAGTTCCACAGTTTTTTTGATAAAAAGGCTGGGTATGAACGGGTATATAATGGACCTGGGTTAAAATCCCTTTCTTCCTTAATCTGGCCATGTATTCAGTCCTTGAAATACCTATTTTTTCAAAATCAAACAATAAAACATATAAATGAAAATTGCTGTCACAGCCATTTAATTCAAAGGGTATCTGGATATTGGAAACGTTTTGGAATGCTTGATTATAAGTATTTACAATTTGTCTTCTCTTTTCCACAAATAAGTCCAGCCTTTTCATTTGAGAAATTCCCAATGCGCTCTGGATATCCGTCATTCGATAGTTATAGCCTAAAGAAATCTGCTCATAATACCAGGTCTTAATTCTTTTTTCTTTGCCGGGCAGCTTATCATATGCTGAATCAATATCTGTAATCTTATCAAGAGAGTTAACAATTCCGTGGGATCTGAATTTTTGCAGTTTATCATCAAGATCTTTGTCATTTGTCAGAACTGCTCCGCCCTCAGCAGTTGTAACATGTTTAACCGGATGAAAACTAAAAATGGTCATATCAGAATAAACAGATGAACCCACCATTTTGCCGTTATATTTTGAACCCAGGGCATGGCAGGCATCTTCAATAATAAAGATTTTATGCCCATATTTTTTCTCGGCCAGTTTAACAATATCCCAAATTTTTTCCATGTCACAGCTCTGCCCGGCAAAATGCACTGGAATAACAGCCTTTGTCTTTGAATTAATAACTTTTTCCAGCTTTTCAGGATCTAAATTATAGGTTCTTTGGTCTATATCGGAAAACACGGGCCGCCCGCCGCAGTAGGCAGCGCTGTTAGCAGAAGCAACAAAAGTAATCGGAGAAGTTATCACTTCATCACCAGATGTTATCCCGGCAGCAAGACAGGCGATATGAAGCGCTGAAGTACCTGAGTTGACAACTTTTGCATATTTTGAATTGCAATATTCCATAAGGGATTTTTCAAACAATTCAACTTTTGGCCCCTGGGTGATATAGTTGGAATCCAACACATCTGTTACTGCGTTGATATCTGAACGCGTAAGCCATTGCCGGCCATAGGGGATCATGCCGGCTTCATCTTTGCTGCTAAAACCTGCCTTCTTTATTTTTAAAGGCAGACCCGACATATAATCCCTGTAAAATTGATCAATGGAATATTCCATATCCGGCAATTGATAATTTATTTTATTTTGAATTTTCTCGCTGTTTAAAGAAAGTCTTTTACCTCTTTTGGCTTTAAAAGGAAATTTTTCAATGGATACGGGTTTAACAAGAGATTCTTTAAAACCGAATTTTTTTGCCAGTTTGACTGCAAAGTCATATTTAGACAAGCTATTGCTACTTGCACAATTATACGTCCCGCTTATATCTTTTTGAATACAAATATCAAGGATACGTATAAGCTCCATTGTATAGATGGATGAAAAAAAGGCATCTTCAAACCCGTTAATTTCTTGATCAGCCTTTAACCGATTCACAATCCACTCACCAATACTTTCTTTGTTTTGATAATTCCACCCAAAGATATTGGTTCTCAATATTAAAGCGTTGCTCAATTGCTCAACTGCTTTTTCTCCTTTAAACTTTGTGGCCCCATAATAATTCATCTGATTGTCAGACACTTCTGATTCCTTATAATCCCCCTTTAATCCCTGGTATACTGAATCAGACGAAATATATATAAATTTTGAATTTTTTGATCTTTTGACTAAATTTTGAGTTGCTGCCACATTCACATGATATGTATCTTCTTTATGGGTCTCACAATAATCCACATGGGTCAAAGAAGCACAATGAATGATAATATCCGGGCCGTATATTTTCAGGCAATCTTCAATTTCATCTTCATTTGTCAAATCGCATTTTTGGGTTTCAACGCGGTCAATGCACATTTCATGCTGATGATATAAACCTGTAATTTGATATTCATCCCTGAAATAGTATGCAAGGTTACTTCCCAGCATACCGCTTACGCCTGTAATCAGTAATTTCTTTTTATTTGTCATAAATTATTTGCTGTAATTGTTTAGCCAGTTAAAAGACTTTATCTCAAAGCCCTGTCTGATGGATATTTGCAGGAGGTTAAGCGTTTAGCATCGAACAAAAACATCCATCAGATAGGGCGGTTTCAAACATAAGAGCTGAATAGTTACTATTTGCTTTTGTTTATTGTGGGACATCATGCATGGACCAGCGGGAACTTTCAATGGAATAGTCATTTTCTATTGTCACAAGAATTTTGCGCAGCTCATCAATAGATAATAAAAAATCCGTGTTTTCCGAAGAGTATACAAAACCATCTTGACAAGGTTTGCCAATAACATCTTTTTCATAATGAGATTCATTATCATTTATAGGATTAATGACAAAACATTCTTCATACTCCACCGTATTTCTTCCCTCATCCTCGGAGATCAGAACTTCATGAATTTTTTCACCCGGCCTTATACCCACAACTTCCTGTTTGCAGTCAGGTGCGATTGCAGTGGCTAAATCAGGTATGTTCATGGTGGGTATTTTAGGAACAAATATTTCACCACCTTTACTGATTTCAAGCACTTTTAAAACAAAATGAACCCCCTGATCCAGGGTGATCCAGAACCGTGTCATCCGGGGATCTGTAATCGGAAGCGTTCCTGTTGCCATTCTTTCCTTAAAAAAAGGAACAACGGATCCGCGGCTGCCCAAAACATTCCCATACCTGACCGTTGCAAATAGGGTATCTGCTTCACTGCCGCTGTAAACATTGGCTGCTGTAAATAACCGGTCAGAACAAAGTTTTGTTGCCCCATATAAGTTTGAAGGGTTACAGGCTTTATCAGTGGATAAGGTGACTATCTTTTTGACATTATTGTTCAAGGCAGCATCGATAATATTCATTCCACCAATCACATTGGTTTTAATAAACTCTTCAGGATTATATTCAGCCGCAGGGACTTGTTTTAAGGCTGCTGCATGAACGATATAATCAACCCCGTTAAAGGCCCTGTTAAGCCTTTCTTTATCCCTGATATCACCTATCATATACCGCAGACAGGGATATTGTTTTTGACTCCACCTTTGAGACATCTCAAATTGTTTCAACTCATCCCGACTAAAAACAATCAGTTTTTTTGGCGAATAATGGTCTAAAACGATCTGGACAAACTTTTTTCCAAATGATCCCGTACCGCCCGTAATTAAAATTGTTTTGCCATTTAACATAAACACACCCCAAAATTATAATTGTTTACATCTCCGAAAAGACATAGCTCCGCCCTTTTGGTTACATTATCGACCTTCCAGTTTATTCCCTGATTTTTTTAAAACCAAATAAAATCAATCTAATTTTTTCAAATCCACAACCATCTCTGGATCATCGTACAGCCCTGGATCCATCTTATCTATCTGCTCAGAAAGAAATTTAATCTCTTGTTTTACCTTGTCATACTCAAGGAGTTTATACTTTAAAAAATCCAAGGTCAGGGATGCTAATTCTTTAAACCCGCTGGGAGTAATGCGATACATGTATGTAGCCCTGCTCTTGTGCTTTTTAAACGTTTCCACCTTTATCATTCCCTTTTCAGCAAGTACGGAAAGGCAATAATTGGTTTTGCCAAGACTGACTCCCATTTTTTCTTTCATTTCTCTTTGGGTCAGCTTGGGTTCATCTTTTAAAAGCTTGAGCAGCTTAAGTCGTATTTCTATGTCTAAAGCAGTGTTCATGGCGTGAACTTACAATTTTGAAGATAAAAGGTCAAGGGGAATAATTGAAAATATATTCGTAATTGTTCAGCCCGTTAAAAAAATATCCCCAAAGCCCTGTCTGATGGATATTTGCAGGAGGTTAAGCGTTTAGCATCGAAACAAATATCCATCAGACAGGGCGGGTTCAAGCTTAAGAGCTGGATAATTACATATATTCAACCTAAGTTTTTAGATGATTCAGCATTCCATAGGTCAATGATAGAAAAAGCAATGTTCCTGTATTTAAGATCTGGGTATCCAGCATGCCGCCTAAAAAAAGAACCATACCGGTTGAAAAGATAAAATATCCCAGGGCTGTATCCCTTGATTGCCAGGAAAGTGTAAACATTTTCCAGAAAAGCCAGAAACAGGCTGCAATCCCAAAGACACCAAAACTTGTACCCATATAAAGAAAATTGTTGTGCCCATGGGTGGCAACCTGCATTCCTTTTGATTTGGTGGTTTCACGGATACTTCCCGGACCAATACCGATCAAAGGATGAGCGATAATAACCTTGATTGATTCACTAAAAATAAAAAATCTGGGAAACTCAATAGCATCTTTGCCCTTTAGAATTGTTTCTTTTTCCATTTTTAGATTATTAAAAGTGTAGGTTGCCACTTTTCTGACAACAGGAGAAAGCAGGAGGCTGCACACAAGGATCAAGCTTACCATAACTTTAATTTTTAATGAAAATTTATACATTAAATTATTGGCAACAACCGGAGAGATAATGATAAAAAAAAGATATCCAGCTCTGCCCCTCAGGACAGCTACATGAAATATAAAGGCAAAAATCAGTAAGAGTAAAATTGCACGGCTTTTCCAGGATTCTGCCCGTTTAAAAAAAAATGACGCCATAAGAATGCCGATAAGCAGATACATGACCACAAGGGTGTGAGCCGTGCCAAACCCCAGATACAACCTGTTAATCGGGGCCATTAAGCCGGCAAATTGTATCAAAGCCAGAAAAGCGCCAATGAATAGCCCGGCCCAGAACCATTTTAAAAGTAGACAAACCCTTTTCTCATCAAGACTCAACCCAGCCGTTACAAATACTGCAAGCCAGTATTTTGTTTTAAGAGCGTAATCCACACCCAGATCTAAATTCTGCGAATACAAAAGTCCTATCCAGGGAAGGATCAAAAAAGGAATTACAGGGAAAAACCAGGATTGCTGTATAACAGACTTGATCGTAAAAACTTTTCCTGAAATCAACCATACCAGAAAGGCCATCCCAATAGAAATCAAAGGGGGCGCTGTTCCCGTGGGCAATAAAAAAAAAGTTAATACAATAAAACTGAACATTAAATCATCTGATTTAATGTTCAATACCCTTTGTTTTAAATTTTGCATGGGCTGAAATGAAGTTTCCTGTTAAAAAAAAGACCCTATCCATTGTATGAAATTTTTACCTGATCCCACAACCAAATTATTTTTCTCATTCATTTCATTGACACCAAAGCCTGTCTCTACTTTTTCCAGCCATTGATCGGAAAAAGATTCAACGGCCTGTTTTTGAATCCTTGTAAGTTTTAATCCGTCTGGTGGAGGCTTATTTTGAGAAGGGATGTCTTTTGTCATGACAAGATTGATTCTTTTATTCTTGTCCACCAGATAATATGCTCCGATTCCCGCCACCCATGTTCCCTTAAAATCACCGGAAAAAACCGTCCAGTTTACGGGCATGTTTTTCTTTTTTCCTTTGCCTTTCTCAAAAACAAAAAAGGGATCATGAGCAGGATATTCAATAAAATCAAACTGCCTGGATAATGTCTCCACAATATCCATGTTCAAATACACAGGGCCATCCCCCTGGAAAAAAAGGGTCTGCACGTTCACATCTCCAAACCTTGATGTCTGATTTCTGATCAGCTGAAAATCTACGGGCAGTTTTAACAGCCGAGCAAACACATGGATTTCATTGCCTTTAACCGTTGCCATTTCCACAGGACGAACAGATTTTTGTTCAGTACCCGGAGGGGTATGGGTCCAACCCCTTGAAAAAATGCAATTACTATAAGTAGTATTATACACATCAGGATTTATTCTTTCTCCAGTGATGGTTGCCTGTCGGCCGACCTCTTTTGCAATCCTTATGCATTCATTGGTATCCAGATCAAAATCAGCCTGGTTGTTCCCGGCTTTATACCAGAGCTTATTGGAAGACGAACACCCTGATACCCAAAGTATCATCCCGCAAAGAAAAACGACCTGCCAGATTAAACGACATCTGCTTTTATTCATACCCTTCTCCATCTTTAAATTTCCTTGACTCTTCATATCATTTTGATTATTAGTCTGCAAAGCATATTTTATAATTTAAACTACTTTGGGGTCAGGCCTGCATAGTTGGCTTTATTGAGATCGATAAAGCCAACTATGCAGGCCTGACCCCAATATAAGGATCAAATCAAGACATATGATCTTATCTGCTTTTTTACAACACCTGGTTTTTGCCTTTGGCCTGTTCCTTTTTTCCAGTATATTATGCTGGAAAATAATACAACGCTCCAAAATCATGGATACCCCAAATCATCGATCCTCACACACAAAGCCGACACCAACGGCTGGCGGCCTTGCAATTGTCTCAACCTTTTTTTTAGGCATGGGAATCCTCTTTTTTATGGCCGATAAAACCATGATAACACAAAAATTCTTTCTGGGTTTTACCTTTTCCAGTCTCTTGATCAGCGGCATGTCCTTTTATGATGATTATAAACAAAAACCTTTTTCTTTAAGATTGATCACCCAGGTTATTGCTATCTTTGTGGTCATTTCTTTTGGCATTGCCATCACGGACATAAACCTGTTTCTTTTTTCAGGAAACACTGCTTTGGGATTAGCCGGTTACCTGATCACTTTTATCTGGATCTTGGGTCTTACAAACGCTTATAATTTTATGGATGGGTTGAATGGAATGGCAGGCGGGAATGCAGTGATTACCTCCTTTTTTTTAGGCCTTGTCTCCTTTGGTCAGGGAAGTAATTTTACCTACATTGTATGTTATACGATTATTGCAGGGACTTTGGGATTTTTAATATTTAATTTTCCAAAAGGAAAACTCTTTATGGGGGATGTGGGCAGCACCTTTTTAGGATTTACCTTTGCCACCCTTGCTATTATTTCATCTTTGTATGATACGGCTCACACATCTTTGCTTGTTATCCCTTTGTTATTGTTCCATTTTATCTATGACACCTTCTTCACTTTTATTCGAAGACTTATAGCAAAGGAGAATGTATTCCAGGCCCACAGAACCCATTTATATCAATTATTGAACCGCCTGGGATATTCCCATACCATTGTTACTCTTTTTTACTGCACCATGTGCATCATTCAGGGCTTAGGTGCCTTCTGGATGATGACCATACCCAATACCCAAAGACTGCTTGCATTCATCCCCTACCTTATTTTCCAGATCATTTATTCCATTACCATCATCTATTTTGCTAAAAAGAAAAACCTGCTTTAGTTTGGGGTCAGGCCTGCATAGTTGGCTTTATCGATCTCAATAAAACCAACTATGCAGGCCTGACCCCAAATTTTAATTGACAGGGTTAAGTACATACTGTAATATGTATTCAAACACATAACCACCTGAGGCTAAAAAATGATTACTTATAAAAAAACAGAATTGCTGAGCTCAACAGAAATTGTTCGAAATTTCAGTTCTATTCTTGACAGCATTACAAAACATGAAAAAGACAAAATTGCTGTTATGAGAAAAAACAAACTTGAAGCGATCATTCTATCCGTAGAAGAATACGAAAGGATATATGAACTTCTGGAATTATTCGAACATATTCAAATCTATAAAACCATTGAACAAAGGAAAGATACACCTTTGAATGATTATATTGATTTGGACCAATTATTAGCTGAACAGGGCACTGACTTAGATGAAATTTAAAATTATTTTTCATCCCGATGCTGCCCGCAAAATTTCCGAGCTGGACAATCGGCAGAAATCTCTTGTCCTGAAACAGATAAAAAAATTATCATTGACACCGGGTAATGGAAAACAACTGGGGAATAAACAGGGCCTTGATTTATCGGGATATAGAAAAATGTACGCTGATCGTAAAAAAATCAGAATCGTTTATAAAATTGTTAAAAAAATGATCCTGATTCAAATTATTGCAATTGGCAAACGAGATAGTATGAAAGTATATAAAAAAGCTGCAAACCGGATTCAGGATAACGCTTAAACTATGCAAGCCCTCCTTTGTATTGATACTGGGTCAGGCACTAAAGCCAACTATGCAGGCCTGACCCCGTTTTTTACAATAGCCGATACACAATATAGTGGCAGAAATTGGAGTTTCTGTCCGGATAATTTGTTGCTCGTACCGCTATAAAGCACCAGTCCTTGCGGACAATTGGGATATTTTTTAAGCATGAGATGGAGGCTTCGCAGACTCCCGCCTGAACCCGATTTCACCTCCACCGGGTAAATCTTTCCCTGCCGAACAACCAGGAAGTCTACTTCAGCACTGCTGCCACGGGCTTCCCGTGCCCAATAAAACAACTCCAGACCCTGCCAGACCAGAAGTTCCTGGGCAACAAATTGTTCCGCAAGTTTTCCGCGATACATGGCCAGAAGATTTTCCTGCTGCAATTCCAATTCTACGGGCACCTGACACAGCCTCTGCATAAGCCCGATGTCCAGCATGGATGCCTTGAATTTCTTTTGATTGGCCGTTGCGCCCAACGGCAAACCACTTGGGTCACAGGCCGGGATTTTATGAAGTACCCTCGCCTTGACCAGCAGATCAAAAGCTTTGCGGTTCATCTGGCTGGAATGCCCATCATTCAGGCGGGTATATTTTAATTGTTCGCCAATACTTTTTGCCGCATTCAAAAAAACTGCATCCAGACACAGAGTGTTGATACGTGGGGTGTACTTGGAGAAATCATCACGATATGAGTCCAGAATTTCTGATTGGACTTGAAAGGTTTCAACCATGGAACCCGTTTCACGATAAGTCTTGACACATTCAGGCATGCCGCCAACAAAAAAATAGATTCTCAACTCCTTGAGAATCATTTTCTGGATGGTCTTTGCAACGCTATCCGGCTGGTTCAGTGTATATTCAGCCATCTGTTCCTTGCCCATTGCCAGGAGATATTCATAAAATGTCAGCGGATGCATGTACAGATAATGAATGCGGCCAACAGGAATGGATATTTCGCCAAAGGCAAACTCCAGCAATGAACCGGCAGCAACAACATGAAGGTCCGGCATCTCTTCATAAAAATAGCGTAATGCCATAATTGCCCTGGGACAGGCCTGGATTTCATCAAAGAAAAGAAGCGTCTGTCCGGGAATAATTCGACCCGTTGTCAATTCCAGATGGTTCAGCAGCAACCGGGGCTCAAGCGTCCCGGAAAAATGAGTGTGCAGGTCGCGGCGTTTTTCCAGATCTATTTTGACAAAGCTGTCAAATGGTTTCGCCATAACATTTTCGACCAGCCATGTTTTCCCAACCTGACGCGCACCACGGATTATCAAAGGTTTACGACGCTGCGAGTCTTTCCAGCCTGCAATCTGTTTTTCGATCAATCGTTGCATGAAACTGACTCCTTTACATCACATCAAACGTTCTATATACAGGCCTCACCTCAAGCCTGATATGCACTTTACATCTTTGCGAAGTAAAAAGTCAAGGTTCTTTTGTATGTTGTAAAGTAATAATTGGGGGCAGACCCCGATAAGTGTTTCTAAGAATATACTTTTTTTCTGTGAGAAATCCAGATAATGGTGATCAATAACAACTTTCTTTCTCTAAGATAAATAATCCGAAAGTTTCCTGCTCTTTTACGAAATTTGCCTTTGTGCCTTCCTTTTAGCGGTTTGTCCTTGTGAAACTATCCTTTTTGCAACGTGATTATTTTTTTTTGCAACTAGAATTCTATCTTTATCCTGCAAAGCCATAAATTCTTTTTGTCAATCGCTCAAGGACCTCTGCCGGAAGTCTTTTATAAAACTTACAGCAGCCTGACCCTTATAAATGCTTCTAAACGTTCAATCAAATATAATGGCAATGAGATGAGTTGATAATCAACTTTTCTGCGTTCTCTGCCAATATTAATCATCGTATGTATTTGACAGACAGATGGCTGGGATGCATCAAATCGAATAGCAAAAGGTGCCTGCTTCGTACCCATAAATTGATGCAGAGATTTCAGCTTTCCTGTAGCACCTGCTTTTACCTCTATGGGAATAACAGCACCGGCCATACCAATAACAAAATCTATTTCAGCATTGGATGAACGGCCTTCACGCAGCCAATACGTTAATTCCCGGTTTGGTGTATCTGCAAGCAGACTTTGTAAATGTTGACCGATGAACTGCTCTGCCATTGCACCTTCATTTATCAATTTTACATCATCCATTTGGGAAACGACACGCCAGTCTAAACCGCAAACAGCATTCATCAAACCAACATCAAGAAAGAGTGCTTTATACACTTTTTCCTCAATATCAGCCTGTAATGGCAGTCCTGAACAATGACTGTGAGTCACTTTCCCAATAATACGAGCCATGGACAGCAACTCAAGATCTTTCTTTATTGTGGCGCTTTGATCTTGAAACGAAATATTACTGTATTTAATTTTTTTCCCCACGTTCCTGGCAACAAAGTTAAACACATTGCGCATGCGGTTCAGGTTTCTTGAGCCTGCATATTTTGAAAAATCTTCACGATAGGTTTCGATAATGGAATTATGAACTTTACTCACATCCTTATAGCTGTGCCGATCAGCAAAAACAGCTACTGCTTCAGGCATTCCACCAATATAATAATAAGAGCGCAGTAAACTCAATAAACGCTTATGCACAACTTCACCGATTTTTTGACCCGGCTCATAATGCAGTACAAACGACTTCAGTTTCTCCTCTCCAACCGCGCCCAGGAATTCAGTAAAGGTCATCGGGCCCATGTGTAAATACTGTATTCTTCCAACCGGCATGGAAAATGAGTGGTCAGATAAGACAAATTCCAGTAGAGAACCCGCACTGACAACCGGGAGATCCGGTCTATCCTCATAAAAATACCGCAACATTGGAATCGCCTCTGGGACAGCCTGGATTTCATCAAGAAACAAGAGAGCGTCCTTATTGATGTCCCCCATGTTCGGCAGAAATTCAATCTGCTGAATAACCTGTGCAGGGTCTTGATCAGAAAACATTTGTGATAAATCAGGATGACGTTCCAAATTCACATTGAGCAATGTTTTTTTACATTCCCTTGCAAACAACTCTACTAATGTAGATTTACCCACCTGCCGGGCGCCACGAATAATTAGCGGCTTACGGTTGTTATCATACAGCCAGTCATGAAGAAATTGTAATTGTTGTCTATGCATTTTTGTAACCACACCCTTAATTTTTATTTTTTATAGATATAAAATATATCATATAACAGGGCATTTAACAATCTTTAAGTATTGTTTTATGGGTGTCTTTTAATAACCATGAGAAATAGGGTCAGGCCTGCATAGTTGGCTTTATCGGGCAACAATGCTTGACACCCCAAAGACAGCGGGGTTTTTATATCTTACGAATGTCTATAATTTTATGGATGAATTAAGGAAAACAGGAATGGCGGGTTAGAATGCGAGGTAAGTTAAAATTCTTTAGATATTGTATCTTTCAGCCAGGGGAATAATTTCACAACCTTTTAATATTATTTGTCTATTGCATGGACTTTGGAGTTTTAATTTTCAATACTTTACCCTCTCTAAAGCCAACTATGCAGGCCTGACCCCAAGTTTTTCATTTATCATAGTATTTTAGTGCACCGTTTAATTCTAAAAGATCGGAATCGCTATTCCCTTTCATCAAATTGAACAATGCGTAGTCTTCAAGTATTTGTTCAATTTTTTCAAAAGTCTCAATACCTATCTGAACGGCTATCTTTTTATTGTTTTCGTCAACAATATATTGTTTATCAATAATGTTCATTGTGCTCTGCCTTATCTATTAATTTATCGTGATCATTATTTTATTTTAGATTCCTCATTATAATAATCAGCTGCCATTTTTTCAAGTGGTAGTTTGGGGTCAGGCCTGCATAGTTGGCTTTATCGATCTCAATAAAACCAACTATGCAGGCCTGACCCCGACTATTTCCTCAGTCAATCGCTTTATTTTCTCTCGCAGCACCGAAAACTTTGCTTTTTTATCCCGCAGTTTGTTAACCAGTTTACTCATGGTCGATGTTTCCCGTTCCATATATCGGGCAACATCTTTTAGGGTATGCCGAGTGCCTTCAACAGCAAGCAATGCAATGACAGCACGGGCCTCAACAGCAGATCTGCCCCTGCTTTTGCTGATTATATCCTGGGGGGAAATATTATATTTTTCAGCCACCAGAACAGTCAGGGTATCAAGGCCTATGTCTGATACAGGCTTCACAACTGTAGCTCCGGCCTGTTTAAGGGCCTTTTGGACAAAATCATCATCCCCAAGTATACGCCCTTCAGCACTACCTTTTCGCAGCAATTCCAAATGTTCTTTTTCTAAAGGCTGACCCATGAAATAAAGATACTTTGCCTGTGCCGCCTCTTGTGTCTGTCCGAACAATTTAAACGCCGGGTCAATGGATAGCCACCGGGAGGATTTCTCCGGATCAAGATAAGCACCGTGACTGCTTTCGGAATATTCTATGGGATCTGTCACCAACTCGGCACGCACAGGATTGAGGTGAATATATCTGATGAGTTCAAGAAGATATCCGTCTCGATCAACCAGGATAGCCTTGTAACGCCCCTGGAAAAGATGCCCAATGCGATCATACTGATGATTAAACCAGCCAGTATAACGCTGTGAAAGGCTCTGCATCATTTTAGCCAGCGGAATGTCTGACACCTGAAGTGCCATGTGCACATGATTTTTCATCCAGCAGTAGGCATACAATCGCAGATTATATTTTCCCAGCCCCTGGCTGAGAATCTCCTCAAACCGCTTGATATCATCCTTGCCATGAAAAATGGTCTGTTTGGCATTTCCACGAAGCATAACATGGTAAAATGCGCCGGGGTAGTGGATACGCGTTTTTCTAGTCACCGCTCATACCTCCTCCTTTACGGGGTCACGGGGTCAGGCCTGCATTGTTGGCTTTATCGAGCAACAATGCTTGATACCTCAGCCAAAGACAGGGAGACCTTTGAAAAATATGATATTTGCTTTTAATGCAAGGAAGATGAAAATTGTAACCAGATGAATATATTGAATATTTCGATCATATTCCCCAGCAATCGGGCAAAAGAGTGCTTTATTCAAAGGCATTTGGGGTTCTTGGACTACAGTTTTTTTTAGGTTTCTATATCTTACGAACGTCTATAATTTTATGGATGGATTAAGGAAAACAGGAATGGCGGGTTAGAATGCGAGGTAAGTTAAAATTCTTTAGATATTGTATCTTTCAGTCAGGGGAATAATTTCACATCCTTTTAATATTATTTGTCTATTGCATGGGCTTTGGAGTTTTAATTCTCAATACTTTACCCTCTCTAAAGCCAACTATGCAGGCCTGACCCCAGGTTTTTCACAGATTTTAATCTAAAAGTTCAAACAGCTTAAATCCTGAGGCTTTCTTATCAAACGTAATAACAGACTCGCAGCCATTTATTTTAGCAGAATGTGCAATTAACAGATCAGAAAGATCGTATTTATTCCCTTGTGCGGAATGCACGAATTGCTGTACTGCGGGCTGCTGGTCAAATTTCAAAATGGGCATCAATAAAAGGTCACTTATAGATTCTAAAATTTTGGTCCTCGAAATTTCATAAACAGATTCCAAGACCCATAAAACTTCCAAAACTACCGGTAAAGGTACAAACAGCTCTTTTTTTTCTGATTCAGCGATTTTGAAAATCGAATAGACTTTTTTTGATTGCAGTTCGTCATCGCCCGTTAAAAACCGAATCAAAATATTTGTATCAATTGCTTTCATTTAAATCGATCTTTTATTCGATTTATAATCGCATCGTCCATGGCTTCAGGAGATACAGCACTTCTTCCGGGTTTATATAATTTGCAAAAAATGTCATCTACTTTTTTAGATATTGGCCTGATTACGGCTTCTCTTTTTTTTTCTGTAACAATGATTTCAATCTTGTCACCGCTTTGTATTTTAAGAGAATCTCTTATTGCTTTTGGAATTGTAACCTGGCCTTTTGTCGTGAGAGTTGCTAATGCCATAATACACCCTCCTTACTTAGTGTTGATATCTTACTCGATGGTAAGGCGCAAACTACAAAATGTCAAGAAAATTATGGAATCAGATCTCTGATATCCATCAACTATTTTTGTCATTTTCTGCCGTTCTAACAGTTATATTCTGGGGACGTTCTGTAGCCCCGGCAACTGCTTTGCCGGCAATCTCCTGGACCTGCTTATATGCTTTCTCCTGCTGGTTGTTGAGTTTTTCTATCTGTTTGCCCTGATCTTTGGTAAGTGATTCCAAAGCAGTAATTTTGGTTTTTAGAACATTCTTTTCTCCTTCAAAACCTTTGACCAGAAGAGCTTCTTCCTGTTTAAAGTGGTCTGTAATATGCTTTTGGGCTTCTTTTACAGATGAATTTACAGCTTTCTCAAGCTCTCCAGAAAAAGAATCCACTTTATCCTGTAATTGTTCCATTTTTTGTTCTTGTTCAGCCACACGTTTTTCTCTTTCATCCAGCTCAATGGTCTTTGATTGCTGAAATTTTTCAAAATCAACTTTTTTCTGTTTTATCTCCTTATCAATAATATCCATCTCGTCTGAGAATTTATTCTTTTCAATTTCTTGAGTCCTTTTCATCTGATATTCATATTCTTCATTTTCACGAATTCTTTGGTTTTTAGTTTTAGCCTTTTCCTCAGCCAAAGCCTCTAAGTATTCTTTTTTCTCTTTTTCCCATTTTAATTTAGTTTCTGATATCTGGGTTTCAAGTTTTTCACGAATTTCTGACAGGTTGTTTTCCTGTTTGATACGGTTCTCATCAAGTTCATTGGTGAGGTTTTCACGATTTTGTGCCATTTCAGCTTCAAATTTTTCTTTTGCATAGTTTTGTGCTTCTATTATGGCAGCTAAATTGGCAGCCTGTTTTTCAATTCCATAAATTTCATTAAGTTCATCCTGTTTCAGTTTAATTGCCTGGTTAAGATTTTCATGTTTTTCAGCTTCAGCCTCAATTTTATCAGAAAGTGCTGAAAGTTCCTTGTTTATGGAAATTTTGAGGTTATGTATCTGAGTGCTTAGATCTGAGGAAGCAGCCTGCTCAGCTTTTTGCAGGGTTTCGATATTTTTTGTTTCTTTCTTGATCTTTTCAGGATCTAATTTTGTCTTTGCCTTTTCCTTGATTTGAAGCTGCAAGGTATTGATGATTTCCAGCATTTCTTTTTTAGTATTTTTCATAGAAACTTCTTCAACCATATTTAAACCTCCTTCTCCATTATTCTAATTTCAGGCAGTGAATATCTTGGCCCTGAGGACCAGGGTTTTTATTTCCGACTAAAGCCAACTATGCAGGCCTGACCCTACCTTGCTACCTTATTTCTCGATTCTCGATTCAATCCACTTTTTAAAAGAAGCTTGGCTTTCACCTGAAGGTTGGCCTGTAAGAATCCCTTCTACACTTATATCTTCATCAAGAGATTCCCAATGTATTCCACACCCTTTTCCCAATAATCTCCAGTTCTCTCTCTCTTTTTTGGATGCGTTCAACAACCTTGGATACCACGCTGTTGGTACAGAGACAGTCCGTCCATCATCAAGTTCTATTATAAGGCTATCATCTGTGACTATAACGTCGTTTGCATTTGGCACCTCTATTTTAATCACTGAAGTAGTCATTCCAAACCTCCATTAACTTTAATTGATGCTCGATTATTTAGGCATGTATCATCCATTCCTTAATTATCTTTGTTTATCTGATAACAAACCTTATAAAAATTATTTTTAACCTTTTTGTTAATGATATCAATTTTCATTAAACTGTCAACTGTTGATCTGAAAGATAAAAATATCTTGCCCAAAGAGGTTTAATACTTTACCCCAAATAACCACAATAAAGAAAGCCTGACCCCATGTTATTCATTCTGCTAATTAAGGGAAATAGCGATAAATTTTTTTTCTATGGAGGATTCTGGTTAGAATTAATTCTTCATTAAGCAGTTCAAAGCCGATTCTATAATCGCCTATTTTGATCCTATAAAAAGAATCGTGGCCTTTAAGTTTTTTTATATGAGGAATATCAATCGTAGAGTTAGATTTTTGAATAGTATGAATAAGTTTTTTTAAACGCTTTAAAAGATTGGTGTCTTGAATTTTTTTTAAATCTTTTTCAAATTTGGCTTCGTACTTTATTTGCACGCTTAACCTTCTAAAATAGCCATAATATTCTTTTCATCCACAAACTTATTAATTCGGCCCTCTTGAATAGCATTCACCATACCTGCATCTTCAATAATCTCTAAAAAAATTTCTTTAAAGAATTCTTTATTTTCAGTCATTATCTCTAATAATGATGCTTTTATCAGCTCTTTGTGTTTTTTTTCTGTGAGAAGTTGCATGTTTCTCTCCATCTTTCACGTTGACGATTGCCCATAGGATACCAAAACTATTTGTTGTAGTCAAAGATATTAAACTCATGCTTTTCATTCACCATTCACCCTAAAACTTAAATCTTAAAACCTTAAAAGCCCCTTTTTACCCACAAAAAGCACACCCTAAGACCATTTTGACCCATATTTCAAGCAACATTCCATATAAAAACAATAGCTTATCAGGGTCAGACCCTGCTATTCCCGATATTTTCAGTCAAAGGGAGAACAATAAACCCAAAAGAGCTTAAAAAGTCCTTTACATGTTTATGCTGAATTTTATTTTTAGCACATTGTAAAAGTTCCATGTAGGTCTGGATGGAAAGATATTTCTCCTGGGTTTTTTGCATCAGCGCTGCTGCTTTTTCATTGCCTCTTTGCGCCCATATAAAAATATCAGTATCAAATATCATTGTACCTGGAACCCCTTAATGTATCCAATTCATCCAAAACAGACCTGCAAGTGCTTGAGGCAAGCATACCAAAAAAAGGATGCTCAGAAATCTTCAAATGAGTAATCTGTTTTTCAGCAGGCATAAGAATTCCTTTGATTTTACCACGATAGAGAACCGTTACTTGTTCATTTCTATCGAGTGCTTTAAGCACATCATTCATCTTATATCTTAAATCAACCACTGTTGCTTTCATCAGGAATCTCCTTGCTTTAAAACTTAGTGGGGTCAAACTTAGTGGGGTCAGGCCTGCCTTTTTGACGTTATTTGAGCTGTAATCATATTCATCTTTGTGCGCATAGACAGAGATCTTTTCATCCTGATTCTGACTCTTTTTACCTGCCGGCCCAATGAGGACATCTCCCGATTAACATATCGGGCCAAATCGGTCAGCAGAAAACCGCAGCAGTCCATTCCAGCCATTACTGCCATGGCTCTTGCCTCAACCACGTGCCGCCGGCGGCCAGCACTGCTGATCTCCTGGGGGAGGACATCATAAATCCCTGCCACAATATCAAAAAGCCTTTCCATGGTGATATCGACAAAAGCTTTTTCATAATTCTTCCGCAGCACATCCAGGATAAAATCATTACTGCCCAATATCCGGTTTTCACGGCTGCTGCCTATGCGAAGCTGGTTTAAAACCTCCTTGTTCGTTGTCTGACCCATAAAATGCAGATAGGAAGCCCGAGCATCGGATTCGGTCCTGCCGAACTGAGACAGACCCATCTCAATCTTCAGCCATTCAGGGACTTTGATCCGTCCGGCATAGGCATTATGGCTACTCAAAGGGTATTGCTCGGGATACTTTACGATTTGCGCCCGCACTGGATTGAGATGGATATAGCGAATCAACTCTGCCATATAGCCGTCTTTCTGGACAAGAATGGCCTTATATCTGCCCTGGAACAAATGCCCGACCCTGTCATATCTCTTATTGAACCAGTGAGTATATCGCTGGGAAAGATTCTGCATCAATTTAGAAAGTGGCTGTTCTGTAACCTGCAAGGCCATATGGACATGGTTTTTCATCCAGCAGTAAGCGTGAAGCACTAGCTCATACTGGTCCATTCCCTGGGCCAGTATATCTTCAAAACTGCTGTATTCTTCAGACCCCTGGAAAACAGCCTGTTTTGCATTCCCCCTGAGCATGACATGATACACAGCACCAGGGTAATGGATACGAGGTTTTCTTGCCATGGCATATTTACCGCAATTATAGTGTATTATCGTATTATTAATAATACTGATATAAAAAAATTATGTCGAGTATAATCCACACTATACCACTGCAAATAAAAAAATCAAATCCCGTTTGCTTTTTCCCCAATAACATCAAAAAGGCAGGCCTGACACCGATCTGGACAAATTGAATTTTTAAGTTTCAATCTGTCCAAAAATACGTTAACCGGCCCCAGGCAATCCGGGAAATCAACCCTTGTTCAGCATGCATTTCCTGAAAAACCGTATATTTCATGTGAAGATCCGGATATGCAGATGTTTGCCAGCCAGGATCCCAGGGGATTTTTACAAACATATCCAAGCGCACTGATTGATGAAGCTCAAAAAGCACCCCATCTTTTTTCATATATTCAAACCATGATTGATAAAACAGATGAACCCGGCCAGTTTATTCTCACAGGGTCCAGTGATTTCCTTTTATTTGAAAAAATCACCCAGTCCCTTGCCGGCAGAACTGCTGTTTTAAGATTGCTTCCGTTTTCCCTGAATGAAATCCATGCCCTTAAG
>Ga0233430_1002210_pt1 | contig 23436 bp, 15 predicted proteins | sample SI_118_April2016_2_FD_179883 | JGI IMG/M metagenome (GOLD analysis project Ga0233430, IMG submission 179883) | Seawater microbial communities from Saanich Inlet, British Columbia, Canada - SI_118_April2016_150_MG | ecosystem: Environmental > Aquatic > Marine > Inlet | place: Canada: British... | reverse complement strand
TGGTGTGAATGCATCGCGCTAAAGCGCTTAAAAGAATCATGGAAACAAGATCCATTGATCTATCCGGATTGCATGGGGCTTATGCGAATTATCTCGTTCATCACCCAAGTGTTTCACATGGTATCAAATGAAACACGTCGCCCGAGGGGCCAATCAACCATAAGATTCTCAAACACCTGGGCCTATGGGAGGAGGAGACTGCTCGATATCCGCCTCCTTCCAATACTCCGGAGATTGTGTGGACCCCCGTCGATGATGCCGGAGGCAACGTGTTTTCTTTACATTAATGGAAAACACTTGGATGAGCAGTACCTGATCAGCCGGATATTGTGGGTTAACATTTCCCGTGTCATGAGCGTGGTTGCAAAGACCGGACAATTGTATTCCGAATCCGAAGGTTCACCAGCTGGACGTTCATCCCGAGACCCCATTACTTTGGGTCCTTAACGAACAGTTAGGATTAACAGGAACAAAGTACAGTTGTGGCATAGCGGAATGTGGTTCTTGTACGGTGCATATTAATGGCGAACCTTCATTCTCCTGTTCAATTTCGGGCCGCCCTCTTAAAAGAGAATCCAACACCGGATGACGACGCAATCGATTTGGCCATGTCGGATGTTTTATGTCGTTGCGGAACTTACCAGGCTATTCGAAAAGCGATTCACCTTGCAGCTCAGGAGTATCAAAATGGAAAAAAGTGAAGTCAATCAGAGTCGAAGACGTTTCTTAAAGATCAGCACCGCCACCGGTTCTGTGCTGATCGTCGGGATTCAGTTACCCAACTGCAGTGGGAAAACTGATGTTTCCGCCGCCACGCCAGACAGCGAAGCAGATGTGTTTACGTCCAATGCCTGGAAAAAAATACATGCGGATAACACGATCACAGTGATGGTAAGTCACTCGGAGATGGGACAGGGAATTACGACCGCTCTACCGATGATCGTTGCACAAGAATTGGACGCTGACTGGGCGAAAATTCGATTTGAAATGGCACCAGTGGGTGAGGATTATAAACATCCCCTGTTTGGCGTGCAATGGACTGTATTTAATTTCAGCGGCCGCACACCTCCAGATATAATTTTTTCTTCCTAGATCACAGTATTCTTGATTAAAAGATTAGGTAGCCATTTAAAACATTTTCTTCAGAGTGGGCTGACTGCTGGCCCACTACCCCGGTATCCCGTCATAGGCAGCGGCAAAAATCATAATTTGGGTTATCTGTACGTTATAGTCCCCGCTGGTGTAAGTGCGGTTATCATGTTAATAGTAGCACTCCTGATTAACAATCTGTCGAGAAATCGAAAATATCCTGACTTCTGGATGTGATTGCAAGGAGCCCATTGGTCAATTTTACGATGTTAATCGAACCTCCTCCTGGATAAACCGTCAACAATTAGTCAATTCAACATATCAGTAATCAACTGATATTTATGAATCGATGATATTTTGAGGAGGCAGACGACTGATCAAATCACAGATGGTTTTGATCTCTTCTGTCTCTCTTTTTCCTGCTTCCTTTTGAAGACATTGGAGAAAGTAGTCAAACTGTTCAGAATCCTGAAGAAACTCTTTTAATCCACCTTTCTTCAATTGAATTCTTAATTCGTCCATGGCATACCTACTGCCACAGACTATGGTTCTTACAGCCAGCAATTCCAGGGTATCATTGCACCATCCATATTGAGCAACCGCATTAAAAACCAGCTCTGTAGGAAATAGTTTTTCATGGTCTGGATTAATTATCCCGCTTTTCAAGTACCGGATAAAGAGACCAATATATTGACGGTCAAACAAAACCAAGGCTTGTAGTGCATACATACAGGCTTGAGTGTCGTCGTCGTACCACAGTTCACCAGGTGCATTGTCGACCACATTTTTCAGAAATTCAGCGAGTTTTTCGGCCTTGCCAGGGGTCAAAATCAGAGATTCATAAAACTGTTTTTCATTCATTACTCGCTGAGAGTCCTTAAAGGAAAACCTGAGACGATCATCGACAATCAGCTCCTCCAGCTTGTGAGAACGGTCAATGAGCTGTTCAAAGGCGTCAATGAGATCCGATTCATCATCCAGGCTCCCAATAACAACGGTGGCAGCTTTCAAATCCTCTTCAAAATATGCGGAATCCCGGATTAACTCACGTGACGGTTCAGAATCAACCACTCGATATTCCTGGGGCGTGTTGTCCCGTGCCGGTATGATCACAAGCGGATATCGGCCGGTTTTATCTATTCCCAGCCGGGCGAAGCGGAGTTCACGGTTAAGCTCTTCCAGCCTGCCTTGTGCCTCTTTCATTTCCGCCAGTTGCGTGACACTAACCGTAAAGCTCAGCATGTTCTGGTACTCTATTTTTGATATCTGGTCCTGGACGGCCTCTTTCCTCCCATTCAGTATATCAAGGGCACTATTTATATTCCTGGATTCTTCGGGGCTCAAGGGTGTGCTTCGCTGCAGAATGATTTTGGCAAGGTTGTCAATATTCAGGCGTTCGATGTCAGCACCATGCTCTATCAGTAATCGTATAATATCCGGGTTTTCCAGTTCAAAGGCCAATTCCAGCGCTGAGCATTCAAAATCCGGGTGGATGATGTTCAGATCGATGTCATCTTGCAGGATCTCCCTGACCCGATCCTTATCCTCGGCTTCGATCGCCTCAAAAAGAGTATCCTCGCCAGGTAATAATAAATGGAAGTAATCCTCCAGCAGCGATTTAAACAGGGTGTGATTTCTGAAATAGGAAAGATTGCCAGGCACCTCAGAAAACTTCAGGAACATCTGACTTTGTGCCTGTTGCTGAAGCATGTCCAACCCTGGTTCCGGCTGAAATACGGCGAATGTCAGTAAAACTCCAACTATGTCATGATTAAAATTGTACCGGTTGATAGCATCATTCACCAAGTGACTGATGGCATTTCCTTCATATTTCCCGTCAACCGCACTGCCCAGGTAGTTGATTAATAATTTAAGGTATTTTTCATCCGAAAATACCAATGACTGCATTGCATAAAAACCGGCTGGCAATTCAGTATCATACCAAAGTGGGGCTACATGGTTGCAGAGATTTTGAACAAAACGACTCATCGCCGGAAGACATTCTGTTATTGTGCCTGCAATTTTAAAAAACGCCTCTTCAGAAAGATCACCTTCTCGGCTGTGAAATCGAAATCGTAGCAGGTTCCCATCCCTGATCTCGTCAATATTCTCGGTCAAATGGACCAGTTGCTCCAGAGCAGTTTGAACTGAGATTTCATCTTCAGGATTATCCAACCCGACAATGGTCCAGGAGAACTCCTTCTCGGATTCCAGGCCTGTATATGCAAATGGTATCAGGATTTCTGCCGGTAACAGGATAAGCAGATCACTGCCGGATTGAAGATCTATTTTTGACAGATCAATTGTAATGGAAGGAACTCCAAAAGTAAGGTATCGATCGTCATTAGAAATCGAAACCGGATTATCAAAACCGGTGCGATAAAATGGATCATCTGTTGAACAGGACGGATCGCCCGGGTGGGCGATAAGCGGAGACAGATAGTCACCTTCCAGCGATATTTTTCGAATCGTCCCGTGCTGAAAGGTTACCCAGAAAGCACCCTCTGTATGGCAGAACGCAAATGCGTCAATACGCTCAAGGAACTCATCCCGGACTTCAATCTGTTCTTCAGAAGCAGCCGGGGATTCCAGATATGACAGCGCTGTGTCAGGGTCATCATCTTCAAACAACTGACCAGGGTGAAACTGGCGTAGGGTTATCTTCCGGATAACCTTACAGGTATTTAGATCAAACAAGATCGCTTTGGCAAGATAACGTTTCTCCCCTGATTCTCTAATGATGTCTATTCGTTCATAGCAAGGACGAATACCCACATTTCTGTCCGGGCAAACAGCCATCGGTGGCACAGAAAACCGCCCCGTAGGTGAACTGGAGAAATATTGTGACAACCGTCTGTTGTATCTGACGTCTACCCGCAGCAAACCGTCTCGCACATCCCGGCCGTCAATGCTTCCGGTAGGGAAATAGAAAACCACCTCCTCGTTATTGATGACCTGCAAACTGGTAAGCAGAATTTTATCGGGAAGCTGAAGCCGATTCCGGATCTCCAGCGTCCGAATATCAATCATGAGGAGAAACCTGCTCGAATCATGTACCGGGTCAAGTGCTACAAGTAACAGGCTTTCGTTTTGGTCCAGAACAGCTCCCGCCGGCATTTGGGAATAAAACTCTTTTGAGGCAATCTCGTTGCGACCAGCAATATCATAAACACCGACTCTGGCGGTTTCATCCACCGTGAGCATGTGCTTCCCCTCAATAACCCTAACCAAAATCAGGACCGGGTTGTTATTCCTGGGCATGAATTTCCACACAAGTGAGCCGGTTTGATCGCCCTCTGTTTCCCATAGTTCAACATACCCGCAACCACCGGGTGTGGTTGCCGTTCTGGGCTCGTATCTGGCGGATTTGTTTTGTGAATATTCACTCATGTTTCGATGGGACAATGTGTTAAGAAAACGTCGATTTTGTAATGTCTATTATTCGTTTTTTAATCAAAATTGACCAGTGCCGTTCTTGATAGACAAGTTTTTATACTCAAGATTTTCAGGAGTACGATAATGCCGGTATTTAAAGTGACAAACGTACTTTTCTCGTTCCTTTGAAGTTTTGTTCTAAGTCTGAAGGGATGATCGAACGGAAGAAACAGGTGCGAATCTCCCTCGATTGCCTATGGGAATAAAATCTCTAATAAAGCCCTTCCTCTTCTGAAATGGTAATAGAAATCCTATTTTGATCTTACAAGGGAGGTTTGGTAGTAGACAGTAGTAAATGGTTTCTCAAAGCAAAGAAAGCTATTCTTATAGAGGCAATATGCCACCAACAATCGGATAAAAGGTGCTGAAATTCTCCTACAGCTCGGTTTGTCAACGCTGAATCTTGACGGAAAGATCACCTGTCGAAACCTTACCTCCAACTGAGCTAACTAAACAGACTCAGCAGCAAAACCAGACAAGGAAACATAGTCAAACCTACGATCGATTAAGGATACAAGCCTTCAATCGAATTATTTGCAGTGTCTTACTGCTACATATCTTTGGTATTTCAGGTTCATTTTTTTTTCAATGCAGCGTTCTCTTGTTCCGTAGCCTGATGTGTATTTACTTTTTTTGCTGTTTGAACAAGCGGGAAGGTACAAAAGAGATGCAGCAAGTGCAGTGAAGATAACAACTTTACCAACAAGATTTATACTATGCGATAATGGTTTTATTTTATAGTCCATTGGTTTGTTTTTAAAAGATTTGTTAAACACCAATTTTTCCCTTTTTGATTTTTTAGAATTTTTTTTCCAAAGGTTTAATAAAACTTGTGGCGGAGATCTTAAGGAATTACTTTTTTGGAGTCAAGCTCTTTTCCCCAGTTTTTTTCAAATGGCTTGAATCAGGTATTGATTTAATGATTGATGCGTTTTCGAACGAAGGGAGATGCTGGAAAAAGACCGCTGCATTGGATGCGGGTTGTATGTGACCAGTTGCGAAGTAGGGGCGCTGAAATTGCGAGGAAAAGCCAGATTGCCGAATCTGGCCAAGATGATACTTCGATCAAAACGAGACGGTTTCCTGTCCAGGAACTACAAGTGAATTTGCGACAATATAAATGGCGTTGATTATCTTGTTTTGGTTACCAGGGGCTGATAGGCCTGTCCACTTGTCTTTATTTTAAACTCGGATTTTATCTTGTTTAAAAGATGTTTTTTGTCACCCAACAGATCGTACAAAGTTCCGGCTATCACTTTTGCCGAAAACAACATTGCAGTAAAACCAATTCCAGACCCTGAAGCAGCTGTGGCTTGCCACGAGTGAGCTGCGGTGCCAATGGGCCATGTCGCCGCTGTAAACTGTGCCAGGGGGACAATCCAACTGACATCACCCACATCGGTTGAGCCGGGCATCACTTCCTTTTCATCATCATTTTGAACAATGTCCGCATGCAAGATTTCGCCTTCAAGTTCTTTTGAACCAAAATAGCCGGCAATAACCTTTTCCTGCTGCCCTTCAGGAAAGCTTTTTACCAGTTCTCTGGCAAAGGTTCTATCAGCATCAGTAAACCTGGGAGCCCCTACTGTTTTCATATTTTCATGTAAGAGGTCACCCAGTATATTGTTTCCCAGAACATTATAACATCCTGCAATGACTTCATGTTCAACACCGGTTTCAGTCATAAGGGCTGCACCTTGAGATATCTTTACCAGGCGTTGAAAAATGTCCTCTATCTGTCTTTTTTCGGGGGCTCGCACATAGTACCATGACTCTGCATTGGCAGGAATTATATTGGGAGGGCCTCCCCCTTTTGTGATTGTGTAGTTAATCCGTGCCTTATCAATAATGTGCTCCCTAAGATAATTGGCCCCCACATTCATTAATTCAACGGCATCCAGTGCGCTCCTTCCCATTTCTGGAGCGGCCGCCGCATGGGAAGAAATTCCTGAAAACTTAAATAAAGCCGATTGCATTGCCAGAAAGCTGGAGCGCAAGACGGTATTCATACTGGCAGGATGCCACGTCAGGCAGGCATCCAGATCATTGAAAACACCCTCCTTTGCCATTATAACCTTTCCCGTCAAGGTTTCTTCTGCCGGACATCCATAATAGCGCACAGTACCATTAAATCCGTCCTGCTCAAGAAGTTCTCTGATGGCCAAAACAGCCCCGATACCTGCGACACCCAGTAGATTATGGCCACAGCCATGTCCATTTTCCTGTTCCTTAATCGGATTGTAGCTGCCGGAAACCTGCTGAGAAAGACCGGGTAGCGCGTCATACTCCCCTAAAACACCCAGGACAGGAGACCCCTGGCCAAATTCAGCCACAAAAGCAGTTGACATCCCAGGTATATTTCTATTGATCTTAAAACCTGCTTTTTCCAGCATGGCTATTTGCAGATCACAGGCATACACCTCTTCCAGTGCCTTTTCCGGATTTTGCCAGATATTGGACGCCGCCTTTGTCAGCTGACCATTTATGGCATCCATATAAGCAAAGAGGTCTTCTTTCATTGTTTATTAGTATGATCAACCCTGTTTTTTAATGACACCTTATGGGATGTAAATCAGGATATATTGGATCCTGCCATCCCGTTAATCATCCATAATAACTTTTGTTCATGAACCGGAGCAAAAAAGGTCTCACTGTTTCAAGTTTCTTAGCTGAATTTACTTTTTTGCTCCACCTGGATTATTTGCCCGAAGTAGCTCGAATCTGCCTCATAATGTCTGACTCAGGACTATGACTTCATATAAAGCCCAACTCCTTTAAACGTACCCATGCCTTCAATCAACTCTCCCAGATAATCTCCCATTTTTGAGAAGAAATCGGGGTCCATCCGTTTCTTGAAGAGGTTACTGGAAAACATTGACACCATTCCATCCAGGGTGGAAATGCCATCTTTTGTAGCAGGATCGTATTGTGCCCAGTTGTTTAGATGTTCTTCCGACCGGAAGAAAAGCATCTTGCTTCAGGCGTGGGCTACGTCCGTTCGCCATTTCGTAACGGGAACAGATACGTAACAAATCAGATCTTCGGGATCGGCTTTTTGGACGATGCCGTCGCGCATTTCGATGGTGATCGGTTCACCACAGTCAAGACATGGGGACTCGATGCGAACTGTTTTCCCCGGAAATAGCCAGCTGACCGCTAGCGATTCGAAAGCTCACTGTGCAAACCACTTCTGCTCCCCATCCACCGTTACCTTGAACTGTGTGGGAAGGTGGTTGAACGGGGCAAACGATGTGATAAAATCTGTGTTCGGATATAACCAGCCGTATATGCCCGAATTAAATAACTTGTGCATTGTTTGCCGCCCCTCTTCAAGGGAAAGCTTCAACTCAGCAGCTATCTCGGTGTAATGCGGCGCCTGGCCAGTATCCACCATTCGCTTCATAATAAAATGAAACGTTTGACCCAATAACTCGGTACCACTCATTTTTCCTCCTTTTTTGGACATTAGATGAGAACCCTGGTCAATAATTCACTTCGACCTGTTAATTGCTTACACGATATTGAAAAAAATCTCAAATCACATCGGTTAGTCAGTTGTTTACCTGTTTCTAAAGGACCGCTTTGTCAGGCAGCTGGTTCCTTTTCGTTATTTTTTTCAGAACCGGAGAAAGGATGAAGTCGAGCGAAATCCAGTGAAAAGAGGCTAACATGACTAAACACAATGAGGCCAAAATATTAAAAAGCAAAAGCATTTTACCACGTCTTTTGCGGCGTGTGGTTGTAAGATTATAAATAAAAATTCGGTCTTGGCTTACAGGTGAACATATGCATATCAGAATGGAGTCAGAACGGAGGAAAAATGGAAACAGGGATGGACTCCTTCCGAGTGTAACAGTGATTGACAAACAATATTGGCTGGTTTTATGGAATAACCGGTAAAATCAACCTGGATGGATATTGACTATTATGCAGAATTGTCTGATGCGCTGTTATCACCTCTTTGGTCAAACCGATCGGAGCCCCGGTGTTTAGATTCCGGCCCATTTCCGGGAAATAGGAACTGGTAAGCTGCAATCGAATGCGGTGACCTTTTTTAAATAGGTTTGATGTAGCCCCTATCGTGATGTCAAATTTATACACCTTATCTTTTTCCAGGAACTCCGGTTGATCATATGAGTTTCGATACCGTGCTCGGATAGCGCCGGTTCTCAGGTTTATTGATTTACCGCTCGAATCCACGTCGGCCAGGGTGGCAACAAAATCCGTATCGACAGCCGAGGATGATGCAAACAATTCCAGTTTGATCGGTCCGGTCACTTCTGTATCCTTGGGTAACGGATCGCTGGTATAGACGAGCACATCGGTTCTCTGTTCAACAGCCGTTTGATCTACAGGTCCCGGTGTGGCTTTGCCGTAAATAGAAGTGCCGCCGATTGAAGGTGCGGGATTCAGCGGATCGTAATCGAACCCATCGTTCGGCTCATCCACTGGTGATGTCAGGTGTAATGTCCCGTTACCGTTGCGTGTATTGGCTTTTCCCTGGCTGTGCAGATAAAACGGCGTCCATTGGGTTTGCGCCAATGGCCATTCACTTTCGTTGCGCCATTCGTTTTTGCCCATGACGAAAATCTTGATCGGTTTATCGTCATCAAATTCTGGTTCTTCGTCGGTCAACCAGTACCGATACCAATCAATGAAATATTTCATCTGCTGTGGGAATCCGGCATTCTTTCCGAAATCTCGGTCTTCGAATTTGCTTTTGGTGGTATGCAACCATGGCCCGATAAGTAGCCGGCTCTGGCGAGCTTCAGGGCTGCCGCTTTGCTTTCTCATGCGATTAAAATCGTCAATAGCATGCTCAAGATAATAGTCGTACCAGCCCCCCACAATCAAGGCCGACGCCTTGATATCGTTCATCCGGTTTTCAACGTTGATCTTCTCCCAGTAATCGTCGGGAGTGGCGTGCTGAATCCAGTCGTTATAAAAGGGTAAGTCCTTTTCCATATTAGAGTCTGCCTCTATCAACGGCAGATGAGATACATATTGACTCCAGTCGATCTCTTTTCCCGATATCAAATTGCGGTCAGAATTTTGATAATGCCATACAAAAACATCATTCAAGCGAAATATGCCCTTGTACATCCATCGTTTATACAAACTTTGGGAAGTCACAATGGGGATCATGGTCTTCAAATGGTTACTGCCATAAATCGATCCCAGCCACTGGGTAGAGCCCCAGTATGAAAGTCCGAAAGTTCCCACATTGCCATTGGACCACTCTTGTTTGCCCGCCCATTCAAACGTATCGTGACCGTCTATTGCTTCATTTGTGTACGGATAAAACTCGCCTTCTGAGTCAAGCTTACCTCGGCAGTCCTGCGAAACGACAACGAATCCCTGGGAAGCGAACACTCCGGCAATCTCAGGGATAAATTGTTTTTTATTCGCTCGGCCGTATGGTGTTCGAATGACAATAACCGGGTATCGCCCACTTTCCTCAGGACGATAAACATCAGCAGCCAAGCGCACACCATCCCGCATGGGGATCATTATTTTTTTATCTGTCACAAGACCATATTTCGGTTGTGGTACACCGAAATACATAGCGGTCAACCGTAATTTCGGATTGGATGAGTAGATGGCTGATCCTGCAACCAGAATGACCGCACAAATGATAAGAAGGTTTCGACGGTTAAATATCTTCATGGCATTTCCTTGCGTAGGCGAGGTTATTCCAAAGCGTTTGACATAATCCCTTGCCATTGATAACAACCCTATCAACGGACTGTAGCCACTCTAGAATTCTGATTTAAGTTCCGGCAGTTTTAGCAGAACAATTTAATGGCGTCAAATACCGGAAATCCGTTTGACATATTTAACTTTGGCTGTTAAAAATAAATATCATTAAGATAGTATCTTATAGAAAGGTTTATTATGGAACAACGCATATACGGTTATTATTGCCCGGTGGCACATGCGCTTGGAGCTATCGGCGAAAGATGGTCACTGCTTATTGTCAGGGATCTCCTTAACGAACCGAAGCGGTTCACCGATTTATTGAATCGTCTTGGCAATATTACACCCAAATGGCTGACCCTCAGACTTCGTCATCTGGAAGATGCGGGAGCTGTGGAACGGGTAAAGGGTCGGGACCGGCGTGAAACCTGGTACAAATTGACCCCAGCAGGGCAAGAGCTTCGACCGGTAATAGAGTCACTATGGTCATGGGGTCTTCGGCACGCATCGCGATCGCCCCTTCCTGGCGAAGTCGTCCATCCGGATTTAGCCATGAGCACTTTGGCGGTCTCTCTCAACAACAGAAATAAGAAAGTTCCCCTTCCCAGGAACTGGCTGTTCAAGTTCACCAATCAGACACCTTTTACACTATCTTTTGATGGTGATGCCTGGGTCGCCATAGAAGAAAGAGCAGAAAATCCCGATGTGACATTGGAGGTGTCACCTGAAGCATGGACAATGTTTCTGACAGTCACGAAAGAGGAAAGGATAAAGCTAGTAAAAACACTTCACATCCTCGGCTCCCCAGACCGGGTTTCGGAATTTATGAATACATTCGGTGTAAGCGGCCGAAAAGAACCGGAGTAATAAAAATACATCTCTACACTTGATCTTATGAACAACCAATAAGGAGGGAGTGATCATGTCTTGGAAGAAAACCGCTTGTGTATTATGCGCTAACGGTTGCGGACTTGAAGTCCGTGTAGAAAACAACCGTATTATCAAAGCCCGTGGAGACAAGGATAGTCCGATCAGTGAAGGATACGTCTGTCGCAAAGGACGGTACATTGCCTATCAACAGCATAATGCCGACCGGGTGCTTTATCCGTTGAAAAAAGTAAATGACACATTCGAGAAAATATCCTGGGACCAGGCCATCAGCGAAATCTCAGAAAAACTGAAGATCATCCTCGAACAGCATGGACCTCGTGCTTTATCAGCACTACTTGGCGGTGGATCGTTCAGTTTTCTGAGTATGCCTTTCCCCGTTCGTCTGATGCGCCTGCTTGGTGCACATTATATTTACTCCGCCGCCAACCAGGAGTTTGCCGGCAGGTATTGGGCACACGGCCTGACATTTGGAAGCCAGGGTATTCAGATGTCGTCTGATCATGAAAATTCCGACATGCTGATGCTCATAGGAAAAAATCCCATGATGAGTCACCATTTTCCTCAGGCGCGCAAACGATTGAAAAAGATGTCTAAAGACCCTGATCAACTTCTGGTTGTTGTCGATCCCCGAGTTTCCGAGACTGCCAAAATTGCCGATATTCATCTTGCCATCCGTCCGGGTACGGATGCCCTGCTGATGAAGTCGATGATTTCAATCATTCTCGACGAAGGTCTTTATAATAAGGAATATGTGGCCGAATATGCGGACGGTTTCAACGAAATCCTTCCCTGGTTTGCAGATTTTGACATAAAGGCCGCGCTGAAGGTCTGCGATCTTGATTATGAGATGGTTGTTAGAGTCTGCCGGGAATTTGCCTCTCGCCGTTCACATATTCATGATGACCTCGGCATATTGATGAACAGACACAGCGCGCTGGTATCCTACCTGATAGTTGTTCTGCTGGCCCTTTGTGGACGTATCGGTGTACCGGGTGGAAACTATTTAGGTGGCGGCGGATCCAGATCGGCCCCCAGAGATCCACGGGCCTGGAGAACATTGTTAACGGATATTCCAGCCATTAACGGCATGTTCCCACCTAATGTTTTACAGGAAGAGATTTTGAATGATCACCCGGAACATTTACGAGCAGTGCTTTGCTCTGCCACAAACCCGTTACGGTCTTATGCCGATACAACGGCCTATGAAAAAGCCTTTGCCAAGCTTGATCTAGTAGTTGTGGTTGATGTCGCCATGAGTGAAACGGCGGTCCTCGCCGATTATGTTCTTCCCTGTAAGACAACGTTTGAGTCCCGGGATGGGCATCCCGGCCAGGGTTTGTCGAAGAATTATGCCCGAATGAAATCTCCGGTGGTAGAGGCAGAAGGAGAGCAAAAAGAAAATGCCGAGATTTTCACGCTGCTGGCCGATGCCATGGGGTTGATCCCTGAAATTCCTGAATCCCTATATGAAGCGGCAAAAACCGGCCTCGCGGAATACCGGCAGGTATTAGTCGAGTTTATGATGGCTTCCCCTGATAGTGGAAAAGTCCTGAACTTTATCGTGGCGAAAACTCTGGGTCCGGCTATGGGATCGGCTCACCTGGCCAGTATCTTTCCTATGTTTATGCAACTATCTGAAACGCGCCAGAAGGATGCGTCAAAAGCCGGTTTCACAATGGGACCGGACCAGGGCCTGGATGTATTTCAATCGATAATGGACCATCCGGAAGGCGTATTGATCGGAGTACGTGATCCTGAGAAGAACATGGCGGCTAATATTTCGACCGATAACGGGAAAATTCAACTGTTTAATCCGGAGGTGGATGATTGGATAAAAACATTGAACCCTATTGATGAAGAAGAAGAACTTAAAATGGATAAGGATTTCCCCCTGATTCTCATGGCAGGAAGGCATTGGGATATGAACGCCAATACAGCGATGAGGGACCCGGAGTGGATTAAAGACAGAAGGGCATGCACCCTGGCCATAAATCCCGCAGATGCTGAAAAACTGGGCATCGCAGACGAACAACGGGTTAAGGTTGTAACGGAAGCGGGCGCAGAAACCATCGAGGCGGAAATAACTACAGATGCCAGAAAGGGCCAGGTCATCATTCCCCATGGTTTCGGTTTGGTTTACAATGGCGTCACCTATGGCGTCAACGTTAACAGGTTGGCAAAAAATACAAACCGCGACTTTGTCGGAACCCCGATGCATCGCTTTGTTCCCTGCCGTGTCGAAGCCACTGAATGAGGGAGATGTAGCTATGCAGCTTACGCCTCGCCGCAGGGATCATGATTCAAAACACGCCTGAATCCATCCCTGGAGCTGAGTGAAAACATCCTGTTTTCAATCGTTTAGAATCATGATCCCTGCGGCTCCAGAAAGGTGGTGAATAGTGATAAAAATGAACTTTACATTAAAGGAAAGGAAATGAGTGACGACCGGACGGACAGATGGCAGATGGCTGCTCAAGCAATCGTAAATGCGGGTATGGCGCCATACGAGATTGGGGATACGTTGATCGGGATTTTACAGGAGATCATGGATAATAAGCAGGCCGATTTTGTCAAAATATTTTCAGAAAAACCATCCCTGAATCTGGATCAGATAAAGGAAAAATGCGGATGGGAGGAGGACACGATCCTAAAAATGCTGGACAGTCTGATGCACGGCGGTGTGGTGGTGGGAACAACCAGCAAAAGCACCGGAATAATGGTGTACCGACTGCTGGGGCCTGTTCCCGGCCTATTCGAGTATACCAACCTGCGCGGTGAAACCGATGACAAACACAAACGTCTGGCCCGACTGTTTGAAAAACTGGCGGATGAGCGGCGGCAGATGGCCCAGGAAAACTATGATACCTTTTCCGAAGCATCAAAAGCCATGCCGCCATTGGTAAGAATCGTTCCCATAGAAGAGGAAATCGGTGAAACCGTGGACAAGATTATGCCAACCGAAGAGGTTTCCGGCATCATCGATAAATTTGATGATGTCACACTGGCCCATTGTTATTGTCGACATGCCAAGGATCTGCTGGACAAGTCCTGCCAAGTGACAGACGAGCGCCTAAATTGCATATTGTTGGGCAAAAGCGCCCGGTTTGCAGCAGACTACAAATTTGGTAAGGCGGTTACTCGGGAAGAGGCAAAGCAGGTACTTGCCAAAGCGGCTGATGAAGGGCTGGTGCACAAAGCATTTCATATCCATCTCAGCACAGATCTGGATGAAGAGGCGATCTGCAATTGCTGCAAGTGCTGTTGCGGGCCTTTTCAATCTTATCACAAGGGGATGTCCCCGTATCATTGTTATTCGAGTTATTTAGCTGAGGTGAACATCGATACGTGTACAGCTTGTGAGGAATGTGTCGAACTGTGTCCTGTGGATGCCATCGAAATGGTGGACATGGCGGCGTTTGTAAAAAATGATGGTTGTATTGGTTGCGGAGTGTGCGTTCATCAATGTGCTGAAGAGAGCATTCAACTGCTGCGCACTGAAAGCCGGAATGTATACCTACCCCTCAAACGAGTGAATGCTTAAATTCTAAAGGAGCAACTACGGCCATCGACATTCGGGGCGGAACAGTGGGAACGTTTGGCAACCATCCTCGGAACCATGCTCTCTGCCTGGCCGGAGGTTCGTTTTACGGGCTTGAAGCCGCCTCCGGGGTAGCTGCCGAGATATTTATTAAGAAAAATTTCAGATACGGATTCAACGACATCGCCCGTGTCTCAGGAGCGGTTATCTACGACTACCCGCCGCGGGATAATGTAATATATCCAGACAAGGAACTTGGCCGGGCAGCGATTAGGGCGGTTCAAAAAAATGTGTTTCCATTGGGGGCTCGAGGGGCAGTCCGTTCAGCTACAGTCGGTAAGGGTCTGAGCTTTAATCAGGATGAACCCTGTCTCTCTTAATCAGATTGCAAAGCAGGTGCACAGCTCTATGGCCCGGGCGATAGCACCATTTCATACTATCTATGATGGTGATGTCCTGTACGCGGTTACGACGAACGAGGTCGAGCATAAAAGCCTCGGCCGAGTGGTCTTTGGAACGCTGGCCGGGGAGTTAGCCTGGGACGCCGTGCTGAGTGCAGTAAACTAGGATCTAGCCATGGTGGAAAGTCCTAAAATCTGGTTGAAGAAGTGTTCGTAACCTCAGGAAAGCCCAAGCATCTCATTTCAGATCATGGAAGTGTCTTCACCGATGCCGCTTTTAGGGAATTCATTGATACAAATAAAGTGAAAATTCGATAATTCCAGTAAGCCCTCATAATTGTCCATATTCGATGGGGCGTGTTGCTGCATTCTTTCGACTGTTCGCTTTTCCTTGGATTAATAACCGTCCGTCCTATGTGTTCATTTTCGTAAAACGATATTTTGATGAAATTGAAACTCAATCTGTTACCTTTTCATCACTTTGTCGAACAGTTACCAGGGTAACCGGACAGCGTTTGAACATTTTTAATGCCTGGGAACCCACCATGACATCGACCAGATTTGACCTTCCCTTGATGCCCATCACCATCATATCAGCCTTTTCCTCAGAAATGGCCGTCAGCAGCTCACGGAAGGGAACACCGTTTCGAACAATTCCTCTAACCTGCTGCTTGCCAGAATCAATTGATTGCTTGAGGGCTTCCAGATCACGCTTCCTGTCTTCAAACAACTGATCAATACATTTTTGAATATTGATTCGACTTTTATTATCCTGTAACCGTGCCACAGTTTCTCGAGTATTGTCGATATCCCTGTCGTTAATGACGTGCACAAGCACGAGCTCCGCCTCTAGTTCATGTGCGAGGGTGGCTGCATGTTCAGCAACAAGTTTTGCATAGTTGGAGAAGTCCACTGCTGCTATGATCCTGTTATATATTTTCATATTTTTTTATTTTAGTTGTTGTTTGAATCCGGGCTAAATATGCCTGTCAACAAAGCAAACACCGCGCCATTCTAAATATATTTATTATTACAAATATATACAGTTAGACTTCAATTAGGCCAGGCTGAATCTGGAACTGACAATTCCGATTTATCCAGGATAGTCTATAACCAGCGCATAGCTGGTCCCTCATCAAAACAACATCATTTCATAATTTCAAACAGTTATTGGATGCCATTCTTGATTGAAAATACCTCAAAATCCCGATACATTTTTCACTTCAAACAAATTATTAAACGGAGTGCACCAAAAGATGTATTAAAATCTAATCCGACTACTTTCATTTCTTCTTGTCATCACCCAGGCAATTTTCAAATCTAACGATAATTTAGTGCTGGAGAATTTACCACTCAGGCAACAATTATCAGCTTATTACATCAAAAAGAAGAAACCAAGATTAGCCAACATTGATCGATTATTCTGGGTTGCATTCAGCAATGTCCGGTTAGGTTTTTGCAAAAAGTTGAATGATGAATCCTGGATCGAACTTATGAGAATTTTTTAGATGTTTTTAGTTTAGCGTAGCGAAAATGAGCCTTGTTTGAGCGAGGCACGAGCGAGTTTGGCGGTTTTTCGCGAAGCAAACTTAAAGCATCTTAAAATTCTTATGTAAGAGACAGGTTTTATCGTTCAACTTTTGTTCTGCAAAAACCTAACCGGACATTGCTGGGTTACATTAAAACAAGTTTGGACAAAATAGCGAGATCACTTGGTCATTGTAAAGCCGGAAACCTTTGTTTACTGGCAGAGAAAATGCTTCAAAAAATACTGGAGAAAAATATCAGACAAGAACAGAAAACCTGGTAGAAAGCTGATCAAAAAAGAAATCCGAGATCTTATTTATCAAATGGCAGAAGAGAATATCTGGAAAGCACCACGAATATATTCCGAGTTGTTGATGTTCGGCCTTAATGACGTTTCAGAAATGACTGTTTCTGGTTGTTAGCAACTGGAGCTATCAGTTTTAGCATCCAACACAGGATATTTTCTTATCAGGATGCAATTTTAACGAGGCACAGGACTGCCATCTTATGCGGTTCCAATCTTCCTTCGCTTCCAGAAGGAGTTCGAGGTTACAGCAACCATGAAATGTATCAAAGCAAGGCTACAGGAGTGTAGCAGATGGGATTTTGAGACAGATTCTCTAGCTAAGTCTTTTTATTCGTAGATTCAGGCTGGTTTTATCTTTTTTGATCAAATGAGTTTTATAAGCAATTGGCAAATGGAATGCCAATCAATGTTTCCTCATACATCCGAATTCGCTCATCGTTATTGATAACTATTCCGAAGGGGCATTGCTGTTCTTTCATAAAATCTCGTATTCCTCTGAGTTGTTTCAGCGAAACCTTTTGCCCATATTTGATTTCAATAGGAATAAGACCGAATTTTCCCTCCAGAATCAAGTCCACTTCTGCTCCGCCTGAAGTTCTATAGTAATAATAGTCTGCTGCTATTCCACGCCAGGATAATCCGCGGATAATTTCCTCAATAACCATGGCTTCCCAAGAAACTCCCATTGCAGGATGAGAAAGCAACTGATTCAGATCCTTTAATCTTAGTAAATGGTGAAGAAGACCACAATCTCTTAAATATCCTTTGGCGTGTTTGACAAGTCTTTTTTTGGCAGATGTTGCATATGCTGGTATGTGTCGCCAGACAAATGTTCCATGCACAATATTAAAATAGTCTCTTATGGTTGGTTGAGATACGCCCAACGTTCTGGCAACGTCTGAATAATTGATAACTGAACCGGATAAACCTGCCAGCATATTGATAAATTGGCGAAATCGTTGCCTGTTCATGGAAGGAAAAAGTAATGATATATCTCGTTCCAGGTAGGTTTGAATGTATTGTTCCATCCACAAATCCTGAAAACGGCTATTATCACGAACCCATGGCTCAGGATAACCACCCTGGAACCAATATTTGTGTATTTGTTGAATATCAGCTGAAGGCTGACTGGATTGGACTGATACTAAAAACCTATCAGGATCTAAAAATGCACGATATAAGACGCTATCGCTGGAGAGATTGATTTCTGCCTGCAATAAGGGCGACATCTCTATGATGCCAACTCTGCCTGCCAGGCTTTCTGAAATTGATGATAAGAGATCGGGAGAACTGGAACCTGTGAGAATAAATCGACCTGTCGTGTCACGCTGCTGATCAATAGCGACCCGCAATGCTGAAAAAAGCGCAGGAAGCAATTGGGCCTCATCAATGGCTGTTTTATGCGGGTTAAGCCTTAAAAAAAGATCAGGATCATTTGCAACTATTTGATAATCACTCCCTTTTTCCAGATCGAAAATATTCCATTCTTCACCCAGATTGTTCAGCAATACTGTTTTTCCACACTGCCTTGGCCCAAGAATCACAACACATGGAAAAAAGGACAAGTATTCCTCAATAAGATTTTTGTAATATCGTTTTATAGTATGCATTATCAAACTCCGACTTTGATAATGCATACTATAAGGCATTGATTTTTGCCTTGTCAAGGTAGACTTGGATATTTTATTAATTCAATCTGATATCTTCTTTTCAGCATTATCGAATGTCTGCTCAATCTGAAGCGACAGACTATGCCTGGCGCGTTACCAGTAATCACTGGCGTTAAGCTGCAATTTAGAGAATGTGTTCTTTCCATTTAGAAGGAGAAACTCCGAACAAGCACCTAAAGACACGAAGCATTTTTAACACCAGGGAGAAAATTGAGTAAACTGCTTATTAAGACAACGCCTCTGATCGGTTTCCGAAAAACAGTCCTTGAATCAACCATCAACAATCCAGATAAATTGACATATCAGCATTCAACTGATATTTAAGGCTCAATGATGTTTTGAGGAGTTACAGAGGAACCATATAAGGGCTGGGATTTGGACTGGATTTTTTTGGGGTTGAAATAGATCTTAGATTCGTTTTCGTAAGATCAAATTTGACAGTATGTCTTATCTGGTTTATCTTCGAGCCTGCTTTGGAAAGCAAAATTGTAAAATTTCTCGACTAGATGAGTCCGCAATAGAAAAAGATCGATGATTCATATCGTGTTGTCGGAAAGCATTAGTAGATAACGCCTCATATATTAAAATGCAAGTTCTTGGCATTTGAATTTAACTGACAGTCAATACTGATTTACACAACTAACGGAATAAAGGGGTGTTGAAACATTTCATCAAATAGTTCTGACTTCGTAATACTAAATTACAGACGCCACATGAGAATTAAAAGCCTAAAAACCTGGACTGAAGGCTACAAACTGACTGTGCCCTACACCATCGCCTTTGCAACCATCGATGCAGTGGAAATTATTTTTGTGCGTATTGAAGCGGATAATGGACTGTTCGGAATAGGCTCTGCCTCCCCCTCGGAAGACGTTACCGGGGAAACTTATGACGATTGTCGCAGGGCGTTAGCTGATAATCTGGAAGATCTTATAATCGGAAAAGATGTGCGTCATCTGGTCAGTCACAGCCGGGAAATCGCCAAAAAATTTCCCAAAGCACCTGCCGCGCAGGCTGCAATTGATATTGCACTATATGATCTATTGGGTAAGGTTTATCAGATCCCTGTTGTTGATCTTCTAGGTCGTTGTCACCACTCAATGCCAACATCAGTTACTGTGGGCATCATGCCAGCAGCAGAAGCGGTTGAGTCGGCGGTCGAGTATATCGCTAAGGGGTTTAGGATACTCAAAATAAAAACAGGCAAGGTTCTTGAAGAAGATATCGAAGTGCTACAAAAGGTCAGGGAGCAGGTAGGGCCTGATATCAAGATTCGTACCGATGCCAACCAGGGGTACAGCCTGGAACAAACCATAAAATTCATGGATGCCATTCGGTCCCTTGATATTGAACTGGTGGAACAACCACTGAAGGGCAACAAGGTAGCAGACATGCAGCATCTGCCCGAAAAGATGCGAAAATACTGTATGGCTGATGAAAGCCTGCATTCACCTCAGGATGCGCTCAGGCTGGCAGCACTACCCCAGGCCTTCGGCAGCTATAATATTAAATTGATGAAAGCTGGGGGAATATCACCTGCCATACAGATCGCACAAATCGCACTTCTGGCTGGAATAGACTTAATGTGGGGCTGTATGGATGAAAGTATCGTCAGTATCACAGCAGCACTACATGCAGCGTTTGCCTCCCCGGCCACAAAATATATTGATCTCGACGGCAGCTTTGACCTGGAAGGGGACCTGGTCGAAGGCGGATTTGTTTTAAAAGACGGCGTGATGTCTGTTACCGAAAAACCGGGGCTGGGAGTTGAGATGTTGGATGGTTAAGGGTCGGCTCAAAAATTACTTGGCATTTTGTCAGCAAAATGTCCAATCTTTACGGGACTTTTGCGGACAGATTATGCCAAGTTATTTTTGTACGATCCCTAAGTCAAAGGTAGATTTGAGCCCTTTGCTAATACGTTAAAGGAAAGAAATGACTGGAAGCAGTGCAATTATTTTTACTCAGACATACTTTTCTCCGGAAAAGGATAATGGAAAAACAGCCCACGGGTTAATTCGGGGAACCTGTCGGTTCAAAATTCAGGGGGTTATCGACGAAGAGTGCTCTGGAAAGGATGCTGGAGAAGTGCTGGATGGTCAGTTCAGAGATATCCCCATAGCAGCAGATCTGGCTAAGATCCTTGATCTCTGCCGGGAAAAACCTGAATTCCTGATTATTGGAGCCGCCTTCCCCGGAGGTCTTCTGCCGGAATCCATGCGCAGCACCATTGAGGAGGCGATCAACTGCGGCATCTCTATTGTCAGCGGCCTGCATCAATACCTGTCCGATGATCCGGTATTCAAGTCCCTTGCAGAAGAGCACCGGGTTGAGATCATAGACATCAGAAAACCCAGACCCACGTCAGAACTCCATTTCTGGGAAGGTGACATTTTTAAAGTCAGAGCCCTGACGATTGCTGTTCTGGGCATTGACTGTGCTGTCGGAAAACGGACCACCGCCCATTTTCTTACCGAAGCCTGTAAACAGTCCGGGATCTCAGCGGATATGGTGTACACGGGACAGAGTGGTTGGCTGCAAGGGTATAGACATGGGTTTGTTCTGGATTCAGTCGTTAACGATTTTGTCAGTGGAGAACTGGAAAGAGCTATTGTAGAATGCGACCGGGAGGAACAACCCGATGTCATTTTTATCGAAGGTCAGTCATCACTGAGAAATCCATCCGGCCCTTGCGGTTCCGAACTGCTTGTATCGGCAAACGCTGATGCTGCAATCCTTCAATACCTGCCCTTTGTAAAAAATTTCGAGGAAGATGGTGGAAAAGGGATCAGGCTGCCGGATGTCCTGGATGAGATTAAATTGATCAGTATGTATGGGGTAAAGACCATTGCTATCACTCTCAATGGTAAAAACGGAACCATAGAGGAACTGGCACGATACCAGGAAGAGCTCTCCGAAAAAACCGATACACTAGTGATCAGTCCTTTAGTGGATGGAGTTGACAGATTGATACCGAGTATCAGGCAATTGATCCGCGATAAAAGCGAGATTTAATTGCAAGGCCTGAAGCCGACCGAGACAGGCCTGGCACTAAATCAAGAATCAATATGGTGCACATAAGTGTAGATATACCTTCGCTGTTAATCTCTTTTACTCTTGGGTCTCGACTCTAAATCATACAATAGACCTGTCCCCGTGAGGTAAAAAAGTATTTCCTCTCTAAATCCTCTGCTTACAACAGTTACAGACGAAAAAGAAGTCATTGTTTAATCAGCTGAATTGTAAAGAACCTCTTTATCTTCTAGATACTGTCGCAGATCCTTGGAGTCTTTTCCCTGATAACGCAGGCACCACACGGGAAACAAGAGCTGGTGCTATCATATGTATAGTGACCCGGAACCTGCCCATTTCACGCTTGACACATACTAGACGACCGGTCTAATATGCTTACAAAAAGGCATTTTAAAAATTTAACATTTGCTGGAAAAAAAATATGAAAGGTGAGATCACCAGGGAGCGGATATTGTTTGAGGGCGCAAAGATTGTGCATTTAAAGGGATATCATGCCACGGGATTACAGGAAATATTGAAAGCGTCCGGGGTACCCAAGGGGTCTTTCTATTTTTATTTTAAGAGCAAGAAGGATTACGGTCTGCAGCTGATCGATTATTATACAGATGGTATTATATCGAGAGGAAGAAATCTCCTTGAGCGATCGGATCTGAGCCCTTTGGAGGGTATGCACGAACACTTCCGCTGGGTACTGCATCATAGTGCCGAGCTTGGTTACAAGGGGGGATGTCCCATCGGAAATCTGTCACAGGAGCTTGGAGATACCGATGACGCATTTCGCGAGAAGTTGAGCGGTGCCTACCAGAGACTGATCGAACTGCATGCACTGTTCCTGGAAGAAGCACAGAAACAGGGGGAAATCGCCAGCGATCTGAATACGGATGAAATCGCCGAACTGATATTCAACTGTTACCAGGGGGCACTGATTCAGATGAAGGTATCCAGAAATACCGGGGCTGTGGAGATGATCGAAAAGACCATACTAAGGCTTATTTCATAAGCATTCATGAGTGTTGACGGTATCAGATTCAGGATGCCTGCTGCGCTTTCGGTTGCTTGAAACGCAGCAGCTGCTTAATAGAAAACACATTTCAATTGGAGTAAAAATGGGTGATCAGGAAATTTATCAGAAATTTATGGAGTACATGAACAATCCGTTGTGGGAGTTTACCGAGTCGGAGCATTTGATGCCGATGATCAAGGCCTTTCTCACACCTGATGAGGCAGAATTCCTGACAGGATTCCCACAGGGTTCGCGGACCCTGGAGCAGATCGCAGATATAAAGAATATGGACCCGGATGAGCTGCTTCCCATCATCAAGGCCCATTGTCGGAAAGGGACGATTTATGAAGGAATGCGCGGCGATTCGGTTCGTTACAGACTGTGGACGGCAGTGGAGATGTTCGTCCGGCCGGCGTTTTGGGCGGATGAGGTTGAAGAAACGGCAAAGGCAATGGCCCCTCATAGCAACAAGTACTACATGGACGGCTGGTACGACCAGAAAAAACCATTTCCGCACCCGGAACTGAGGACGATTCCCATCAGCCAAACGGTGGAGAGCCCGACGGGATTCATGCCCTTTGAGGATGTTATGCAGGTGGTGGAAAATTATGAGTATTATACGGTTTCCCAATGCCCCTGCAGGGCGCGGCATAACCTGGACCCTGATTATCAGGACAGTCCGTTCCCCATGGAGGTCTGTCTCCATTTTAATGAACTGGGTCACTATATCGTTGATAACGGCCTGGGACGTGAGATCACCAAGGAAGAGACCCTGGAGATTCTTAAAAAATCAGCAGACGCCGGCCTGGTGCACGGGGTCGCCAATGTGGAGGAAACCCCGGACA
>Ga0233430_1002206_pt1 | contig 23448 bp, 16 predicted proteins | sample SI_118_April2016_2_FD_179883 | JGI IMG/M metagenome (GOLD analysis project Ga0233430, IMG submission 179883) | Seawater microbial communities from Saanich Inlet, British Columbia, Canada - SI_118_April2016_150_MG | ecosystem: Environmental > Aquatic > Marine > Inlet | place: Canada: British... | reverse complement strand
CGGCATCATCCAGCGAGTCACAAAAACGTTCCAGATTTCCACCCAGACATAGGTATCGACATTCTTCACATGCCAGTCACCCAGGTTAAAGAAGCGGGTGCTGTGATAGAAAAATACAATCAAAATGGCAAATACTCGAAGCCAGTCGAGTTCATACTTTCTATTTGATAGATCAGAGGTCATATTTTTCCTTGATTGTTCCTGGTTAAAACACCTGATAACAGAATCCCCTTTCCCGTAATCCGACATAACAGCTACTGGAAATGTCGGAATCAGTCACTGCATCTCGCCCTCTGCAACATTTCAGACAAAATCGGCAGCCATTTTCATGCAAATTTAGAGAATCTCTATAGATGGACGTAGTTGAAAATTTGAAATTCTGTCAATCAAAACAACCAAATTTTCTAACACTTCCAAAACCTGCGGTTATTGGTTTTAAAACGAAACTCCAATTATTCTACTTCGTCTTTAATAATTATTTATGTATACGAGGGATCCTGGAACTCCGATCGGAGTTATTCGGTAAGGCGTTTGAAAACTGGGCTTATCATGAATTACAGACGTTCAACACCGGTGCAGAAGCATTCGCTGATATCAGTTACTGGCGATTGGCGAGCGGTATAGAGTCGGTTTCTCCCGCACAGTACCAAGAGAGGCTCCGAGATCCGCCGTCTTGACCGGACGCTCCAGAGATCGTGTGGATTCCAGTCCAAGCGGAAAAATCCTGCCTGCAAAATTAAAGCAGCAGGTGAGGGGGTATAAATGACAACGGGCGACCGGTTAAACCTTTGCAATTTTATTTTCCTATTGAAAAGGAGAGTTTAAAAAAACTTAAAAATTGCGTCGGCTTGTGCGACTACCCGTTATCTGCCCTGGAATCATGAGCTAACAAGCTTTGTGAGTATGCATCCCACTCCAGCAGGAGCAACACGCATTAAACCACCTCCATCCTCGCGTTATCTTGTGGCACCCGGGGCCATGATGTTGGTGATGTACCGTATTAAATTCTGATGGATCTTATGTTAAAAGCTAAAAATTGATCATCCATTTGGCACCAGCGTACGTTTTTGACCCCTCTTTGGCATCTGTCGAATCTTTCGCATAATCGTATGTGCCAAGTTCAGGTATCACACTCACGGCGGAAGCCAGTTTAATCGGCAACTGGAGGTAAAAAATGGTCGTTCCGTCATCTTTCGCACCCGTAACGCCGCTATTATTGGTTAGGCTGGCATAACCTGCTTCAATACTCATGGTTTCACTCAGAGCTGAACCTCCTACCAATCCAAATCCAGTTGACGTGGCATCAGTAAGATTACCAGTCGTTGCGTCATAAGTAGCATCTGCTGAACCGCCTTCTATCGACATCCCGTAATTATTTGCATTTGTTGCAGAAAGAAATGCTAAAGCAATTCTGGCTGCGCCGAACTTCATTTGAGCATGACCCCCAGCAACAGTAGCGGTTTGAGTGACTGATGTGGTCGCACTTTCGCTTTTGAGAGACTCAGTACCAATAACAATACCAGCGCTAAAACCACCTGATTCAAAATTGTAGCTGGCTTCTATTGCCGGCAGAGAAGATGTGGTTTTTCCCAAGTTTGCAGAATCATTTCGGTTCGGCTTAACAGCGGCAACAGTCAACCCCATCTTGGTTGAGAACTGAATCATTGGATCACGGCCGGTGTCAAGAACCCCTGCAGAGGTTATATTGTTATCTCCACCGTAGACCTGGTTTGAAATGCCGATATTTGCAGGTGTATAAGATTGACCGATCAACAAGGTCCCGGCACTGGTTTCCCATGTACCGTAAATCAGTCTCAAGCTCGGCGCTGATCCATATTCAAAGCGACCAGCAAATTCGCCGTTTTTAACATTGGCACCGATCCGGCTGTTGCTTTGCAGATCTAAAGCAAAGTTTGAGCTGGCCTTGCCAGTGGTAGCCGAGTTCTGTTCCTTAGACAGATTTTCCTGGAAAGTGGACACCCTTGAGCTACCATAAAAACTCCAATCAGAAGCGGCGTATGCAGGTACCGCGATTGAGCATAAAAGTGTCGTCGTCAGGCAACTTTTTATAATTTTTCTTAACATAACTTTTTTCTCCTTCGTCTATTACAAAAAAAAAACAATACCCAAGGAAAATGCTTGCTTCAAATGAATGGCTTTCAAAAGCATCACGTTTCTTCGTTGATTAGAAGTCACGTTGATGCACAGGAAGTTGAACGGAAAAATTACGAACATAAAAAAAAAGCGATGGGATAAACTATAAGGCCACGTTACCAATAGGTAACCCATCTTTATGATCGAAGCTGTTAACTTGAAAAGCTTTATTCGAGGGGCCTTGCCTGTCAATAGGTCAACAAAACCCTTCTTAACAGGCCAATACTAACAATATCGGCCCTTATATAGATTTGTCAAAAGAAAAAATAAAACTGCCGCAAGATCGACCTGGAAATATTTGTGAATTTTGCAGTTTTGTGTCTCAAATAGTTGGTCCACTCGTCAAATCAGACAACTCAACACTGGCGGGAATGAAAACCTTTTCTATCCAGTGCCCCATTAACTATATGTCTTCAGTATCCCCATCCAAGTGTCTCACATTAGTGTAAAATGAAACATTTTGCCCCTAATGTATGGGGCGTATGAAGATCATCGCGTTATAACGGAGGGGCCTATTATTCAGAAGATTCTCAAACATCTGGGTTTGGGATGAGGAGACTGCTCGCGATCCGCCTACTCATCCGGACATCCCGTCTCTTATATATTAATTTCGTATTTCTTGATTTTTGAAATAAGTGATACTCTTGAAATTTCAAGTATTCCGGCTGCTGCCGATCTATTTCCTTTGGTATGATCCAAAATTCTTTCAATATGTTCTTTTTCCACCTGTGCAATCGATTTATTATGCGTGTTGTTGAATCTATATCTTGAATTCGATGTCGCTTCCAGAAAATATTCCGGTAGAGATCGTCGTGTCAACTGTCTTCCGTTTACCATAACGACAGCGGTATTAATGATGCTTCCAAGTTCCCTGATATTACCTGGATAACGATATCGGTTTAAAAGATTCAGCACATCTTCTGAAATGTCTGATATTTTTCTTTCGTGAATTTTGGAGTACTTATTGACAAAATATCGGGCAAGGTTGGGTATGTCTCCTGCTCGTTTATATAACGGAATAACATAAACAGAGCACACATTTAATCGATAGAATAAATCGGTACGAAACTCACCTTTTTGAATTTCTTTTTGAAGATCTTTATTCGTAGCCGTAATTAAGCGAATATCAACTTTCTGACGGTTAGCCGATCCAACCTGGTAGTACTCCCCATCCTGAAACACGCGTAACATCTTTACTTGAAAGTGAGGAGAAAGATCTCCAATTTCGTCGAGAAATAGAGTCCCACCGTTGGCCTTTTCTAACAAACCGGCTGAATTTGTAACGGCCCCGGAAAATGCTTTTTCATTTAAACCCAAAAACTCAGACGCAAATAACTCTGATGCAAATTCACTTGCGTTAATTGAAATGAATGGAGCATTCTTTCGCTTCGATGAGTTATGTATTCCTTTGGCAATTAGTTCTTTCCCTGTACCGGACTCCCCCCATATCAGAACAGGATTATCTGTTACAGCGATTTTTTTTACATAGTTTAGTGTTTTCCGCATCTCGGAAGAACATGTAGCGATGGATTCAAAACTAGAATCTGCTTTACCATTTTCAATTGTTCTAATTTCTGTTTTCAAATCTCGTATTTTAAACGGTTTTTTGATCGAGGCAAGAAGTTTAGCTTCATCAACAGGTTTTGTCAGATAATCACAAGCACCCAGCTTTGTCGCTTGTATTGCCAATTTAACATTTTTTGCACCTGAAAGAACCAGTACTTCCGGTCGATCAGCATGTTCTGACAAGGCAAGAAGAATATCCAATCCGGAAAAATAAGGCATTTCCATGTCGAGCAATACCAAATCAGGTTTGAAGTGTGAAATCGTCTCTATGGCCTTTCGACTGTCATTGAGACACTCTACAATGAATTCGCCTGATTGTATCAAAAATACTTCCAAATAGTTAAGAACAGCTTGGTCATCATCAATAGCAAGAACTTTGAACATACCTTTCTCCTGTTTGCTTTCCGTCAAACGGAAATCTAACTATAAAACTACGCCCATTGGTGGGCTGAGACCGAATCAGGATGATTCCCCAACCCTCTTCAGTCAAAATCTTCATCCAACATGTCATGAGATGAGTGATCTACATATGCAATAGGATGAAGAGGTAGCGCCCTATTTTCAAGTTGTGGAGAGATTGATGGGGAAATTGATACCGTATTTTTTCATTTTCCTAAACAGTGTGCTCTTATGAATTCCCAGTTCTTTAGCGGCGTCAACACGGCTGTGACAGTTAATTAAAGCTTCGAGTAACGCTTGATATTCTGATAATTTTGACATGGGTTCGGGATCGGTTGTGGTTTCCGTTTCAAGGGCACAGTTTTTTAAGACATCGGGCAGATGGTCCAGATGTATGATTCCGTTGTTACACAATATGTGAGCCCTTTCGATGATATTTTCCAATTCACGAACATTGCCCGGATAATCATACGCCATAAAATACGGCAGAATGTTTTTATCGATACCCTCAATTTTTTTCTGATGAGATCTGTTTTTCCGTTTAATAAAATGCTCAATCAGCAGAGGGATGTCTTCTTTTCTTTCCCTTAATAAAGGGAGTTTAATCAACATGATGTCGATTCTGAAATAAAGATCCTGTCGAAACTTCCCCTCATCTACCAGATCTATCAAACTCCGATTCGTCGCCGCGATAACCCGAGCGTCAACTTGGACCGGTTTTATCCCTCCTAGTGGGATCACTTGCTTTTGCTCCAGTACTCTTAACAATCGAGTCTGAAACGCCGGACTCGTTTCACCGATTTCATCCAGTAGGATTGTGCCCCCTTGAGCCATCACGAAATGACCGGGTTTATCTTTGGTGGCGTCTGTGAACGCCCCGGCTTTATAGCCGAACAGCTCAGATTCCAATAGGGTATCGGGCAAAGCGCCGCAGTTTATAGCGATAAATGGCAGGTTTTTTCCTCTACTTTGATTATGAATTTCCCTGGCCAAAAGCTCTTTACCCGTACCGGTTTCTCCTTCTATCAGCACGCTGCAGGTACTTTCAGCTACTTTGGGGATGACGTCAAAAATATTTTTCATGGCAGCGTTCTGACTAACCATTCCGCCAACATAATAACAATCCGTCAATTCCCCCGCTAATCTCTCAACCAGTCTAAGATCCCTGAAAATGCCGATACATCCCACGATATCCCCATGTATGTTTTTCAGTGGCGCCGCGGAAATATCAATGGAGAGTTCTTTTTTTTGCTTGTTGGTGATTTTGATGGAAGAGTCGTTAGATCCATTACCGTCGGACATAGTCTTTTCTAAAAAACACTCCTTATCACACATATTCGATCGAAATACTTCTTTACAGCGCTTGCCCAAAGCCTCATCACGAGACACTCCGGTGATCAACTCAGCGGCATGATTAAACGAACATATCCGTAAATTCTTGTCTACGGAAAATACGCCATCCGAGATGCTCTCAAGGATCATGCCGCTATTTACGTGCACCTCGTCCGTCCAGGTCATTCCTATCATCTTAAACTACCTTGCCTGACGAATGAACTGTTGCCCGTTAATTCCGCTGTTTTCACCGCAGGCGCATTGCAACCGGTTGTTATTTACCAGGCGATAATAACCGTTATGTTCACTGTCTGCCAGAACCCTGGCGATGATTTTTTTCTCTTCAAGTTCTTCTAATCCTTTTTTGAATAAAGCTTCGGTGCTGTTCCATACCTTGAAGATTTCCTGGGTTGAGACATTTGATTTGTCTGCCGAGAGCCCCTCGAATAATAGGTACAGGGATGTGGTTTCAACTGAAAGCTGTAGATCGAATATTCTTTGTCTCATCATAATTTTCTCCTGATTATTAAAAATGTTTTGTTCCGACTTCGCCGAAAGGGTCCAATCTTCAAACAATCTCGGCGAAGTCCTGTTTTTCGTAATAATGCTGATGGCTGTGGACAGCCAGGTTTAGATTTTTTTTACGGCTTATTCGAAAGACGATGTTGTCCAATTCTCGCAGTTGGAATCATTGGACGTCGATTCCCGGAATAGTCAATAGTTGGCCACAGATACCATTGAGAATATCTGCTCATCACTAAAACCTTTTAGATTTATGGCCCCTGACCGGCATGAAGCAACGCAAAGTCCGCATCCTTTGCAAAGGGCCGCGTTAATTTCCGCTTTTCCTGCGAATCTGCCCTCATCCAAAATTCTTGGGGCTGAGTACGGGCAGATTGAGACACAAACGTTACAACCACTGCATACCATCGGATTGGTCGAAGCAATTTCGCCATTTGTACTCACCGTGCCACGCGCCAACAGGGTAACCGCCCTGGAAGCGGCAGCTTTTGCTTGAGAAATGGACTCATCCAACGGTTTTGGATAGTGGGCCAATCCGCACATAAAAACACCGTCAGTCGCGAATTCCGAAGGACCTAGCTTGGCGTGACGTTCAACATAAAAACCATCGTCGTCGGTCGTTACTTTGAAATTTTGCGCGAGCTCGATATCCCCGTTCGGAATAATCGCGGCTGCCAGAGTCAACAAATCTGCTTCGATCTCCAATGGTCTTCCCAAAATATTGTCAACGGCCCTGACCATGACCTTGCCGTTCTCCAGCGTCACTTCCGGTTTTTCTTCACGGCTATAGCGGACAAAAATAATACCGACTTCTCTTGCTTTCTTGTACAGATGCTCCCGTTCACCGTAGGTCCTGATATCACGATTGAGGATGATAATATTCATATCCGGATTCTTTTCTCTCATCTCCAACGCACTTTCGATTGAGTGGCTGCAACAGAGTCTAGAGCAGTAGGGACGATCCGGCTCTCGCGATCCGACACACTGGATAAAAACGGCCGTATCTATCTTGTCGAACTCAAATTCGTTATTCATCAGCTTTCTATCGAACTCAAGGCTGGTGATAACCCTGGGATCCTTTCCGTATTGATATTCTTCCGGTTTATATTCGTAACCACCGGTCGCAATAGTGACGACGCCGTGTTCGATGTCTAAAACGCTTTCGCCGTTTTTTAGGGTGGACTTGAAATTCCCGACAAATCCTTCTACGGATTCGATGGTTGTGTTAAGATGGATATTTATATTTGGATCGGCCTCAAGATCTTTGACCAGTTCAGACACAATTTCCGACACCTTTTCACCCTTGCCGGTCACATGAAGACTATTGGCCTGTCCGCCCAATCGTCTGTCTCTTTCGATCAGGTGTGTTTGGAAGCCTTGTCTGGACAAATTCAGGGCAGATGCCATACCGGAAACACCTCCGCCAACTACCATGGCTGTCTGATTCACATCCAGTTTGATTTCCTGTAACGGTTCCTTTAAAGCTGCTTTCGTTACGGCCATTCGCACCAGGTCTTTCGATTTCTCGGTTGCTGAAGGTCGATCGCTCAAATGAACCCAGGAGCACTGATTTCTGATGTTCGCCATCTCAAACAGGTATTTGTTAAGTCCCGCAGCGGCGAGTGTATCCCTGAACATCGGTTCGTGTGTCTTTGGTGTACAGGAAGCGACCACTACGCGATTCAGGTTGTTCTCCTGAATCGCCTGGGTTATGAACTCCTGGGTATCCTGGGAACAGGTATAGAGGTTGTTGCATACGTATTCCACGTAAGGCAGCGCGGCCGCGTAATCCTTTACAGCGTTCACATCCACGGTTCCGGCGATATTGATTCCGCAACTGCAGACAAAAACACCGACCCTGGGTCGTTCGCCAACCACGTTTGTTTCAGGAATTAGCTCAACCTCTTTGGTTGCGGTATATCGGGAGGAACTCAGAATTTCTCCAGCGGCTGCAGCGGCGGCGCCGGCTTCAACGACCGATTGGGGGATATCTTTCGGCCCCTGAAAAACGCCACAGACGAATACACCGTCGCGAGACGTCTGTACCGGGTTTTTATCCGTAGTAACGACAAATTTGTTTCCATTGACGTCAACACCCAGTTTTTCCGCTAACTGGACAGAGGAATCCTTTGACTCGAGGCCGACAGACAAAACAACCATATCAAACTCTTCATTAACCATTTCGCCTGCTTCGGTGAAATAGCTCATATGAAGATTGCCGGTCGTTTCATCCTCCATGACCGAATGGACACGAGCCCGGGTGAATTTTACACCGATCGATTTTGCTCTTTCATAAAACTTCTCAAAATCCTTACCATGGGTTCGCATGTCCATGTAAAAGATGTTGCACTCCAGGTCATGGGAGGCATGCTCCTTGGCAATAACCGCTTCTTTGATAGCCGACATGCAACAGACCGATGAGCAGTAGGGATGATCGCATTGGTTGATGTCACGGGAACCCACACACTGCAGCCAGGCTATTTTTTTGGGTTCTTCCCGCTCCAGAGGACGCATCAGATGTCCCTGGTATGGCCCCGAGGCGCTCAGAATCCGTTCCATTTCCAAACTGGTGATGACGTTTGGATACTTGTTGTATTGATAGTTATCGAATGTGGAAGGATCAAAGGCATTGGACCCCGGGGCCAGAATCACTGCGCCAACCCCCAACTCAGCCGTTTTGGCTTGTTGGCTGTAATCAACCGCTTCCGCCAGACAGACTCTCTGACAAAGTCCGCAACCGATGCACTTTTCCCTGTCAATCGTATAAGCCAGGGGAACCGCCTGGGCATAGGGAATGTAGGTTGCTGCTCTTTTGTTCAAGCGGCAATCGAATTCATTAATTGCGGTCACCGGGCAAACCTCTTTACATTCTCCGCATCCGGTGCACTTATTCGTATCTATGTATCTCGGATTACTTTCCAGTGTTGCCTTAAAATCCCCGGCTTCTCCTTCGAGTGCCGTCACTTCCGTGTTGGGAATGATATTAATATTCAGATGCCGACCGACATCCACCAACTTGGGTGAGATAATTCACATCGCGCAATCGTTGGTGGGGAAGGTCTTGTCTAATTGGGCCATCATTCCGCCAATTGAAGAAGACTTTTCCACCAGGTTCACATAAATTCCGGCATCGGCAAGATCAAGTGCGGCCTGCATCCCTGCGATACCTGCCCCGACCACCATTGCCGCTCCGTTTACAGCTTTTATTTCTGACATCGTATTTCTCTTGGTAAATTAATATGGTAAACCCTCATTAGGCGGGCTTTCTGTCTGGTGCCTGGTCGAAAGCCCAATGAGATTGAATGATCACTTAACGGCTAGTGGCTGACGGCTTTTTGCACCTTGATGTGATCGCTATCCTTCAATAAAGGATAATCGGAATCATCAGCCGCTTTTGCTTCAGACATGGGTGAAGCCACCAAACTGGCAAACCTGGCTGTCGTTCCCTCATGACTATGGAATTCCGCTTTTCTTTCATTTTCCAGTTCGTTGAGCCTTAGCGATACGGTATATACCGGCAGACCGGATATCTCAGCCATTTCCCTGACACTGAGGGGTTGCAACTCAAGCATTTCAAGAATCAGGGCTTTGTGATATTCCGATTGAATGGACTCGTCCAGTACCTCTTGCATCAATTCAGGATTCGTTTTTTCACCATAGACGTTTTCTTCGATGCTCAGTCGATGTTCCATACCACTGAGCCATCTTAGACGACGAGTTCCCAAAGCTCTCTTTATTGCGGCCAGACGCAGCCGATATTTTGACGTGTCGAACGGGCCCAATTCGGTCGTGATCTGACTGACTTCTTTAACGTAGTTGGCGAAAAGTGCCCCTTCAGCGGCGCTGACTCTCCGCAGCTGTACGCGGTTTCGTTCGATTCCGGCCAGGTCGAGCAGTCTGGCGACCAATTCAACACGACCGGCGATAGTTACATTACCATCCTGGTAATGGCATTCACCGAGATGTCAACCCGAGATAAAAACACTGTCATACCCGTTGATGAGTCCCCCTGCAATGTATAGGGGGTCAACCCGACCTGAACACATGGTTCGGATCACCCGGAGCGTCGGAGGGTACTGAAATCGTGACACACCCGCCAAATCCGCTCCAGCATACGCGCACCAGTTACATAAAAAGGCCAAAATTTTTGGTTCATAGTTATCTGACATCGTTATTCTCCTTTTGAATTTTCGATCTATGCGATGCTTTTACCGGCTTTAATTGCCGCGTTAATCTGATCATTATTAAAGTGGTTCATATAAATGGCCTGCTGAGGACAGGCAACCGCGCAAACGCCACATCCCTTGCACAATGCGGAGATGTTTTTAGCGCGGACCCCTAATCCTTCAATCGTTTCAGCTTCAATCGCGCTGAAACTGCACGTCTTTATACAAAGTCCACATCCAATACACAGATCCTGATCAATCGTGGAAACGATTGGCTCAACATTCACCTGTTGACGACACAGGACATTAACCGCTCTGGAAACCGCTGCCTGGGCCTGAGTGATACTTTCTTCAAACGGTTTGGGATAATGGACCATTCCGCAAATATAAACACCATCCGTTGAACAATCGACAGGTCTGAGTTTCACATGAGCTTCCATGATAAAACCATCCTCGTTTACCGGCAGTTTGAAAGCGGAGGTTACAGCGTTGTTTTCCTCCGGTTCGATGGCGGTGGCCAGATTGACCAAATCCGCCTCTATTTGAATATACCGACCAAGAATCGCATCAAACACCAACACTTCAGGCTTTCCGTTAACTTCCGTAATCGTTGGTTTCGTCTCCGGGGTATATTTAATGAAGATGATTCCTTTTTCACGAGCTTCCCTATACAGATCCTCCCTTTCACCGTAGGTTCTGATACCCCGATGGAGCACAAATATTCTTGCATCGGGAAACCGTTCCTTTACCTGCAGCGCTTCCTGAATCGACGCAGTGCAGCACAGTTTGGAGCAATAGGGGTGTGATTCGTCTCTGGACCCTACACAATTAATAAAGACGACGGTGTTAATGTCATCGAACTTATCCAGGTTCTCTTCGATATCATGCCACTGGGTTACTCTTGGGTTTTGGCCATACAGGTACTCATCGGTATCCGTCGCCCGGCCACCGGTCGCGACTACCGTCGCGCCGTGTTTAATCGTTTGTGACAGGTCACCAACCTTAAGCTCGGTCTCAAAATTGCCGACAAAACCGCTGGAATCAACCACTTCCGTGTTCTTTAAAACGGTGATATTTTGATGATTTTCCACTTTATTAATCTGTCCCTGGATATACGCTGTGATATCGGATCCTTTCCAGGTTTTTTTCAGTTGCCTGGCCGCTGATCCTCCGAGTTCATCGGTTTTTTCGATCAACGTTGTTGGAAATCCCTGGTCGGCGAATCCTAAAGCAGCGGTCATTCCTGAAATTCCGCCACCGATGACCAGTGCGGGGTTGTTGACACCCACCGTGAGATATTCAAGTGGCTCCAGGTACCTCGACCTGGCAATAGACATTCTGACCAGATCTTTGGATTTTTCAGTGGCCTTTTCCTTTTCATCGGAGTGAACCCAGGTACATTGGTTTCGAATATTGGCCATGTCAAACAGAAAAGGGTTAAGACCTGCGTCTTTAAGCGTTTCCTGAAAAAGCGGTTCATGCGTGATTGGAGAACAGGCAGCCACTACAACTCGATTGAGATTGTTCTCTTTGATGACATTCACCATCTTTTCCTGCGTATCCTGACTGCACGAGAACATATTATGTTCTGCGTGAACGACGTTCGGCAGACCTTTCACGTAATCGACAATCTCCGGGACATTGGCGATGCCCCCGATATTGGTGCCACAGTTACAGACAAACACCCCAATACGCGGCTCCTCTCCCGTAATATCTTTTTCCTCCGGAAATACCCTTTCCTTTACCAGCGACCCCCTGGCTGACGACAGGTCCAGCCCGGCAGCGCAGGCCGCCGCGCTGGCCTCCATAATGGAGTGCGGAATATCTTTCGGTCCCTGGAAAACGCCCGCAACGTAAATACCGGGTTTACTTGAGGCAACCGGAGCGACCTCTTCTGATTGAACAAAATTATACTGATTCAGCTCTATACCAATCTCCTTTGCCATTTCGACCGCAGACCTGGCCGGCTCCATACCGACAGACAGTACAACCATATCGTACTCCTCTGTCAGAACTTCACCATCAACAGTCGCGTATCTAAGGAGTAGATTGCCAGTATTGGAATCCTCTTCAATGGTATGCACCCGAGCCTGGACGAAACGAACCCCCAGTTCTTTGGACCGTTCATAATATCGTTCGTAATCCTTGCCAAATGTCCGAATGTCCATATTGAATATCGCGCAATCCAGGTCGCTTGGAGCGTGTTCTTTAGCGATTACCGCTTCTTTAATGGCATACATGCAACACACTGATGAACAGTAGCCGTTGTCGCATTGGTTGACATCCCTTGAGCCGACACATTGAAGCCACGCAATTTTCTTGGGCTCTTTGTCGTCAGACCGCCTGACCAGATGTCCGTTTGTTGGACCTGTTGCACTGAGAATCCTCTCGAATTCGATACTGGTCATGACATTCGGATTATGTTTGTAAAGATAAAACTGCTCCAATTTAGCGGGATCGAACACATCGGTACCGGATGTCAAAATGACCGCGCCGACATCTAAATCCCGCTCAACCGGTAACTCCATATGGTTGACTGCACCGGGAAGACAAGCTTCGACACACAACCCACAATCACTGCAATAACTGCAATTGATACAACGGCTTGCCTCACTCTGCCCCTCTTCCTCCGTATAACCGAGTTCGACCTGATTGAAGTTACCGGCTCTTTGTGCGGCGGGTAATTCTGGCATCTTAACCCTGTCGACACCGGGTTCGACCTCATCGACGGGCCGGTACTCGACGTCTTCAATTGGGGCAATCTCCCGACCTGCTGACATATCAACGCCGTCAAAATATCGCTCGATTGATTCCGCAGCTTCTTTACCTGTGGCTACAGCGCCAATGACTGTCCAGGGACCGGCTTGAGCATCCCCACCGGCGAAAACACCCTCAATGTCAGTCGCATAGGAAACGGAGTTCACCTCAATGGTTCCCCATCTTGAGAATTCCAACCCAGTGATATCCGTAAGTGACGATAAATCGGGCTGTTGGCCGATGGCTGAAATGACCTGATCGACTTCCAGATCAAATTCGCTTCCGGGTATCGGAATGGGGGATCGCCGACCGGAGGAATCGGTTTTGCCGAGTTCCATCCTGATGCATCTAACACCGGCGACTTCACCATCATCAGAAAGGATTTCCTGCGGAGCGGACAGGTAAACGATATTCACCCCTTCATCGAGGGTCGCCTGGATTTCTTCCTTAAAAGCCGGCATTTCATCTCTGGAGCGTCGATAAATAACGGATACTTCTTCCGCTCCGAGGCGAATTGCGGAACGTGCGACATCAATTGCGACATTGCCACCACCGATAATCGCGACTTTCTTGCCAATTTCGGTCGTTCCCTTTAAGGCTACGTCCTTTAGAAAAGCGACACCTTGTCGGACGCCTTTTAAGTTTTCGCCCGGTACGCCAAGTTCAATCCCTTTATGGGCGCCTATGGCGAGATAAACAGCTTTGAATCCTTGCTGGAATAACTGATCAATAGTGAGGTTCGGACCGAATGGTGTATTTGTCTTGATTTCAACCCCAAGATTTGTCACCACCTCGATTTCCTTTTCAAGCACTTCTCTGGGTAGCCGATGCTCCGGGATTCCAACACGCAACATTCCTCCCGGTTCGGGAAGTGCTTCAAAAACCGTTGAGCCGATTCCTTTTCGAGCCAGAAAATAGCCAGTCGAAAGCCCGGCCGGACCGGATCCGATGATAGCGACTTTTTCATCCCTTTTCGGTTTTGACGACAGCTGAATCTCTCTTGGATCATATTGATCTGCGGCCAACCGTTTTAGGTCTCGAATAGCGACGGGCTGATCCACTTCGCAGCGACGACAGGCGTCCTCACAGCCATGTGTGCAAACCCGACCAAGAATCCCCGGAAAGGGAAGGTCTTCCATGATAATCTCAAGCGCCCGCTTATAGTTGCCCATTTTTACCATCTGGACATAACCTTGTACGTTCAATCCTGCGGGACACGCCAACTTACATGGAGCCGGACTTGTTTTCTGAATAGCGTATGTGCCTGGAATGGCTTGTGTGTATTTTTTGAAGATCGCTTTTCGTGTCGTCAGTCCCTCTTCATAATCATTTTGAAGCTCCACGGGGCAAACAGCTTCACAATCAGCACAACTGGTACATTTTGAAATATCAACGTAACGAGGTGTTTGATATACCCTGGCAGAGAAATGTCCTGGGTCTCCTTCCACATTGATAAGTTTGGTATTTGTTAAAAGTTCAATATTTAGATGCCGGCCGACCTCAACCAGTTTTGGCGAGATAATTCACATCGTGCAATCATTCGTGGGAAATGTTTTATCCAGCTGAGACATGACCCCGCCAATTGCGGACGACTCCTCAATCAGATAAACGTAATAGCCGGAATTCGCCAGATCCAGCGCTGATTGCATACCCGATATACCACCGCCGACAACCATCACCGCTCCAATTACATCTTTTGACATTATTCATTCTCCTGTAGGTGTTTTTGTTTTTAAACTGTTACCCCTAGTCTGCAATGGGTATTCCTACAGCCAAAAAATTCAATAAAAAATAATTTTACTTAATTATTCAATTAGTTAGGAAATGTAAAATAGGGATAAGGGGATTTAGGGCAAGGGGATTGTCGCATAAAATCGCGACTAATCAATCGCTGTTGTCGCAATATTTGCGACAACAGCGAACAAGATATTTTTTAGGTAACAACCAGTCATTTTTTGGTTGTTACCTAAGGATTTGTGGGGGCTACAAGCCCGCTGGGAAGCTATTGATGAAAAGGAAGGACTGGAGAAGGACGGCTTCAGGAGTTTGTTATTGGCAGATCTATTTTCATTTTTTTTAGTTTTCGATATAGAGTGCTTCGATGCATACCGAGTTCTTTCGCCGTCAGTGGGATATTATTACAATGACGACTGATCGCGTCCCGGATTGTTTTCGCTTCATTACTGGTACCGGTCTCATAATGGCCGGTCTGTTCTTCACCAAAAGAGGAATGCGATTGACCATTTCTGTAAATGTGGTTTAGGCGAATGAAGTCTTCCTGGCATAGGATAAACGCTCTTTCTATGATGTTTTCCAGTTCTCTGATATTTCCCGGGTAGTCATAGTTTAGCAAATAGTGTAGCGCCTCCTCATCAATGCCTCGGATTGAACGGTTATCAAGTTCATTCCGCCGGGCGATAAAGCGATCAACGAGCAGGGGAATATCCTCTTTTCGTTTTTTTAACGGCGGCAGTTCCAATCGTATGACATTAACGCGATAAAAAAGGTCCTGGCGGAAAGTACCGTTATCAACCAGTTCGCTGAGATTTTTATTTGTCGCGGCGATGACAGACGCGTTGGTCTTAACCGGCTTAGAACTGCCCAAGGGAATGAACTCCTTTTCCTCCAAAACACGTAAGAGTTTGGTTTGAAATACCGAACTGGTATCACCAATTTCATCGAGTAAAATCGTGCCGTTTCCCGCCACAGCGAAAAAACCGGGTTTGTTTTTTACTGCGTGTGTAAAAGCCCCGGCTTTATATCCGAAGAGCTCGGATTCCAGGAGGTTATCGGGAAGAGCGCCACAGTTTATCGCTACAAATGGATAGTTTTTCCGCGGACTGGAGTTATGTAATGCTCTTGCCAGTACCTCCTTGCCGGTACCGGTTTCTCCTTCAATCAATACCGTACTGCCACTTTTTGCTACTTGAGGCGCTATCTTGAAAATCTCTTGCATTGATGGGCTTTTGCTGACGGTACCCTCAAATTGATACTGGTTATTCAATTCTTGTTTAAGTTGCTCAATCATGGCAGGGTCTCGAAAAGTCTCGACACCTCCAATCATCCCGCCCAATTCATCCCTTAATACTGCCGCTGATACGCTGACTGATATTTGACATTTGATTTTATTCAAGATGATCGTGGAAAGGCTAATATGTGGCTTTCTTTCATTCATCGTTTGTCTCAATACACAATTCTTTTCACACATATTAGAGCGGAATATGTCTCGGCACTGCTTCCCGATCGCCTCCCGACGGCTGAATCCCGTAATAACCTCCGCCGCCCGGTTGAACGACGTGATATTAAAATTTTTATCGACGGTAAAAACACCATCGGTAATACTTTCCAGAATAATATCCGTATTGGAACTTAAGGATCTGATTAATTCGTCCGCGTATTCTTTATTCATATATCTTTTCGCGCCAAAATAATAAACCAATGTCATTAACTTGACAGTTTGGAGCTCTCCTCGTCATACCGGACTTGATCCGGTATCCAGGCACGCATTTATTTGAAATCATACTGGATTCCGTGTCAAGCACGGAATGACAATATTTAAGAAATTCTTTTCCAAATAATTCAGTACCTTACTGGAGAACTCCAAACTGCTCAGTCATTAACATAGTTTCATATTGATGATACTGACATTTAGGCCGTTATTTTTATCAGGTTTTCTCACTATTTCTCAAACTGACATGTCAAACGATAATAAAATAACACTCAATGCCATTAACTTAAGCAAAAACTCCCGTGCCTGTTACGAACCCCTTTCAATTGCGGATACGTTTCAAGATGATCTAAGAAAATCCTCCAAGCAATTGAAACGGCTTCATAACAGACACTCAGGGCAATGCTTAAGTTAACGGCATTGAAATAACACTCCAAAGTACGGTCTAAACTGTCAAAAAGATCTTCCTTAGACCGAATCGGTATCATTTAATCGATAAGCGTTGATTGTCCGCTTTATAATTCTAATTTATATTAAAACCGACTTTTATACATCTATGAGAAACAAGAAATATCGTTTGATTTTGATTAAGGTTATTGAATATGAAAATCTAATAGTCGATTTGTGTTACAATCGCTGAGATTTTCCTATCATAAAAATTGAATCATTTGTTTTTTAGGGAGAAGGGAAAAGAGATTGGTATAGAGGTAAGACGTTGGCATTATTAGCACGACTATTGCAGCATTATTTGTATTTTGCTGAAAATACACCATATCCAAGAAACAACCCGTTTACCATCGCTGATGCATGCGACAAATGAAACTTAACATCTCTGCTCCAAAATGTGAGTTGCGATTATTGACAAAACTATCATTCGATATCAACGGTTCAAAATGAAAGAACGAATTACCAACATTGGGCTGGTCGGTGGCGGACCATACTGTGTCGAGTATTTGGACAAATATGCCCTGGGAACGTCGCGTATCGGTTATCATAGCACCAGGATTGTGGCTGTTGCGGAAAAGGATGATCAGTCTCCGGGTATCATCCATGCCAAATCACTGAATATTCCCACAGTCAGGGATTATCACGAACTGTACAATCCTCGTTACAAAATCGATCTGATCATTATGCTGACCAGGGAAAAATCAGTCCTGGAAGAGATCAGCAAAACGCATCCCAACGATATTCAGATTCTCCCTTTCGAGATATTTGAATTTCTTTGGAAAAATATCTATGTGGTTGAAAAGGAGTTGGACAACCGAACCAGGGAAATGGCAACCGTTTTAAACAATATTCCCGATATCATCGTCGCAATCACACCGGAACTCGATATCGTTGAGGTAAACCATTCTTTCCTTGCATATGTGGGGAGAACACGAGACGAAGTCATCGGCCGAAAATGTTATGAAATCTTAGAGAAAAAGAGCCAGTTCTGTGAAATCTGCCAAAGAACCTGTCCTTCGAACGAGTTTCTTCGAAAGAAACAATCCAATCCGCGTACAGACCGGATTCAGATTGGCAAAGATGGCAAACGCCGTTATTTGGATGGCATCGTCCATCCCGTCATCGACAAGGAGGGGGAAATATCCCGTTATATAAAAATCAGCCGTGATGTTACACGGCTGAAAACCGAACAGAAGAAAGAAACGCTCCATCTAGAAAAACTGGTAGAAGAGCGGACAAAAGAATTGCAGGATACATATACCATTCTTTTGCATCAGGATAAAATGTCCTCGCTGGGAAAACTCTCCGCAGCCGTTGTTCATGAAATCAACAATCCGATTGCCGGTATTCTCAACCTGATATTGCTGATGAAACGTATCAACGAAGAGGAATCCCCTTCGAAAAGCACGATTGAGCAGTTCAACCACTACCTTTCATTGATGGAAACAGAAACGAAAAGAATCAGCCGGATAGTATCGAATCTGCTTGCTTTTTCCCGACAGTCGAAAGAAGAGGTGAATCATCTGGATTTCAATGAATTAATTGAAAAAACACTTATTATTAACTCCAACCTAATAAGAATCAATAATATTGAAATCAAGAAAAAACTGCCCGCAGAGTTGCCCCTGCTTTTAGGAACTGAAGATCAATTGCAGCAGGTGTTGTTCAACCTGATGTCGAACGCCATAGAATCCATGGAGTCAACAGAACAAAAACAATTGACGATCGAGACACACTATTCTCTGTCCGAAAACCAGATTCATGTATCATTCACCGACACAGGTATCGGTATTCCGAAAAAGAATCTGTTGAAACTTTATGAACCGTTCTTTACGACCAAAAAAAAAGGAAAAGGGGTTGGTTTGGGGTTATCGCTAGTTTACGGCATCATAGAGAGACATCATGGCCAGATTAAAGTTAAGTCTAAGCTGAACAAATACACAACTTTCAAGATTTGTTTACCGCTTTATGATGTCACAAACGAAATGCAGAATAGGGAGAAATAAATGGCAACAACTAGAATTCTTATCGTCGACGATGAATTGATCATAAGAGAATCATTGGGCGGATGGTTGGAAAGAGATGGATATTCGGTATCAAAAGCGGCCAGCGGTGAAGAAGCTCTCGATATGATACGAAAGATCTATTTCGACATTCTGCTGGTGGATATAAAAATGGGCGGAATGAGTGGTATTGAGCTACTGAAACGGGTGAAGGAGAACGATTCGGATGCCGCCGTCATCATGATCACCGCCTACGGATCTATATCAACATCCATAGAAGCTATGAAACTCGGTGCTGCCGACTACCTTCTCAAACCATTCGATCCCGGAGAACTCGGTGTCTTGATTGAAAAGATTTTGAACGAAAACGCGAAGACAAATGAAAACTTATACTTACGGGATCAACACCGGGAAAGAACTCGATTTGAAAACATGATCGGCCAATCGCCAAAAATGCAGGAGATTTTTAGCTTGATTGAAGACATTGCCCCTATTGATTCAACCGTTCTTATTAGCGGTGAAACGGGAACCGGAAAAGGATTGGCAGCTAAAGCCATTCATACCAAAAGTCCCCGATGCAACGGTCCTTTTATGGGAATCAATTGTGGTGCGATTCCGGAACATCTGATGGAAAGTGAACTATTTGGCTATCAAAAAGGTGCTTTTACCGATGCCAAGGAGAATAAAAAAGGGAAACTGGAACTAGCTAATGGTGGCACTCTTTTTCTGGACGAAATAGGTGAGATCAGTATGCGCATGCAGATCGATCTGTTACGCGTTGTGGAAGATCGAATTTTATACAGAATCGGCGGAACACAGCCGATCGAAACGGACTTTCGAATCATCGCGGCTACGAATAAGAATATTGAAGAGGCCGTTAAAACCGGACAATTCCGCGAAGACCTCTATTACCGACTCAATGTCATCTCTTTCGTCATGCCTCCTCTAAGGGACCGAAAAGAGGATATACCTCTACTGACCGAACAGTTTCTATTCCGTTTTTCCAGAGAAATGAACAGGACAATCAACGGCATCGAACGTGAAGCGATGGACGAATTAATGCTTTATGAATGGCCGGGCAATATCAGGGAATTGGAAAACGCCGTAGAACGCGCTGTGGTTGTTTGCAAAGAAAACCGGATCCAATCAAAAGACCTGCCTATTTTTAAGCCCCAACAGCAGGACTATCCGCTTGCGGGAACATTGAAGGAAGTCGAACAAACCCACATACAAGAAATACTGGAAAAGAACGACTGGAATATTTCCAAAGCTGCACGGGTTTTGGGTATTGACCGCTCAACACTCTATAAGAAAATTAAACTGTATAAACTCTCGAATCGCCCGTAAATCCGATGAATCAAAGTTACCCATCCAGTTCAGACACCGAGCGTAGAACGTGCCTCATATCACCGATCGGTTGTTTTAAAAAGGATCTCATCGAACATGTCGGGAAACAGATCGGAGATACATTCGGATACCAACCATCGGTCATTTCATTGTTGAACGATATTGGTTTTGCCTATAATCGCACCCGGAACCAATACCACTCAACATCGATTTTGGAAAAACTGAGCAGTTTCACCGGCCTCAAAGCAGAAAAAATAGTGGTCTTAACAAAGGAAGACCTCTTTATTCCAATCCTGACGCATGTCTATGGCGAAGCTCAATTATGCGGGAGGTCCTGTATCGTCTCAATTTGTCGGTTAAACGAAGAACTGGATTCCAAAAAGCAATCAGATATATTCTTCAATCGGACTGCCAAGGAGGTCCTTCATGAATTGGGACACACTTTTGGCTTGACCCATTGTAAAGATCGGACGTGTATTATGCATTATTGCAGGAGCATCAGAGATGTGGATCGAAAATCGATTCAGTTGTGCAGATACTGCAGGATCTTGCTGAAAGATCAATTGAAATAATAGGGTAGTTTACCAAATATATCCTTTGGGATCGTACAAAAATAACTTGGCATAAACTGTCCGCAAAAGTCCCCAAAAGACCTGACATTTTGCTGACAGAATGCCAATTAATTTTTGAGCCGACCCTTTGGTATTCGTCAACGTTTTTACAGGAATTCAGCCGTCAAGCGTTCCCAACCCAAATCCGGCATTGTTCCATAGATATCATCTACCAAAAATCCGCCATCGGCAGCCTGCAATTGACCTTGTTCCTCGATCAATTTTTGTAGCAATTCGATGTCTTGGCGCATATGATCTTTTATTTCCGTTCCCAGCCTTAATGATTTGAGATCGTTTCTTAAATCGGTGGCATGTACACGCATGATCCATCCTTCAACATAGGGCGAATCCTTAATCGGGCTTCCCTGTTCGCAAAGCTTTATATTAACCGCGGAAACGATTCCGGATACCGGGGATAGGAACCGGGCGGTTTTTCCATCCCTATAAAAAGTAATCGCCGCTTTCCCCTGCGTCACTTTTTTTCCAACCAACGGCCCCTCTATACGATCAGGAGTTCCCAACAGCTTGAAAGCGAAATCGTCAATTCCGATTCTCACTTCAGAGTTCTGCTCGATTTTGGCCCAGGTATGCCCGACATGATAATAATATCCCTGCGGCACTTTAAAACCTGCAACATTCAGCATATCAACCGGTTGAATGGCAGTATGCACGGAGTATTGATCATGAAAGAACTGGTCAAAATCGCAGTTTATACAATTATAATCGTTAGTACACGTTTTAAGATCAATCTGCCCCTTCATATAGCGCAGACAATACTGTCGGCTCAACGGCTGTTTTCTGAGCTTATCCTTCCAGTGAACAACGTCGGCGTATTTTCCCGCGTTTTTCTTTTCGCTGTTTTTTAGTTTTTTATTTTCACTGATAGCTTTTCTCAATTCGTGATCCAGGTCACAGGCATTGCAGTCATAAGCATTGTTACATGCTTGGTAGTCAATAACGCCCGCCTGTGACCAAATACATTCGGATTCTCTTTTTGAAGACCGTTTTTTGTCTCGGATCGACCGCATGATCATCCTTTTCAAATCGCATATTGAAATGGGACACAAATATGCGGTTGCCGACCCTTTAAGGGCCAGACTATGTTTTCAAAAAAACCCTGGTTAGGTTGTTCCAGCCCAGCTCCGGCATATTCCCAAAAATATCGGCCTGGAATACACCACCATCAGCTGCCAACGGCCCCGATACCTGCTCAACCAAATTATCCAGGTGATTGACTTCGGTATTCATCCATTCAATGCTATCAGAAGCTGTCATTAATTTCTCCACAGTACCGTTAAGATCCGGATTTTTGACGGAAAATAACCAGCCCTTATCATACGGTTCCTCGGTGGCAACAATCGGATTTTGTCGGACTTTATTATTGACCTCCAAGATAACACCGTCAACAGGTGATAATACATCAGCAGTATTATCCTTACGTTTCAGCCCCCATCCAATTTCACCGGCCTTCAACTCCTTGCCGATGAGTGGCAGATCTAAGACATCAATATTTCCCAGCAATTTCAAAGCAAAATCGTCCATGCCAACCCTGATTGTTCCGCCACTTTCGATACGCGCCCATGAGTGACCGTTATGAAAATAGTATTTCTCGGGAACATCAAATCCCTTGATATTTTGTGTCGCGACTGGAAAGGATGTTACTTCCCGGCTGTATACCTCTTCGAAATACTGGTCAAAGTCACAAGAAGCGCATTCATAATCGTAAGCGCAAATCCTCCGCTCGATTCGGTTTGTCAGACTATGGCGGCAGATTCGGTGCATGCTCGGTCTTTTTCGCATAGCGTCTTGCCAACTGATCCGCTTGCCTTTTGCCACCGCTACTGTCATACCGTTGTCATATTTGCAGGTAGTGCAATCATAATAGTTGGTACAATCTTTATTCTTGACAATACCCGCCTGCATCCAGAGACATGGATTTTTTATTTTTGTCTCTTTGTCGGGTTTAACCAACCAGACCTGCCCACCAAGAACAGCATTGATCGCTTCATGATTTTCTTGATCTCTTTTGCTTCCTTTCCAATAGGTTGATCCATAACCGATGTGGCTTCTTTCGTTTTTCATACCCCATTTTTTCATGCCGGACTCCTTTTCAGTTTTAGTTCAAGATACAATCCCCGATTCTCCGGGTGGGTTTGTCGGATTTGATTTAACCACTCACTTTTTCTGTCCCAACGGTTGAACCGTTTTTTCAACTGGTACTCCCGTTTACTACCTGGATATATCTTTTTCACTATGCGTGCCGAGAGTAACGACCTGCAGAATATTCCCATATCAATCTGTTTTTATTTGTAAAATAAATTATTCCGCTGTTATCAGCACTTTTTTGGTTTTGTAGGTTAATTAAACACCGTAATGGCCTAATCTATGAGCGGGAATCCAGAATGATCAAATTAGTCAATTATATCACAAGATTAACACAGCTGGTGTTTTTTGCAACACGGGTGTTGTATTTTACCACACTCGGTTATTGGTATGGTTCTGTCTTTGGTAGGATTCTGAGAAGCAAGCCAATCAAATTCAAAAACGTAACCGTTTTCCGTCAGTATTTGATATCTGTTGAATACTTTGGAAAATCTTCCGCTTCTGATCGTTTTGGGAATGAAATCCAATCAGGGACATGGCGAGAACGCCATTTTTTCCCATATATCAGATTATCAATATACGGAAATAACGCT
>Ga0233430_1002205_pt1 | contig 23459 bp, 20 predicted proteins | sample SI_118_April2016_2_FD_179883 | JGI IMG/M metagenome (GOLD analysis project Ga0233430, IMG submission 179883) | Seawater microbial communities from Saanich Inlet, British Columbia, Canada - SI_118_April2016_150_MG | ecosystem: Environmental > Aquatic > Marine > Inlet | place: Canada: British... | reverse complement strand
TCGGGGATACGGGGTCGGGGAAGACGACGCTCATCCAGGGGATCAAGGGGCTGCTGGCCGGGGGGAGGCAGGTGGGGGAGATCGCCTTTCCGGCGAATGGGCGGGTGGGGGTGGTGCTGCAGAATCCGGAGACCCAGTTGCTGGCGGATTCGGTGGGGGCGGAGGTGGCGTTTGGGCTGGAGAATCTGCGCGTGGAGCCGGAGCTGATGCCCGCCCGGGTGGAAGAGGCGCTGGTGCGGGTGGGGTTGGAGGAGCGCCTGGATGCGCCGGTGGAGCGGCTGTCGATGGGCCAGAAGTACCGGTTGATCGTGGCGGGGCTACTGGCGATGGAGCCGGATCTGCTGATTCTGGACGAGCCGTCCGCGCAGCTGGATCCGGAGGGATTGGCGTTGTTGCTGGAGACGGTCCGGGAGCTGAAGAAGGCGGGGATCGCCTTTTTGCTGTGCGAGCACCGTCCGGAGTGGGTCGAGGGGGTGGTGGACGGCTTCTGGCGGCTGGACGCCAAGCGAGTGGAACTGCGGGGACCGGATTTCGGGGAGGAGGCCCACCGGATTTCTCCGGTTGTGCCGGGAAGCGGCTCCGGGCAGGAGGCGGTAGGGGTTCGAGAGCTGGCGGTGGAGTTTGCGGATGGGAAGTCTCTCTGGGGGAAGCTATCCTTTGCGCTGGGGCGGGGGGAGCAGATGGCGGTCGGCGGACGGAACGGGGCGGGAAAGACCACGTTGCTGAGGTGTCTGACCGGGTTTGTGCGCCCGACCCGGGGGGAGGTGAGGATCCTCGGGGCGGAGCCGCGCCCGGAGGCGCTCAGAGGCCGGGTCGGCTGTCTGTTTCAGGAGACCGGCCGGCAGCTGTTTGAGAATACGGTTGTGGAAGAGGTGGCCTTTACCTTGAAGCGGCTGGGGATGGAAGGGTGGGAGGAGAGGGTCAGGGAGACGCTGGTGCGGTGCGGTATCGAGGGGCTGGCGGACAGCTCTCCGCACAAGCTCAGCTATGGCCAAAAGCACCTGGTGGCCCTGGCCTGCGTTTTGGCACCGGGACCGGAGTTGCTGCTGCTGGACGACCCGTTTGCGGGGCTCGACGCGGAGCGGAGGGGGAGGGTGCTGGGGTTGATTGAGGCGGCGAGCGAGGAGCGGGGTACGGCGGTCGTCTGGTCGACCCACGACCGGCGGTCGCCGCCGGACGGACTGCAGCTGATACTGGATCTGTCGGGGAGGTGAAGGATGGCTAGGAGGAGATTTGGTATGGCTGAAGGTGGATTCGAAGAGAACCGGATCGGGGCGTGGATTCCGCCGGGGTGGAAGCTGCTGATATGCGTCTGTCTCTCGGCGCTGGCGTTCGGGGCGCGCAGCGTGGGGCTGCTGGCGGGGTTGGGGCTGGCGGAGCTGTTGCTGGGGCTGGCGTTTTGTCCGAGGGGGCGCTTCCCGTGGAGGGAGGGGGGGAAGCTGGCCGGCTGGCAGACAGCGGTCATCGTGGGTCTCTATCTGATCCGCTTCGGGACTGAAGGGGTGTGGCCCGGTCTGCGGACTTCCGCTCAACTGTTTCTGGCGTTCTGGCCGGGGATGGTTTTTGTGCAGAGCGTGCCGGCGGCGGAGATCGCGAGGACGCTGGGGCGGGTTCTTCCGTACAAAACGGCATTCGTGCTGTCGACCAGCATGCGCTTCATGCCGCTGGTGATACGCGAAATCAGGAGTATTCACGAGGCACAGGTGTTGCGGGGAGCGAGGATTTTGCCCCGCGATCTGCTCAGGCCGTGGAACTGGCCGGATCTGGTCCACTGCGTGCTGGTGCCGGCGATTATTCAGAGTTTGGCGCTGGCGGCGGAGATCGCGCTGGCGGCCAGGGCGAGGGATTTTGGGTGCGCAGAGGGGCGGACGTATTGGCCGGGAAAGTAGTGGGGCCAGGCAGAAATTCGTACCGGGTTAGCGCTCGGGGTCGACGGACGCCCCTGCGCAACGCCCACAGGTCGCCGGCCGCCCTGATGGGCGCCTAGGCAGTTTTTGCGTTCGCAAAAACTGCAAGAGGGTGATTCTCTGGATTCCGATTGTGTGACCTTGTCGGCACCTTAAGCGGCCTACTGATGGAGTGCGCAAGGGCTGTGGACATAACGGCTCCAGCATGGGCGCCGCTCCGGGGCATCCGCCGACCCCTATAATCTGCGGGAGACTCGGAAGGTATTGCCGCAATATCTGCAGTAGCGAAACTGGAGAAAGATATGCCCGAAGAGAATGGTGCACTCGGCGGCGAGAAAGGGATGCCGTTGAAAGACGGATTGTTCCTGGGGTTTTGCGCGGTTTTTATTCTGGTGACGCGGATGGCGCTGCGACTGCATCTCCATATTTCGGGGCACTCGATGTTCTTTACGATGTTCTTTCTGCTGCTGGCCCGGGGGTGTGTGAAGCGGCCGTATGCGGCGAGTTTCAGCGGGCTTCTGGCCGGTTTGATGGCGATGGTCTTCGGGTTGGGGAAGGGGGGGCTGCTGATACCGATAAAGTTCATTTTGCCGGCGGTGGCCGTGGACGTGGTCGCTCTATTTATTCCGGGTTTGTTCCAGAGCTATCTGCTGGTGGCGCTGACGGCGGCGATCGCCTCGGCGACGAAGTTCGCGCACACGTTCATCATGGACAGTCTGGTGGGGATGGAGAGACCGATTGCGGTGCAGCACGCGCTGTTGGAATCGGCGGCGGCGATCGGTTTCGGGGTGGCGGGGAGTCTGCTGATTCCCTCGGTCATACGGAAGCTGAAGGCGTACGGGGTGATCTGACACAGGTCGGTTTTTCAGAGGATGATCGATGTTTATATATGTTGGCTTCGACGATACGGATACGAAGGATGCGGACCGGGGGACGGGCAAGCTGGCGCGCTGGTTTGGGGAGAAGCTGCCGGAGGGGTGTCGGCTATGGGGGGTGGTCAGGCAGCAGCTGCCGCGGCTGGAGGGAATTCCCTATACATCTAACAACAGCGCGGCCTGTGTGGTGGTGGAAACGGAGGATGTGGGGATGCGGGAGGAGCTGACGGTGCGGGGGGTCGCCCATATCGAGGAGCACTTTATCGAGGGGAGCGATCCGGGGCTGTGCGTGATGGCTGAGGGGGATAGGGCGACGGAGGCATTGATCGCGTTTGGACGGGAATGCTGCGTGCGGCGGGTGACGCAGGCGGCGGCGATGCGTGCGGCGACGGGGGTGCATCTGTCCGGGCACGGGGGGACGAACGACGGAGTGATCGGGGCGGCAGCCGGGATCGGATTGACGCTGCCCGGGTGGAGCGGGCGGTTCGTCGAGTTTGGGGATCTGCGCGGGTGGCCCGATCAGGTGGCGGTGCGGGCGTTGGAGGAGGGGGGGATACGGGTGCTGGATGTGGATCGGGATGCGATGGTGCCGGGATTCGGGGATCTGGTCGAGACGGAGGGATGGTTGAGGCCGCGGCTGTGGGGCGGGAGGCCGGTACTGCCGGTGCGGCGGCTGGAGAGTGGAGGGTGGAGGGTGGAGGGGATCAAGGAGGGGCGGGGGAAGAGGGAGTGAGCGGGGCCGGTGCGGCGACGATGCAGAAGCCGATGCGGGACCAGGTGAGTTCGGGCTCGAACTGATAGCGGGCGACGCAATCGGCCTGGCCGCGCAGGGCTTTTCTGGAGCCGCTTTCGGGGCCGGGGGGATCGGTTGTGTGAGAGGAGGGATAGGGGGCGGCGAAGTCGTGGGTCCATTCGAAGAGATCCGCCCCCTCCCGGCCGTTCCGGCAAGCGCGCTCCCACTCGGCTTCGGTGGGCAGGCGGAAGCGCATTTTTTCGTTTTTTGTATTCAACAGTTCAACCCAGTCGCGGGCGTTGAACCAGGTGACCGCGGTCTGCGGCGCGGAGGATGCTCCGGCCGCCTTTTTTTTGTCGGACAGGGCGAGGTACTGTTGCTGCGTCACCGGCTGTGGGCTGATCCAAAAGCCGCGGGTGAGGGTTACTTTGTGCGCGGGATGGTGTGGGAGGATGGTTCGGGTGGGATGCTGGTCGTCGCCCATGGTGAAGGTCGCGGGTGGGCACCAGGTGAAGGGGATCTCGGTGCCCCCGGGGAGGAGGAGGGTGGCGGTGGTGTCCTGGATGCTCCAGGTGAAGTCTTTGGGTTTCTCTTCTTTAGGCGTGGAGTTGCTACAGCTACTGAGTAGCAGCGCGGTCAGCAGGTGAATGATTGCCAGTTTGACGATGAGCGCAGTCTGTTTTTCCAAATAGGTGTAACTCACTATGCCGTGGCCTCGTATGTTGCGGTTTTTTCAGCCTGCTATTTCAGCTCGATTAAAGCACCAGAAAGCAAAGAAAAAAGCGATTGCCGTGTCCAGTATGAGGACGATTAATGGTATTATTCCAGCCACAATAGACTCGGATAAAGGGGGATGCTGGTATTTGAAGCGCGGTATATTGTTGGCATCCAATTCCATAGTCGACATGTAATCGGCTAAAAAGAGTACGTGAGGGGAATCTGGGTCAACCGCATCTCGGGCACGCAGAAAATCGCGCAATGTCGCCAGATAGTTCCAACCCTGTTTTAGCAAGTGCTGGTAGCGAACTTCTCCTGTATTCAGTAAGGATTCCACGCTGTACTGAAAAGCGAAGCCGGGTGACAGCACATTGATAGCCTTTGCGACCTGATACTGGTAGATGGTCTTTTGGATGTTGTTTTTATGGAACTGGTGCTGCTGTTTTTCAATTTCGTTCATACGACGTGCATAGATTTTCTCTATGGCGTAGCCATCTACACCGCCCAGATCTTTCCCCCGCAGGCTAACACCTTCCTTAGTGAGCGTTTCTCGCGCGTCATTAAAAGGATCGAAGTACGTCTCCCACCAGGCTCCCGGCGTTTCTATAAGCTGTGTGCTGATCATGTAGGAGGTTTGGGGAATGATGACGATCAGCAGTGCCCACAACATGATGAGTATAACGAGCGAAGAGGCAGAGTTGCGGGAGAGGGCAGATATTCCCATGGAGAGTAAGAGAAAGAAAGAAAGATAAAAGAGGGTTCCGAGTAAGAACAGGCAATAGCTGCGAAAAATTACAAAATCCAACTCGATCGCTCGGTTGAGCGAGAGGATGAGCAGGCTCACCAGGCTGCACAGTATGATACTCACGAGTAAAACGGTCAGGTGGGCGAGGAATTTGCCCATAAGATAGCGCCCTCGAGACAGGGGATTGGAAAAGACCAGGCTCAATGTGCTCTGCTCGATTTCACTGGAGACGGTATTGTAGGCGAGAGCGATGCAGACGAAGGAGAGGACTATGCGGACAATGAGCGCCCAGTCGGCTTCTTCGAAGCGGATCATCCAATTGTTATCGCTCCGGAAACGACCGGAGTTGGGCGGTTCTTCCTCTATGCCTAGATGAAACCACATCCCATCGTGCAACCAGCTGGTGCCCCCCTCGGCGATAAACTCGATTCCGGCGCGATTTGAAAAGATCCGGTACTCCTGAACGGCTTGCGAAATTGTTTCGGCCCGTTCGTAGATTCTGTTGTTTGCAGAGACAATAGTCGCATCATCGGTGATTTGCTGCTGTTTAGACCAGGTGAAAATCAGACCGTTCAGGCTGAAAAGTAGCAACAGCAGCAACAGGCTGACCTGGAAGCGGAGTGACTTGAGATGGTCGTGTAGTTGATGGAGAAAGATGATGCCCATAAAGGCCTCTGTTAGCTTGGGTCGTATTTTTGAAATCTATACATGCTGATCAGAATACTCAGCCCCAGGGTAAGCACCAGGACGATCAATCCCGAAGTCATAACGATCAGAGACTGCGCCAGCGATCGCTCGCTGGTGATATCGAATCTGGGCAATCCGCTTAAGTCCAGTTTTCGCCGCGGATCTCGCTCTGCTTTTTTTTCCTGATCCTGGACCCAGACCATGCGTTCTTTCATAAAGGGAGCGTCGGCGGTCAGCATTTTCGGAGTGACTTCCCCGGGATGGAGGATCATGGGTTCCTGGTCTTCCGGGTCGTCGCTGAACCAGCGCCGGCTGGAAAAGGCGTTCCTACCGCGCAGGTAGTCGATGAAGGTTTGGCGATAGCGGTGGCCGAGTTTCACCAGATAGAACTTGTCGTCCAGCGTCGTTCGGGCCAATTGGTAGGTCAGGGTACGATAGTTGGTATAGGGGGAGAGGATCGACCAGCGATCGACCAGAAATGCCTGGTGAGCAAAGGCTACCTGATGGGCCCACAGCGCTTTGTATCTTTTTTCGGCGAATTCCATCAATCTTTCGATGCTGTAAGCATTGCGTTTTTGCAGCCACTCGTATCCCTTGGGGTGGGCGTAGCGCAGGTAGCCGCCGTGTTGAATTCCCTTCAGGTAGGCCTCTCCCGGACTCGGGTTCTTTTTTTCCCACTCTTCCATTTGCCGTTCGTATGCCGCCCAATTATCGTCGTTCCGATTGCGGAATAACTGCACCGGCTCCTCTTCTACTGCGTGCCGGGAATAGGAAGGCAGCACGTTTATGTAGACCACGGACCCGATGAGCCAGGTAAAGAGGCATATAATCAGAGAGGTGGACGAATTCCGGGTAAAACAGGAGACCATGAAGCTCCAGGAAAAGATCTGGCTCAAAAACAGGCAGGAGAGGATGTAAAATATACCGAGCCGAACCCAGTCGTTTGGTGAAAAGGAGATATCCGGGTTCGCCATCAGGATGAGCAGGGCGAATACCAATCCAATGGTTAGAGGAATAGTTAGTGTCAGGATTCCACCCAGGAGTTTGGCCAATACGATATGGTTGCGGGAGATGCCGTTGGTCAATATCTGTTTTAAGGTGCCTCTTTCCCGTTCTCCGCAGATGTTGTCGAAACCGAGCGCTACTGCTAAGAAGCTGAGCAGCAGGGTGACGACCATGGTGAAGTCGATGGGGATCAGGATCTTCATGAGGTGGCTATCGTTGGTGCCACCATGCCAGCTGGGAGAGGTGGGAATGTAGGAGGTGCTTATATAGAGCATGGAGCCTATGGAGCGATCGACTCCTCGTCCAAAGATGGACAGGGGTTTGGGGCGGACGGCGATGTTGGGATAGACTTGTCGATAGGTCGTGGCGTTATCCAGGTTCTCGCTGATTTGTTTGGCTTCTTTGTAGTACGACTTCATCCTCTGTGAGTAGTCGAGGCTGCCGATAAAGGTGGTCATGACCACGAGAGTGATCGTGAAGATCAGCGCTGCGCTCAGACGGAGCGTGAGTAGATAAGCGAGTATTTCCTTACGGATCAGAATCCACATGGCGGCTACCTAAGAATCCTGTTCGAGCTCACTGGATCAGGGCGGGGAATTCCGGTTTTTTTGGGAGGGGAGAACTGAGCCCATTGTAAGGAGTCGGGTAGTACAATGTCAATTGATAATATTCCCAGGACTGCCGCACGGAGAGAGTATCCCTGATAGATAGTCGCTACTGATTTTTTTGGTTGTTTCGCCGCGTCAGGGCAGATCGGAGGGAGGGGGGAGGTTCCGAATCCTTTCGAGAATTTCCGGCGTGGAGGTAGCCGAGGAGAGTAATTTCGCGGTAGGGGAGGAACTGGCCGGAGCTGCCGGCGAGGTGGCGGCTCCGGCCAGTTTGAGTCGAGAATCGGCTACGGTTGGGCGGGGCGCAGTTTCAGGATGGGATGGGTGATGGTTTCGGCGGTTTGGCTGAGTTTGATGCCGAAGTTTTCGCGCAGGATCTGGTAGCTCTCCTCCCAATCGCCGGAGCTGGTGCTGAATTCCAGATCGACTTCGCGTTTGAAGGGGTTGCGTTCGGGCGGGCCATCCCAGGCGTATTCGAGGGTGTCGAGTTCGGCGTCGAACGCGGTGTCGGGGCAGTTGTTGAAGATGTTGGAGATCACGCTGGGGAGGGGGGTGCGCTCGAAGTTGAATTCGTAGCCCATATCCAGGTTGCCTTTGACGCGGGAGAAGCTGAAGCGGTGGCGGCTGGGGGGGAGGTGGCGGCCATCCTGGGTGAAGATGAAGCGGGTGCGAGAGGCTTCGCGTTCGTCCAGTTGGTATTCCAGGCTGAGATGGGCGAGGAGGGGCTGGATTCGCCGCTGCCAGGGGAGGGCGTATTTGAAGGTGGCGATCAGGGAGAGCTTCTTCTCGGCCAGGGGGGAGTCCTCGACGATATGCCCGGTCATGCGGCGGAGAATTTCGCCCAGGGGGTAGTCGACGAACTCCTGGCGGGCGACGCCGGCGGTGGCGCCCCGATGGTATCCCGCGCGGACGCCGCGCGATTTCACCGTGAGGGAGTCGAGCCATTCCAGGTCGACTTCCGCCACGGGCACGTGCACGGCCGGCACGTGGGCGGACTGGGGGGAGATGGCGCGCTCGAACCAGAGGGCCAGCTCGGTTTCGGCGTCGATCGGTCTGGTTTCCTCTTCGGGATCGATCTGGAAGGTCTCCGGAGGGATGGGACGGTCGTAGTCACTGTAGTGGAGTTCGCTCATCTGCAGCCACTGGCCGTCGACTCGCTGGAAGACGCGGGTGGCCAGGGGGAGCTGGGTGTTGGGGTCGACGTCGATCTGGTGCTTGAAGTCGGAGGGGCCGTGGCCCAGGCCTCTGGAATGCCAGAGGGTATAGCGGACGGTTTCGCCCAGGTCCTCTTCGGTGAATTCGTGGGCGTGTTCCCGAGACCTTTCACTCTCGTAATAGGCGGATAGATAGGAGGCGGCTTGCCCGAGACTGAGGAGGTGGTCGTCGGGCAGGGGTTCGCGGTAGAGGATGCCGTCGCGGTCGCGGATCTGGCGCTGGCCGGGCACGACGAGGACGGTGCGCTGCCGGTCTCCCGCTCCGATTTCGGCGCGGAAGGTGTGTGGAGCCTGCAGCCACTGGCGATAGGGGGTGCGCGTGCCTTCTGCGTCGATGATCCAACCCTCGATGCGGAGGGAGGTGACTTGCTTCCATTTCTGTATCATGTCGGCCAGTACCTCCGAGGATGAGCCCGGCCACAGGAGGGTGACGGCGACGATGGCGATGGAGGCGGCCAGGCCGGAGATGTAGGCGGTCTGCGGGAGCCGGGGAAGGCGCAGACGGGGGATCAGGCTGAGTATGCGGGATCGGGTCGGCGCCGGTTCTGCGAGTTGGTCGAGGAGTTCGGAGCGGGCTTCTTGCAGGAGATTTGCGGGCGGCTTGTCGGCGTGGATCTGCGCGGTTAGGCCGAGGATTTCTCGCAGTTCCTGGAGCGACTCCAGGGCTTCGGGATGGGCGTTGAGGTAGGCGTCGATTTCGCGGTGTTCATCGGCAGAGAGTTCACCGCGGATGTAGTCGCTCAGATTGTTTTCGAATTGGGTGCGGTCGATCATTTCAGGCCTCGGTCTCTTTCCAGCTGTCGTTCATCCAGGCGCGGATTTTCTTGAGGGCTTTGTACTCGCTGGCGCGGGCGGTCTGCTCGGTGCAGTCGAGTTGGGCGGCGATTTCGGCGAAGGGCATCCCCTGGAAGTTGCGCAGCACGAAGACCTGGCGCTGGCGCTCGGGGAGTTCGGCGGCCAGCTGGCGCACCTGGTTCAAAAGGAGATTCTGTTCGATCTCCTTGGCGGCTTTGGAATCGGGATGGTTTTCCAGGGCGGTATCGTCGGCGAACAGGGACTGGCGGCGGCGCTGGCGCTGGCGCTTGAAGGCGGCGTTGGTGGCGGTTCGGCAGAGCCAGGCTTTGGGGTAGTGGATGGTTTCGCCGCGTTTGACGACGGCGTGATACTGGAGAAAGGTTTCCTGGTAGATGTCCTTGACTTCATCGGCGTCGGGCAGAACGCGCCAGGCGACCTGGAGGACCAGATCGCCGTAGCGGTCGACGATGTCGCGGGTGTGATCGGCGGATGGATTCATGGGAGTGCTCACGATCCGGAGGCGGCCAGGAGTTTTTCGATCTCCTCTTCGCTGGGGAGGTGGGTGCGCAGGCCGGAGGAGACGAGTTTGCCGCCTTTGCCGATCAGAATGTATTGGGGGATGCCCTCTATGCCGTAGCGCTTCAGAGTTTCTCCGGTGTCGAGGAGGATGGGAAAGGTGTAGTCGTGTTGTTGTAGAAAACTGTCCATCTGGTCGGCGTTTTGGGCGGAGTGGACGGCGATGATGACGAGGCCCCGATCGGCGTACTTCTCGTGCAGTTTCTGTACGGAAGGGAGCTTGGCGACGCAAGGGGTGCACCAGGTGGCCCAGAAGTCGAGGAGGATGACGCGGTCGCGGAGGTAGCCGATTTTTTTGACCGGGAAGGTCCGCTCTTTGAATGTTTTGGTGGGCGGGTTGAGCCAGCGTTCAGCGTCGATTTCGGGGGGGAGGGTGCCGGCCTGGAGGTTGCGGCGGCTCAATTCCCGGAGGGTTTCGTCCATGGTGATGTAGCGGGCCTGGAGGGTTTCGCCGTCGTAGGTGAGGGTGGCGTCGTCGCGCTGGAATTCGACCAGGCCGATGCTGGAACCGCCGACCCGCTCGGTTTCGGGGACCAGGATGTCGGGGCTCATGCGGACGGCGATCTGCCAGGGGCGGTCCTGGTGGCCGACGATCATCCAAATCCAGTTGTCTTGACTCAGGCTGGTGTGCTGTAGACCGCCGGAGTGGCCGGAGCTCTGGGTAGCGGCGGAAGGGAGGTGGGTGAGGTCGACGCCGGACATGGGATCGGTCTCCGGTTTTTCGCAGGCGGCGCTAACCCGGCCGGCGAGGTCGCGGACGAAGTAGCGGCCGTCGGCGTGGCGGACTTCGAGGAGGTGGCCGGTTTTGAGCGTAGGCGGTGCAGCCGCCGTGGCGCGGGCGAGGACGACGTGCCAGATCGGTTCGCGGTTGGCGTCCAGGCGGCGGGCGTGGAGCCAGCCGTTTTCGATGCTGGCTTCGAGGTGGCCGATGGTTTCGTCTCCCTGGTTGATTTCGCGGCTGGTGCTCCAGGCTGATTCGACGGCGTAGGCGGGGGAGGGGAGGAGTTGGGAGAGCAGGGAGAGGGCGGTTTCGATCTTCTCTTTGAGTGGGGCGACGATGCCGCCTGTGCGGGGCTGCTGGTCGGAACTGCCCCAGGCGGGTTCGGGTGCGGTGAATGCCTGGAGGAGTACGGATTGGCAGAGGATCAGGGCGGCGACGGCGAGGAGACGACGGTTTTTTTTCCAGCGTATGGGAAGAGACATGATGGGTTCTCCCTGGCGGATGAGAGGCGAGTGAGTGAGTGGAGATCTCCGCGCTTTTGTCGTATAGGAGCCGGGAGGAGGGGAAACGTGAACCGGGGAATAAAAAAACTCGTCGGATCGGTTCACGGGAGGGCTCACGATCTGGATCGCGTCACTTTATTCGAGTCGGAAGAGGCCGCGATCGGTCAGGGATTGATGGTCAGGGTGATCTCGGTGATATTTTTCGCCCCCCAGCTATCTATGACTTCGAGGGTGATGGTGTGGTCGCCGATGGAGAGGTTTTCGAGGTAGCCGTCTGCGGCGACCTGAAGCGGACCGTCTATACTGGAGCGCCAGCGCAAATCCGTGAGTTCGCCGTCTTCGGGATCGAGGCCCATGCCGGAGAGGGTGATGGGATCGCCGGTTTCCAGGATTGTGCCATAGGAAGGGTGGAGGATGAGGGCGACAGGCGGTCGATCGTCCGTGCCGGTGTAGCGGCGCACCAGGCGGGCGCCAATTTCGACCCGGCTGTCGGGTAAATGGAACTTGCGCATGGCGGAACGGACATTCCAGGGACTCACCCTGAAGATGCCGCTGCGCTTGACGCGGTGGGTGCCTTCGGCGGGACCGGGCGGGTCGATGAAGGGGGCCTGATAGAAATAGTCGAATCCGGCATAGAAATCCTGGCACCACTCCCAGATGTTGCCGTGCATGTCGTATAAACCCCAGGGGTTGGGAAGCTTGGTGCCGACCGGATGAGGATGGGAACCGGAGTTCTGTTTGACCCAGGCATAGTCGTAGGTCAGGTCTTCATCGTCGCCGAAGGACCAGCGGGTATTGGTGCCGGCCCTGCAGGCGTATTCCCACTCGGCCTCGGTGGGCAGGCGATAGAGGGAGTCACCCGCGGCTGCGTTCAGGGCGTGGATAAATTCCTGCGTTTTATCCCAGGAGATGTAGAGAGCCGGATAGTCGGGGTCGGGGAATCTTCTCGTGTGCCACGGGCCGGGGCCCATGACCGCCTCCCACTGTTGCTGGGTGATTTCGTATTTGCCGATGAAGAATCCGTTGGTGATGGCGACCGGTCGTTTCCAGGTCAGGTCTTCCATGTCATTAGGGCCATCGTAGCCCATGTAAAACGAGCCGGATTCGATCCACACGAACTCCATAGACTGGCCATTGGGCAGTTCTGCGGTGAACGGATCGCCGTGTTGCGGGAGGGCGAGCGGTTCGCTGATGACGGGTTGTTCTGTGTCGGGTGTATCGAGCGGCGATTCTGGAGGAGGGGACGTCGGTTTTTTCTGTTCTCCGCAACCGAGCAGAAGGGCGATTAACAGAATGGATGGAATGCGGAATAGAGAGAAGTAATGGAACATGGGTGCGAATATCGTCCATAAAAAAGAGCTGATGGTGTCTTTAATATCATGAGAATATATCGCGACTGAAAAGGGGTGGCTACTTTATTTAATTTCCGAGTTTTCCAGTTAACTTGGGAGAGACGGCTTCTGGTCGTATAAACCCGGAACGAATTTCTGCAAACTCTGCCTGTGCAGAGGCCGGCATCGGGTTGGCCGTATGCGGGCAGGAAGTATTTCGGCGGAAAATTCTCCTCTGTCCATATAGAAATCGCTAGATGGGAAAGTGTGAGCCTGGGGATGAGAAAATTTGACGGATTGGAGATGTGGGAAGTTTGCGGGATTCCGGCTGATTTGCATCCCGGCTGAAGAATAGCCGAAATTAGACGAGATATAAGTCTATTTATCGGAAAATCATAAAATGGCATAAGTAATTTATAAATAAATATTTAATAAAAATCAAAATTACATAATGATAAATAATTAAATTTGCTGATGAAAGCAATAATGAAATACAATGCTCGTGAAAAGGAGTGCTTTTGGCGCTACATTTCTTCGTATCGAGGCAGCTCTTCCAGGAAGTCGTAGGTCCCTTCGTCCAGGTCGAGGGCGCAGCAATAGTGGGTGAGGCCGTTGGTGACGAAGAGGTAGCGGGCGCGGATGACGCGGTTGTAGTTGGCGATCTGTTCGAAGGTGTCGCGGCCGACGGGGATGGAGGGTTCTTTGCACTCGGCTATGAGCACGGCCTGTCCCTGGCGGTCGTGGACGACGACGTCGGCGCGGAATGGTTTCTGGCCGTATTTGAAGCTCTTTTCGACGGCGGTGAGTCCGCCCGGGCAGCCGCGGTCGTGGATGAGGAACTGGATCAGGTTTTGGCGAACCCACTCCTCGGGTGTGAAGGCGACGTATTTGCGACGCAGGGGGTCGAGGATGACGGTGGCGCCGTCCTGAACGCGGACGTCGAATTCGTACTGGCGGGGGAAGTTGAGGCGGCGGAAATTGTCTTTCGACATAGGCGCGGTTGGGGGAGGAGGAAGAGGTGGTTAGATTCTGGAAAGATACACACCCGATCACCGCGTGACAAAGGAAGAGGATATGCTACCCGAGATACTGACCGAACAACGGCAGGCGCGTCTGCGCACCCGGGAGACGGCGCTCAGCCGTCGCTATCTGCAGGTGCTGGAGAAGTGGATTCCGGTGGGGCTGGAGTACTTCGAGGACTGGCCCGGGCGACCGAACTGCGGGCACTTTTTGGGCGGCTGCCACTGGTACGGGATCGAGACGGTCAACGGCAGTCTGGCGTTTGCGCTGGCGGCCAGTTCTCCGGAGTACGACGAGCGGCGGGGAGGCTGCTCGCGGGAGGAATTGCGGCGGATTGCGCTGAAGGGGATTCGCTATCTCTGCTTTACGCACGACGCGGGGCCGGCCGACTGCGTGCGGCCCGAAAAGGGATTGGGGCGGCCGGAGAACTGCGGCACCAAGTGGGGGGAGCGGGGGTTGGGTTTCTTCCGGGAGAGTCAGTGTGGAACGACGATCGCGGGGATGGGGCTGGTGGCGCTGCTGCTGGAGGAGCTGGTGGACGAGGAGACGTGGCAGCTGCTGGTGGACGTGCACCTGGACTACGCGGCTCGGTTCGGGGAGATGGCGCCCAAGAGCGGGGTGTATTACGATACGCAGATGGAGGAGAACGGCTGGACGTCGTGCGGGCTGGCCGGGGTGGAATGTCTGCTGGAGGGGGCTCCGGAGGCGGAGGTGTGGGCACAGACGGCCAGGCGGTGGATGTTTTCGACGGCGACGACGCCGCAGGACAACAAGGACAAGGGGATGTTCGCCGGGGAGGAGACGGTGGCGGGTTTGACCGGGCGGACGTTTACGGCGCTGCCGGACTATATGGCGGAGAACCATGGCTGGGTGCACCCGAACTACACCGGATCATCGGTGAATTTCACCGGACACCTGGGGGTGATCTACGGGGCGTTCGGGAGAAAGCTGCCGGAGCACGCGCTGTTCAATCGGCAGAAGATCTACGACCAGCTCAAGCTGACTACGGACCGAATGGGGGCGATGCACCCGGTGCAGGGGATGGACTGGCCGTATCTGTTTCCGTACCCGGGGCACGGGAGTCACGCGGCGGCGGCGACGCTGTTGAAGGATGCGGACGGGGCGCGGTTGGAACGGTGGGCGCTGACGACGCTGGAGGGGCGGCAGGCGGGCAACGACGGGCGGATGTACGACCGGGCGATCGCCGAGTCGGTTCACGATGTCCAGGATCCGCTGATCGTGCGCGAGTCGGTGATCGCCGGGTCGGCATATACTTATTTGTTGCACCGGATCTACGGGGATGGGGCGAAGCCGGTTTCGGATGAGGCGCTGGAAAAGAGGCTGCGCGGAGTGCGGGTGTACCCGCACTCGGGCTTTGTATTTCACCGGCACCGGCGGGGGCAGACATCGTTCGCCTGGCGCAACTGTCCTATGGTGCTGCCGCTCAATCGGGACGGGATCTACACGGTGGCGCCGGCTTCGAATTCCTTTTTGGCGTCGGTGGAGGTGAAGGGGCGGCCGGACAGTCAGGAGGAGGTTTCGCTGCGGGTGGACGCGCAGGACGAGGGGTTTGCGGCGGCGCTGGTGATGGATCGGGCGCAGGGGAGCGTGCGACAGGAGGTGTTGTTCGCCGGGCTGCCAGACGGACGGTCGCTGTCGTGGGAGCGGCTGACGGCGACGGAGGCGATAACTGTAGAGAAGGTGCAGCAGGGGTTTCTGCGGATCGTCAACGAGGAGTTTGGGGGGATCGCGGGGAACTGCAATGGCTTTCGGAGGCTGTACACGCCGGCGGGGGTGGAGCGGTTCGAGGGGTTTGTGGACGCGGATCCGGGGAGCGACGTGGTGCGGGTGTACGAGCATCCGGGGTGGGTGGATGTGGACGATCGGCTGGGGATCGTCTTTCGGGGGACGGGGAAGACGGTGTATCACAACCGGCATTTCTTCGATCCGTGGTGGGCGGTGGCCGACGATTTGGTTTTGAGTCGGAGGGAGAAGCGGTTTCGGGTGGGGAAGGGAGAGGTGGTGGGGGAGCTGGCGGCGCTGATGGCGCCGGACTGGGCGCATCGGAGGATGGACGGGCTGAAGTTGGTTGAGCTGCGGAGTCGGCGGCGGGCGATGGGGTTGATTGTTGGGGATTATTTGGCGGCTGGGAGCTTTGAGGGGAAGGGTGGGAAGGTGGGGTTTTCGGTAGCGCGCGGGGAGTTTGAGGAGGTGCCGATTTTTGCGGGGGTGGTCGAGATTGCCCGGGGGAGGGTGAACTATTCGCTGATGATGGAGGGAGGGGAGGCGGTGCTGCGGAAGGCTTTGTTGATGCTGCGAACAGAGGGAGATGTGGAGGTGATTGCGGCGGAGACGGGGGAAGTGGTGGTGCGGAATGTGGGGGAGAAGGGGGGGGTGGTGAGGGTTGGGAAGGGGAAGGGGGTGCGGATTGGGAAGAGGGGAGTGGTGGTGCTGCGGTAGGGTGGGGTGGTGGCAGGCGCGGGGCAGCGCCGGGATGCGCGCCCTCCGGAGGGCTCCTCAAACTCGGCCTTGGGGCCGCCGTCGCCTGGGGCGGAGCGTTGAAGAACGTGTGACTTAGCGTGAGAGTTTGGTGGAATGAGGTAGGGCGGAGGGGCGCGGGACGGTGGGCCTTCTGGTTGATTTTGGGAATGTCAGAAGAGTTGGTGGTTCATTTGGTCGCACGGAGGACAGACCGGGGCGGCCTCAGACAGGAGGAGCCCTCCTGCAGGCACGCACCCCGACGCTTTGCGGGTCTGTCAGTTGGGGGAATAGAGGAGAGCTGCGAGTGGCGGACGGTGAGTGGCCGCGTGGTTTCGCGAATTCTGTTGGAGAAAAGTTCTGCGAAACCACGCGGCTTTCGTTCTACTTGCAGACCTTCCGGGAGAGTTCGTAGACGGTGTCGAAGGCGAAGGTCAGCTCCTCGATGGTGCAGTGGTCCTGGACGAAGTGGGTGGTGCAGAAGAGGAGGCCGCCGTCGGCGAAGAGGCGCATGACGCGCTCGATTTCGGCGCGCAGATGGTCGAGTTTGCCAAAGCCGATGGTGGTCTGCACGTCCAGGCCGCCCATGACCACGAACTTGTCGCGGTAGTTGTCTTTGTACCGCTGCAGGTCCATTCCGGCCGATTCCTGGAAGGGATGGAAGACGTCGAAGCCGAGATCGACGATGCCGTCGATCACATCCCAATTGTTGCCGTCGCTGTGGAGGCTGAGGAATGCGCCCCGCTCCTTGATCGACTGGCAGGTGGTCTTGTGGTAGGGGTAGATCAGGCGCCACCAGACATCGGGGTGGAAGAGGAGGGTGTGCTGGCTGCCCCAGTCGTCGGAGACGTGGACCATGTCGACGCCCAGGTCGAGGCAGTTGTGGGCGAAGGCCTGGTTCCAGGCGGCCTGGCGGCGGTAGACTTCGTGGAGTTGCTCTTCGAAGAGGAGCAGGTAGCCCAGATGGTTTTCGATGCCGAAGGCGCCGTTGAGGCACTCGAAGATGCCGGGAGTCTGCACGTACACGAAGCGGCCCCGCTCTTCTTTGTGGTGGCGGATCTGGTCGGCGATGTTCTGGTAGGCGGCGGTGTCGTCGGGGTCGTTGAGAGGGATGTCGAGCAGAGAGCCGGGTTCGATGGCACCGCCGGAGTCGGCGCGCAACTGGTCGAGCGCCGGGTAGGGGCCGGGGCCGCCGAAGAGGTGGGCGAAGTCGAATTCGTATTTGTCTTCGAAGGCTTCGACCGAACCGAACGCTTCGGTGATCTGGGGCTCGAGGTTGGCGCGGACCCAGCCGTAGATGGGAATGCGGTCGGGCTGGCGGTGTTCGATGACGGCGATTACGCGTTCTCTGGATAGCATCTGTTTTGTTTCCGTTTTTGCAAAGGGTGTTGGCGTCCGAACTGTCTCACTCTTTCAGCGGCACCGCGTTCTCTTCGATGTATTTTTCGACTGTCTGCCCCGTGCCGAACTGCTCGAAGGGGCCGCCAGGCCCGACGTAGTAGAAGCGTTCGCCGTATTCCACGCCGTAGCGATCTCCCACTTCTTTGTACTCCTGCAGGACGAACAGCTCGATGAAGGCGCGGTCGGCATCCTCGTCGCTGCCGTCCAGTTCGGGCAGGCGCAGATTGCGGTCGGCCAGACGCTGTCTGAGGCGGCGGCCTTGCGAGCCGGCCGGACCCTGAGATTTGTTGGTGCTCATCGAGGCGATCTTCTGTTCCATATGGCCGGAGATGTCGACTACGCGGTTGCAGGGCTGGCCGGGACGGAAGACCCAGTAATACTTCTCGCGCACGCCGTGGGCGGCGATACCGCAGGCGACCTGCTCGGGGTAGTCCTTGCCCATGCCGGCCATCCAGCAGGCGGCTTCGACCGCCTGGGCGGTGACGTAGTGATCGGGATTCTCCTCGTTGTGGCCCCAGGGGTTGAAGGTGAAAACGGTGTCGACCTTGAGGGCGCGGAAGAGGAAGATCAGGCGGGCGCGGAGTTCCAGGGGGGAGGCTTCATCCAGGCGGTGGTTGCGGTAGCCCAGGTTGAAGACCTTCTGGCAGTGGAGGACTTCGGCCAGATCGTCTACCTCCCGCTCGTTGCTGAGGATGGTTTCGCCGATGCTGGGGGTGGGACCACACTTCTCGTCGTTGGTAGTCTGGATCAGATACGCGGTGTACCCCTCGTCGACGAGCTTGGCGATCGTGCCGCCGCAGAACAGGGGGATATCGTCGGAGTGGGACTGGACGGCGGCCAGGACCTTGCCCTTGTGGGGTTTGGCCGGATCGAAGCGCTCGACGACGACGTCGCCGACTTCTACGTGTTCGAGAGGCATGGTGATATCTCCTGTGGTGTTTATTGAATCCAAGGTGATCGAAAGATCTCAGAGGATGCTATACAGGCGTTTTTTGCCGAGAAAAAACGTTTCGTTGAAAACGCTGAATTCAATCGGATGTCGCGAAATCGAAGGCGTATAGAGTGGCGTCGGTGAGTTCGAGTTCGGCGGTCAACTGATGGTGCGTTGGAAGGGTCGGGAGGTCTGCCTGGCCTCTCCAGCGGACGGTGGTTTCCAGGTGGTCGCCGACGAGCGGGTCGCAGTCTTCGAAGTCGCGTCCGGGCAGCGGGTTCATCTCGTCGTCCAGCAGGCGGGCGCGGATCTGGCCGTTGGGGCGGGTGACGGCATTGAGGATCAATTTGCCTTCCGGAACTTTCTCGGGATTGGGGGCGAGCTGGAGGCGCGCGGGCAGGTCGGCCCGGTAGCCGATGATCCGGTTGCGCGGCCACTTCAGCAGGCCGATGCGGGCAAAGCCGCCCTGGTCGATCCGAGCGCTGCGGAATTGTTTGCTGTCGGCGGCGTGGCCGCACCAGCCGTGCAGGTCGGTGGTGCCGGTGAAGTAGAGCCAGGTTTCGTCGCCCACGTCGAGCGGCGAGGCGGCGGTGTACAGGGCGCCGCGGGCCCACTCCGGGGCGTCTCTGGCGGCCAGCCAGTCGGGGCGGCCGGGCAGGTGCAGCCAGCGTCCATTGCGCTCGGGCTGGTAGATGATGGAGAGGTCGACGCCGCCGATATTGCCGTAGTGGGTGAACAGGCGGGCTTCGTGGTTTCCGAGAGGGGGCAGGTGGCGGAAGTTCCACAGGAAGCCGATGGTGGGGCCGGAGGTGGGCATGAGGCCGACGCCGTAGTAGTCGGCGGTGCAGAAGCCGCGGGCGTGGGCGGCGAGGTCGTCCTGCTCGTCGGGGATGAAGGCGCTGGCCGGTCGGCTGGCCTTTCCGCGAGCCCAGGTGGCGGCGTAGAAGCGGCGGCGATACATACCGGCGGCCAGGCCGTTGAATTTGAGGGCAATGCGAGCGCAGTTGGACCAGGGGTCCCAGACCGAGGTGATGACGTCGGCGTTGGGCCAGAGAGGTTCGTCGGATTCGAGCTGCCAGTGGATGCCGTCGGCTGAACGGGCGGTGTAATAGCCGTCGCTGGCAAGCGAATGGGAGAAGCGGTCGCCCAGGCGGTTGGGGCCGGTGAAGCCGAAGGCGCGGAAGCGACCGTCGGCGTCGGCGTTCGGGTCGATGAGCACGGAGGGGCAGTGGAAGGGGAGGTCGGTGAGGTGGTTGTCCCTGGTGCCGCAGCACTCGACGAGGCCGTGAGAGGGACGGCGCCAGGTGAGGCCGTCGTCGCTCTCGGCGCAGGCCACGGTGACGGCGTCGCCGCCGCTCCAGTCGCGCGGCCAGGCCTGGTACCACATGCGAAAGAGGCCGCCGTCGCGAATCACCGAGCCGTAGATGGAGGCGCCCGCGGCGTCGGTGTCGGAATCGCCCTGGAGCACTGGTTGATCCAGAACGGTGGGGGAATGGAGCGTCAGGTGCAGACCCTGGGAGAGGGCGCGCAGTTGGGGGTGGGTTTCGCAGATTGGTTGCATGAGGATTTCTCCGTGCGGAAGGGGAGTCGGTCGTCGCGCTTCCAATCTAACCATTGGCGAGGGGAGGTGAAAGATGGGGATGGAAGATGGAGGAAGGGGCAGAAGATGCTGGCGGATTTTTCGCTTCGTGCCGATAATCGGGGTAGACGAACTTACGGGAGATGATATCGTGAAGTTCCTCATGCGCACGGTTTTCAACCTGGTCTGGCTCCTGCTCTTCTTGATCGTCGCCTATCGCGGTTGAGGGAGTAGGGTTCCCGGGCTTCAGGCGCGCCTCTGAGTCCGGGAAAAGGATCGATCCGGAAGAATGGAAAACGCCGGCTTCTCCGGTGAGAAGCATTGGTGCGGTCGGTAGGGGTATGTAGTGGCAGCATGGTCGATATGTGATGCCGGTGCGCCGATCTGTTCAGCCTGTGCGGAGCTCCTCGCTGGAAGTGGATTTCGGCGGGTTTTTTTTGCGGCACGTCCGAGAGGTGCGAACGTGGAACGCGAAAAAGAATTCGACGAGGAAGAACCGGTAGAGGTGCCGATAGACGGCAGTCTGGACCTGCACACTTTTCTGCCGCGAGAGGTCAAAGATCTGGTGCCCGATTATCTGGAGGCCTGCCGGGAGCAGGAGATCTTCCAGGTGCGCATCATCCACGGCAAGGGGACGGGCGCGCTGCGGCGCACGGTTCACGCCGTGCTGGAGCGGCTGCCCCAGGTGGAGTCGTTTCGGCTGGGGGGCACGGGAGAGGGGAGCTGGGGAGCGACGCTGGTTTTTCTGAAAAGGTTGCCATAGATGGTTGCCCGAGGGGGGGATTTCGAGTAAAATCAGATCTCCGAGGGGCCGCATCGACCGTTATTTCTGCCGGCGGACCGACTGTTATTTCCGTCGGTGAAATTGCCGGCTATTCGAGATCTATCGAGCCCCTGACCGCCGCTGCTCTGCGGAGCATTTTCCGGGGATTTTGGGGATCGATGGCACGCAAATCAACATTTGGGGAGCTGGACGTCTCTTCCGGCTACTACGACCACCATCCCACGTTCACGCTCTCCCGGCCGGTGGCACTGATCGGCTTCCCAGGGGTTGCGTACCGCCAGGTGGGGCACGATCTGGCGTCGCTGATCGGGCTGCCGCTGATCGATCTGGACCGCTGGGTCGAACACCAGGCCGGCCAGTCCCTGTGGCAGTTGTTGTGCGACCAGGGGGCGGTGGCCCTGCGCCATCTGGAGGCGCAGCTTTTGGAAAAGGCGCTGACTTCCAGACCGCACGGTCTGATCGTGTTGGGAGACGGGATCCTGATCGACGCGGAGAACCTGAAGCGGGTGCGAGGCACGGCTGCTGTGATCTATTTCCGGCTACCGCCGGCCACCGCTTATTGGGAACTGCGGCGCCAGATTCGCGAGCAGCCTCCGGGCCCGTCTCCGTTTTTGCCGGTTCCTCTCGAGAGTTCCGCGCAACTGGAGCCACTGTGGGCTGAGCGTCGGTCGGGCTTCGAAAGCGCCCATCTGGTCATCGATATGGAAGGGGTGCGGCCGGAGGATGTGGTGCCCAATCTCTTTGAGGCGCTGCCGCGTCTGGCCGGTGCATCGGCGAACGAGTTGGAGGGCCTGGGCCATTCGGATTGAAATCCGTATCGGGCGTTTTTGCAGGAGGGATTCATGGAGACAGAAGCGCTGCTCGACGACGTGGAAACTCGGGTACTCGGGGCTCTGATCGAAAAGCAGATTACGACGCCGGACTATTATCCGCTGACGCTCAATAGTCTGACGGCGGCCTGTAATCAGAAATCGAATCGGCATCCGGTAGTTTCTTTCGACGAGAAGAGCGTGGTGCGCGCCCTCGACAGCCTGCTCGACAAGCAGCTGGCGCGGCGGGTCAGCGGCGCGGAAATGCGCGTGCCCAAATACTATCACCTGTTCACAGAGTATTTTGCCTTCACACCGCAGGAGGTGGCCGTGCTCTGCGTGCTCATGCTGCGGGGGCCGCAGACGGTGGGCGAGATCCGCGGGCGCAGCAGCCGGCTTTTTGAATTCACCGAGCTGAGCGAGGTGGAGGAGACGCTGCTGGGCCTGGAGGAGCGGGAGGACGGATCGCTGGTCGAGCAGCTGCCGCGCCAGCCGGGTCGCAAGGAGTCGCGTTTTGCGCATCTGCTGGCCGGCGCGCCGGAACCGCCCGAGGAGGAAGAGGGAGAGGTGCGCCTGGAGCCGGCCGCGCTGGAGGTGCGGGCCGAGAACGAGCGGATCGCGCAGCTGGAGGAAGAGGTGGAGTCGCTGCGCCGGGAGCTGGAGGATTTGCGGGCGCAGTTCGCCGAATTCCGTTCGCAGTTTGAGTAGGCGATCCAGACCGCCGGATATCAGGCGGCCCGCTGCTGGCGGTATTTGCGGGGCGACAGGCCGACGACGTTGTTGAAGACCCGGCTGAAGTGCTGCACGGTGACGAAACCGGTCTGAGCGGCGACTTCGGCGACGGCCAGGTCGGTCGTTTCGAGCAGGCTCTTGGCCGCGTCGATTCGGCACGAGTGCAGGAACTGGCGGAAGAACTGGCCGGTGCTCTGCTGGACTCGTTCGGAGACCATCTCCGAGGTCGTGTCCAGGGCTTGGGCCACGTCCTTGCGCTCCCTGATCTCGGCAGCGTGTTCGCGGATGTGGGCGATCATCGGGTCGCTCTCTCGCAGGCGCCGGTCGCCTCCTCGGCGTCGGTCGCCTCGGCGTCGGTCGCTCTGCGTATCCTGGCGTCGTTCGATGCCAATCGGCAGATGAGAGTCGGTCGGCGGAGCGGAGGGCGCCTCTTTGGAGGCCGGCTGCTGGGACTGCTGTTGGAGCAGGGCTTCTATTTTGGTGATCAGCGCGGCCGAGTGGAACGGCTTGGTGATGAAGTCGCTGGCACCGGCCTTCATCGCCTCGACTACGGTCGAGACATCGCTGGCGCCGCTCACCATGATCACGGCGGCCGGATAGCCCTCCGCCTTCAGCCGGCGCAGGCAGCTGATGCCGTCGAGCCCGGGCATCTTCACATCCATGAGGATCAGCCGGTAGCTGTTTTCGCGCGCCAGATCCAGCGTCTCGCCCCCGCTATAGGCCCGGTGCACATCGTAGCCCATGACGGAGAGGATGCGGGTACAGACATCCAGAAAGGTCTCGTTGTCGTCGACTACTAACACGGAAGGACGGCCTTCGGGCGGGAGCACATCTGCGGTGGCCACGTGATCGTCGAGGATTTCGGATTGTTTTTGGCTCATGAGCGGTGTTTCTCCCGGCGCGGATTTTCGATCTCAAGGCGAACAACTTTCCGCAGTGCAAGAAAAGATAAAATCGATCTGAAAACAAGTAAAAAATTTTGAAAAGAGAACAATGAGGGAAAAAAATGCAGGGTGATGCAAGCGAAAAGTTCCCTTTTTTGCGGATGTTTTGGAAATCGCTATAGACTTTTATATTTACAGATAAACGCCATAAGACGTTATTATTTATGAAACATATAAACATATTTTTATTTTTTGTCTATATTTTTGTCTATTTATAGGAAAATTGACTAAATTAAACTCACATTGAGCAGGTTCAAGCGGAAGAAATCTGATAAATCTGGCATACCGTTTGCCCAAAGAGTTGGAGGATCTTCTTTCGCAAGTCGGTGAGCCCTTCAATGATCACCCGCACCTGACGCTGGAT
>Ga0233430_1002185_pt1 | contig 23691 bp, 28 predicted proteins | sample SI_118_April2016_2_FD_179883 | JGI IMG/M metagenome (GOLD analysis project Ga0233430, IMG submission 179883) | Seawater microbial communities from Saanich Inlet, British Columbia, Canada - SI_118_April2016_150_MG | ecosystem: Environmental > Aquatic > Marine > Inlet | place: Canada: British... | reverse complement strand
CTTTTTAGCCATGGGGTTCTCCTTAGTAACTCTAACTCCAGTTTGGCTAAAAAGCCTCCATTAATATTTCACTATATTTGTCCAATAACCTTTGAGGGCAAACAATACTCCCTACCGCTGTGCATGTCATCATTCCCAAAACAGGTTCGCGTCGCAGAAAAGGCATCCAGTTTCATACACCTAAACTTGAAAAAGATGAAATTACTCAAAGAGAAGGTCTTCGGGTAACAACGGTAGAGAGAACTATTGCTGATGTAATTCTCAGTGGAGTTTCTTATCAGCGTATTCAACAAGCAATTCAAGAGGCTCTTCGGCGTGGCCTGACAACAGAAAAGAAATTGCGTAAACAAGCTGAACATCGCAAAGGGCAAGTAGAAAAATATTTTTTACAGATCATCGAGGATAAATCGTCATGAAACACACCTCTGAACGTGCTTTCAGACAAGCATTTGAAAGCCGTCTCAATGATCTTTCTCATACAGAATGGAAGGTAGATTTTTATGGATGAATCAAAACGCTACGGATTTTGGAAAGAGCAATTTGAAGAAGTCTTTAGCGGGGAAAATATAGACCCAAGAGAACTCTACGAGAAAGCCTTACCTTGTTTCTATGAAAAGTATGATCCCAAGGAAAAGAAGGATATTTCAGTAATCGGAACTACTCGACAAGGCGGCTTTCCTGATTTACCTGAAAGCGAAAACTGGCCTGTTGAGAATGGCAAAGCAATGTCATTTTTAGCGCAAATCAATCTGGGAAAACTTGAGCCAGATTTTGCTCCCTACCTACCTGCGCAAGGTTGGCTATATTTCTTTATGGGCGAATTCGAACGTTGGGTATCTATCCCTCACCGTATTCTTTATTTCGATGGTCCTGTTTCTCAACTAAAGCAAACCTCTCCCCCAGCAGATAGTGCGCCTCCTGCGAAAATTTATAAATCCTATGCAGTATCCTATTTGCCAGGGTTTACTCTATATGGCAAAGAGCTGGATAGAATCCTTGATACATATTTTTCATCTGGGGATTATCCTGAAAATATTTTTGATCATTTCCAAGGAGAGACTGGCCGTGTGGGTGGGCACCCAATGAGTTTTCAGAATTATTCAGAACATAATGCTTATCTGGCTCTCAACGGCTTTGATCTTTTAGTCGAATATGGAATTTCCAGCAAGATGATGGAGCATCGTATCCTGCGTCAGGGCTTGGAAAAAAAAGAGCCTGAAAAAGTCCATTTCTTGCGTACAGAAGTTTACCCGGTGATGGATAAGTATCAAAAGAATTTTGACTTCCATAAAAAACAGATGCAGGCTGTTCGTCCCTTATTTGTATTGTCTTCGGATGGTGATGAGATGTATTGGGGGGATTTGGGCTTCCTGCAATTTTTTATCCACGAAGATGATTTAGCTGCCCATCGTTTTGATCGTACTTACTGCGGTGTTATTTCAACCTAAGTTTTTCTCTAGCAAAAGCCGACATGTCGGAAATATAAAATGCTTTACTCAAGCAGTCATAAGGTTTTATCGGAAGTTTAACGGCTATTTAACGGAAGAAATGATATAATTGTCTTATGAGTTATACCTTCTTTTTCACCCCTTCGATTGTCCGTAATCTGCAAATTATTGAGCGTGTGCGCGAGAATATTCGGCTTACGATTATGCCCCCTTTGCTTGCTGATGAATTGAGAAGGCAAGCGCATATTCGCTCAACGCATTACTCCACGCGTATTGAAGGGAATCGTCTAACGCTCAAAGAAACAGGAGAAGTTATTCAGCAAAGAAAAACTTTTTCGAGTCGTGAACGTGATGTTCATGAAGTAGAGCGATACTATCAAGCGCTACAAAAAGTTGAAAGCTGGGTAACTGCCAACAAAGGTATTACTGTCGCAGGTATTCGTAAAATCCATGCGCTGCTCTATTATGGAAAAGGGGCTAAAGCAACAGCTTGGCGAGATGGACAAAACGTCATTCGCACAACAAGTGGGGAAATTGTTTATATGCCTCCTGAAGCAGCGGATGTTCCTGCTCTAATGAAAGAGCTTCTTGAGTGGGCAAATAGCAATGTTGATACGCTTCCCATTCCCGTGATAGCCGGTATTGCCCACTATCAATTTGAAACGATTCACCCCTTCTATGATGGCAATGGCCGCTGTGGCAGAATGCTTACAACCTGGATACTCTATCGTGGTGGTTACGACTTAGGGAAATTCTATGCCTTGGAAGAATTTTATGCCAAAGATTTACAAGGCTACTACGAAGCACTCATCACCCATCCACATCATAATTATTACTTTGGGAGAAATGATGCAGACATTACATCATGGTTGGATTATTTTCTCAGAGGGATGGCGCAAATTTTTGAGCAAGTTGCAGAAGAAATTGCGCAACATACTGCTAAAGATAATGCCCCAAAGATTTCAGACACTTTACTGCGACAGCTTGATGTGAGGGCACGGCGTGTTGTGGGCTTATTTCTCAAGCAAAAAACAATTCAATCAACTGACGTGGCAGGTATCTTGGGCGTATCCACACGTCAAGCAAGAAACCTTCTATCTCAGTGGGTAGACGCAGGGTGGCTGGAGATAGCTGATCCATCCAAAAAGGGGAGAAAATATAGCCTTGCGGAAAAACACCAAGAATTGCTTTGATTTGAATTATTCAAGCACTTGGAGCCGACATATCGGAAAATTAGAAATATCTTCCTTTTGTCCGGTATATACTTTTCAGAGAAAATCTCTTGACGCTCTCCCCTTCTATCCTATAATTAGGGCAATCTAATAAGCAAGTCCATATAATCTATTCCACCCTTTCCCTGCCCTGCTAATGCTGGGTAGTTTTGTTTACCATCTTCCTCCCCCCTCTTTCCAAAAAGGTTTCTTAGTTTCCTTCTATTTAAGAGTTTTCATATCTTGGACAACGGATAATACGAAGGCAACTAAGCTCTCCTGAGACGTATTAATCGGATACCGTTCTCACCACCGGTCTTTTCAGCTAATCTGGCATGGATAAATAGAAATTTTTCCGCACAGAAGTATTAGGTCATTTTGCCAATTCTTCCAGTACAGGACGATACATTGCAATGAACTCGCTGACCTGATGGGCAAAGTCAGTATCTATCCCCACAATAGACAGATGTTCAGTGGGTCGGATGATAATTTGTCTGTTGGGCTGATCCAATATGACATCTACCTGGCTTCCATCCCGAATCTGAAGGGCTTCCAGCATATCTTTTGGCAAAGATACAACAGCACTATTTCCTGCTTTAAAGATTTTTCGGGACATCTAAAACTCCTTACTTGCACCTATACCGTAAGTATATCGTAAAGGGAAACCCTAGAGTTGCTTCTTTCTCAAGAATAAAGTTGGTGTCTCACTACGGCGATTATTCGGTCTAATGCGCTGGATGGATTATGATGCAAATTCCAGGAATAAGTAAATACAAGCTTTGCACAGATTGGTTCTTGGTAAAAAAATACTGCCGATATGTCGGATTTAGGGATTTACACAGATGTTTTTGCATAGCTTTCTATCGGGCTAAAATCTCTTGACGCTCTCCCACTTTCCCCTATAATTAAGGCAATCTAATCAGCGAGTCTATATAATCTATTTCCCACCCTTTTCCTGCCCTGCTAATGCTGGGGAGTTTTGTTTAAAGCCTCCTTCATGTCTAAATAGATCAAAACAAAAAGCGTTGCATTTACTTACATTTTGTGTCATAATACATCTATGCGATATTCACAAATTTTAGACACCTTGAGAGATACTCCTCTCTTTGAAAGCTCTCTTTTGACTGTTGGGAAAAGCTCTCCTTATCAAGTACAACGCCGACTAAGCGATTGGACGAGTGTGGGAAAAGTAATCCCCCTCCGGCGAGGTCTCTATACACTTCCCAAGACAAAGCGGAAATTTGAACCCCACCCATTTTCTATCGCAAATCGTTTAAGTGCTGGTTCTTATGTCAGCCTGGAAATGGCATTGCGTTACCACAATCTTATTCCAGAGCATGTTGCAGTTGTCACCTCGGTCACAACAGGTCGCCCACGAGAGTGGGAAAACGAGTTTGGCAGATTTTTCTATAGACATATTCACCCTCGTTATTTTTTCGGCATGGAATATCGTTTGATCATTGAAGGACAATTTGCCTATATTGCTTATCCTGAAAAAGCTTTGCTTGATCTCATCTATCTGCGGAAAGGTGGAGACTCTCTCGAATTTATCCAATCCTTGCGTTTACAAAATCTCGAAAATCTTGATTTAGTGCGCCTGGAAGAATTTGCAAAGCATTTCAACAAACCTAAACTAAAAAGGGCTGCGGTAATAATTAGAGAACTCGCCGAACAAGAAATGCAAGAGTATGAAATGCTATGAAAGCATATTTAATAAAACTCTGCGCTGAGGCTAAAACACCTCTGATAGCACAACACCTTGTGCGTGAATATCTGCAAGCCCGCATTTTGCAAAGCCTACAACGCGCTGGAGCAATGCAAAGCCTTGCCTTCCACGGGGGAACTGCATTGCGTTTTCTGTATGAGATCCCGCGTTATTCAGAAGACCTTGACTTTGCTCTGGAGCGTGCACCTGAGGCTTATGATTTTCGGGGTTATCTGCGTCAAATTGAACAAGATTTTTTGGCAGAAGCCTATACACTTAACTTCAAAGTCAATGACAAGCGTGTTGTCCATAAAGCCTTTGTACGCTTTCGCGGTTTGCTTTATGAATTAGGGCTATCGGTGCATCAAGATGAAGTTCTGGCAGTGAAGCTGGAGATTGATACGAATCCACCCGCAGGAGCCATATTAGCGACGACCTCCCTAAAACGCTATGTCGCTCTGAATTTACAACACCATGATCGTGCTTCTCTTTTGGCAGGAAAACTGCACGCTGTATTGCAGAGGGTTTATCCAAAGGGACGTGATATTTTTGACCTGTGGTGGTATTTATCGCAACCAGAATGGGATATGCCCAATCTGGAATTACTCAATCATGCTTTAGCGCAATCTGATTGGCAAGGTCCTGTCATGGCTCCTGATAATTGGCGAGGCTTTGTTCGTAAGCGATTAGAAGAACTGGATTGGCAAAAGGATATTTTGCATGATATTCAGGCATTCCTCATTACCCCCGAATGGGAAAAGCAAGTGGATAAAAAGAAATTGCTTGGGCTTCTCACTTGAGCCAAAGCAACTGCTGAATAAATTCAATCTAAGCACATAAAATAAACGGGCGTTGTTTGGTAAACCCAAGCAACGCCCGTTTTGCGTTTAATCATTTTCTCTCCAGCAAGCTTTTGATGCTCAATCGGTGAGCGTGAAAATCGTGGGTTCAATTCCCGCCAAAAGTTTTAGTCCCCTTCCAGGAATTCCTTGGAAGGGGACTTTTTCATTCTAGCCGGTACGCAAAGTCGTGCCGGCTTTTTTTGCTTCCACAAATGTGGAAGTTCACCTGCCCTGCTTCTTGATCCCCTTCCGCTGGAAGGATTGGACGAGAGCGGGGCATTTTTGTTATGCCGATGGCATAAGGAGAAACCCCATGAGTAAGACAGTTGTCGTAAACGAAGAAGAATTTGAGACCTTAGCTGAAGCTATCCAGGATGAAGATGGTTGGACTGTAGATAAGAGCACGATCACAGACCCAGACGGGGATGTGGCTGTGCAGCTTACCGACACATCGGCAGAAAAAGGACAGGGCTTGGCAGAGTGGCTAATCCTTACAGCCTTTATTGCATTGTTGGTCGTAGTTGCCTTTGCCTTCTTTGCCCCCAGTTTCATCGAAGCCTTCAATACAGAGATACTCGCTAATCTCCCTCAATAAGGGAAAGCCCCTTACTAAAAAATCACCCAACATATAGGAGACCAAAATGAACACCCTGCACTCCCCCGCAAAAAAGAAAGAGAGCCGCGATTGGCCTCGCAACTCTCTGGTAACAATGCTCTGTCAGGAACATATGTTCTGCCTTTCATTCTACTATACCCATTCCCAAAAGACAAGCATTTTGCGAGGTTCGCCCCCAAAGAGTGGGGCTATATAGCGGATAGTTTCACTCCACGCTAAAGACACAGCCCAAGGAGATTTGGAAAGGTTCCCTTGGGCTGTAAGGATGTGTGATCATGGACCCAATTAGGTGGAATCCGCCAATTTCCAAAAATCAATCATTCAACAAGGAGACCAACGATGAAAGACATGGGATTCATGCTCATCCTACTTGCCTTAGCCGCTTCGCAACCCGCAAGCTGGCTGGGCGCAATGATCAATAATTTCTTAGCTTCACTCAAAATTTTGGGATAGCCCTGCGTTCATTAGAAGGACTACCCCCAGACAAAAATCACTAAAATCTGAAAAGGAGATAAAAGTGCGATGAACGAAGATAAGCTGCAATTAGCAGAAGAATTACTCGGTTCACATATTGGCAAGATCAACCGCAAGGGATGGGCTACCTTTTGGTGCCCCTTCCACGGCGACGAAAAGCAAGCCGGCACAACCGGCTTGCCTAATTTTGGGGTAAATATAGACGAAGGGAATTGGAACTGTTTCCGCTGCGGAAAGAAGGGTGGTTCAATCCGCAGCCTGTATCAGGCTCTAGGAAAAGAGTTCCAACCTCGCGGTGCAGACTACAGCCCTGTCGCCAAGAAGATATACAAAAAACGACAAGCCCCCTCAGAAGTAGACCAACTGGACGAAGCCATCTCGGATGCCCGACATCTTGTAGCCTCCTCACCTGCCATGCGCTACCTGCGCTCACGCGGGATCACGCCTTACACCGCGCTGCTCTATGGCTTGGGCTATGGGCGCAAAACTCACTATGTATCCAAGCCTGTGCAGGAAGCGGCCATCCATTCCGCACTGGTGCACGCGCACTATTACAGTTGGTTCTGGGCAGGCAGCGTGGTCTATGCCGACCCGCCTGTGCGGCCCTCTGTTCTGAACGTGCGCTACCTACCGGATGACGCCCTGCCTCCTAAAGCTCGTCCATTCAAGATCAAAGGTAAACACCGCACCTGGGGCGATCGCCTGGTGCCACTCGGTGCTTGGCGGATCAAGCCCCAGACCACGACCATTCTTGTCGTGGAAGGGCTTTTCGATATGCTGGCTGGGGCGCAAGTTACCAAGAGTTTTTATCCACGTGTAGTTGTGGTCTATACCAACGGATCCAATCCATCTTTCCACGTTGCCAAGTGGTTTGAGGAACATCCCCAGTATGAATATATTCTGGTGCCTGACCCTGATCAGGCTGGCGAAGATTGGGTAGAGCAAGTAGCCAGAGCAATAGTAGCTGGTGGAGGTTCTCTTTGCCCGGTTCCCATTCCCGAAGGTTTTGGTGATCCGGATGAGGCTTTCCTCTCTGGCTGGCTGCCCGATATTTTATAAGGAGATATTTGATGGAAGACGAGATGCTCGTGAGAAAAAAGAAGATCAACTGGGGCTTGCTTTGGAAAGCTGCAGGGAGAAAAATCGGGCAGATCGTGGTCGTTGGCGTAACCTTGTTTCTGATCTACTACCTCTTTGCTATTTGGGGGATCATTCTGCTCGTGATGACCGTGTTGACAAAAGCAGGAGCCATACTTAAAGGCGAAGCACAAGAAAGAAAATAGTCCAGAGAAGATAATATCCAAATAAACCAGGCGGAGAGCGCAATGCTCTTCGCCTTTTTCTATTCCACATAAGGAGAAAATTATGAGCTATTCAAGAAGCGCACACCTTTATTACGAGATTGAGCAAGTCTTATTCGCCCGTCTTGAAGAAGATGGCTACGATATCCCGATGGACGTGATCAAATCGGCACTCAAAGACTTATTTGACAGTGTAGCTATTCACCCCTGGTCTCGGCCAGATGTCTACCGGGTCGCCTGGGAAGAGGGTTGGCCGATCTCTCAGGAGACCGCAGATGAAATTCTTTCCGATGTCGAAAGAAGGGTCGATGCGGAGTTTGGTATTACCTGGCTGACCTTCGAAATTGCGGTTCAGGAGTTTTATGAAAAATTCGATTGGGGCAAGCTCAAACGCGAAGAACAGGAAGCCTATATCGGATATTTCCTGATCGAGCGTCATTATCCGCCTGGATTAGATCAACCGCTGGAAAGAGCCCTTCATCTGAAAAGCGTGAGTCTGGCAGCTGCACTGGATGCCGCATCAGAGAGAGCGGATCTCAGCGATGTTCCAGTCTTTCTCTACAGCATCCCAAAAGGCAAAGAGCCTTCTTTGGAACAGGAATGGATGGATATTTACGCCCATAAACTCTGGGAATTCGATACTGAAGAAGGATGATCCAGATGAATATCAACTACCCCATTCGTGGGCCACCTAATTCTCTACCTCGCATTTACTAAGTAAAAATATCTTATTCACCCCAAGCGTGCTGCACCTTCGCAGCATGCTTTAACTTTAAGGAGACCAAAATGCAAAAGACCGTTGAATTCAAGATCAGAGTTCCTGAAACAGATCGCTGGGAAGATACCCCTGTATACACCAGTAAAGCACTTTCTGGCTCTACAGAAGAGATTGCCAAAGATGCTGAAGAGATTGCAGAAGGGATCGCTTTCAGCAAGCATAGCGATGTGCGCTGGAATTATGCAGGGCAAAGCCAGGGGCACTATCAGGACGAAATCTTTCCAGATGAGGAAATTATCGTCCGGGAAGAACGCATCCTGCTGCTGTCTGCTCCCGAAGAGGTTGAGATCCTTGTACAGTAAGTGCTCGCCTTCTCACCCATAAACCAAAGCAGGCATTGCTTTGAGATTTCAAGCAATGCCTGCTTTGCATATCCGTCTTGCTCTGAAATCGCAAAACTCCCCGTTAAATAGTGCAACCCAGAAGGATGAGGGGGGCATCCTTCTGAGCAGCAAGATAATAATAGCACATGTGTTCTAAACCGTCAAGAAGCTCCCCGCCTAATTCAGGCCGGGAGCTTCTTCTATAGGAGAAAATAATGTTCGCATACCCTACTATCTCAAAACTAAAAACCCTACCTTTGCGTGAGCAACCTGCTTATCGGGTTAGCGCGAATGCTGCCGCTTGCAGCCTTTCCGAATTACTGGCTGCCGTGATCGGTGGTACGCAGCAGATCGAGATCTCGGAAGCCCTGCTCGCTCGTTTCAGCGGTGACTTGCAGCGCATCTACCATGCGCCGATCCAGCAAATTGCCTCGATCCACGGTTTGGGCGAAAGCACAGCTGTAAAGCTAAAAGCAGCCCTGGCATTGGGTTTGCGTCTCTGTGAACCGCGTGAAGAACGTCCAGTGATCAACTCCCCTGCAGATGCGGCAGCTTTGGTACAGCATGAGATGAGCCTGCTTGAACAGGAGTATTTGAAGGTAATCGTCCTGAATACCCGTAATCATGTCCTGGACATTGTTGAGGTCACACACGGTTCGGTGAATTCCAGTCAGGTGCGTGTCGCTGAAGTGCTTCGACCTGCCGTGGAGCGCAATTCACCCGCCATCATTGTCGTACACAATCACCCCTCGTCCGATCCCACACCAAGTCCCGATGATATCAAGATCACTCAGGCCATTCGGGAGGCGGGCAAGCTAATGGATATTGAGTTGCTCGACCATCTGATCATCGCCAAGGGCAGTTATGTTTCGCTCAAAGAAAAACATCTTGGATTTTGAGGAGCAAGATCATGACTGAAAAAATCTATCTGCACCTATATCACGGACGCAAAGATCCATTGGAAGACCTTGAAGACTGGGGCAGCGAGGGCCCCGTCTTCGGTCCCTATGAAAACGTCCAGATCACCTATGGGGCACATATCAAGATGCACACGCCAGATGGCTTCGATGATCTTACCTGGCATGATGACCTCGTCTACTACGACGGTGTCTACTATGGCGATGTGTCCATCTGCACAAGCCCCGATCAGTCTGCCATTCCATATGAAGAAGAAAAATCTAATCCCCCGAAAAAGGAGCAATGCCATGACGACAACCCTAAGCTGTAATCGCACAGACCTGCGCAGTGCGGTTAGCTATATTCTCCCTGCCATCTCGAGCAGTGTCCTGCCTGTACTCAAGCATTTGGAGATGCACCTCGATCCAGAACAGAATCTGATCCAATTGAGCAGCACCGACCTGGAAATCAGGATGGGCATCAGCCTGTCTGCCCAAATCGAGATAGAAGGTGAAGCAGTTCTGGATTGCCTGATCCCTGCCCAAATCTTTGCAGATATCCTGGGGATGATCGAGGACGAGCAGGTGCGCATGGAACTAAGAGATTACGACCTGTTTGTGCGCACGGGCGGGACGAAGACCCGCCTGAGCATGTCTACAGAAGATAGTTTTCCACCAGAGTTTGCGCTGGCAAGCAATGCCTGTCTGCTCTCCTTGTCCACCCAAGGCCTGAAAGATGCCCTGCAAAAGGTTATCTCGGCCGCCAGCACGGACTACTCGCGCCCTGTCTTGAACACGGTACTCTTTGATCTGAAAGACAGCAACCTGCACTTGGTAGCAGCTGACGGCTACCGTCTGTCTCATGATCTTGTGAGGGTGGAGAGTGCCCTTGTGGAAGAGAAGAAATACCTATTACCCCTGAAGATGGCGCAGAAACTGCTGCGCAGCCTGCCCGCTGAAGACAGTACGCTCTCCATCCAGGCAGATGAGGGACGCATCCTCTTTCGCTGGGACGAGAGCAGCTTCTGGGCTTCTCTGATAGATGGCAACTTTCCCGCGTGGCGGGAAGTGGTTTACATGGCAGATGGGCAGACTCTGCCGGGTGATGCAAAACCTTTTCCTCGTGAAGCTCTGCAAATGGCCGTGAAGCGGGCGGAAATCTTCGCCCGTGATGGACAGACCCCGCACCTGATCCGCTTTGCACCCAGCGAAGTGGGCATGCGTATTTCAGGGGAAGGGATTGAGACTGGACAGAGCGAGGAAGATGTCGCCTGTGAGATCCACCTGCCCTTTGCGCTGAATGGTCTCTATCTCCTGCAAGCCCTTTCCGGCATGGTGCGTGAGTTTCCACACCTGCATTTGACAGGCAGCAACCAGGCGCTGATTTTTGCAGAAGACGATTTCCTGTATGTGATCATGCCACTCTTTACCCAGGAAGAGCGCGTACCAGTGAAGCGGGCAGAGGAAGTGGTGGTAGCCTGAACACAACACCCTTTCGGGTGCAAGCGTGCACAATACCCTTTCGGGTACAGGCGAGGCACAAAGAGAAAAACAAAAACAGAAGAAAGAGCGGGAGGCTTGCTTGCCTTCCGCTCTTTGACTTTCAAGGAGAACCAATGAAAACAACAGCTTATACGATCCGCCCCGTGAGCACACATCTGGACGGGCAGCTCCTGCGGCTGAGACAGGCAGGTGGGCGCTGGGACGCGATCCAAATTGATGTGCTGGCACAAGCTGGCAATGAAGAGTGCACGGGCTGGGGGCTTTTCCCTGTCCTCGAAGCGGGCAAGCTGGGCGTTTGCGAATTGCTCACTGCCGATGAACGCATTGCAGTAGCAGCGTTGGATGCCCTGCATGGAGAAGACTAATGGAGACAACATTTTATTTCAATCAAGATCAAAAAGCCCTGCATTTTGCAGGTGCCAAGCAAAAAGCCGCAGATAATCTGGCGGCCCTGCGTTTATTAGAAGAACTCAAAGAAAGTGGTCTGGCTGCTACACCTGCCCAACAAGAAAACCTGATCCGTTACACGGGCTGGGGCGATACTGCCGTCTACAAACATGCTGCGGATGAACTGGATGGGATGCTGGATGTGCCAACCTTGAATGTCCTCAAAGCCAGTATGCTGAATGCTCACTATACTAGTTTGGAGATCATCCGCGCCATTTGGCAAGGCGTTTCTCAGGTCTTCGATGCTGGGATGAAAGAACTGCATATTTTGGACCCATCGGCTGGGATAGGCCATTTCCGCAGCCTGGAGCCTACCGCCTGGCGTGCTATATCTCACTGGCTGGAAGTAGAACTGGAACCACTGACAGCAAAGATACTCGGTCATTTGCATTCCAATACAGACCAAGCTCGTGTCTATGCCGGGGGCTTTGAAGAAGCTCCCGTCCAGGCTGGACAATTTGATCTGGTCATCTCCAATATTCCCTTCGGCCAATACCCTGTCGTAGATCATGGGATTAAGGATAAAAGGCTGAAAGGTAGTATCCATGACTACTTTCTGTGCAAAGCAATAGAAGTCGCTGCCCCCGGTGGTTTGATTACCATAATCACCAGCCGCTATACGCTGGACAAGAAAGATGATTACATACGCCGTTGGGTTGCAAGACGGGCAGAACTCTTGGCCGCAGTGCGCCTGCCACAGAACACCTTCCAGAAAAACGCAGGCACACAGGTCGTGACTGACGTGCTTTTCCTGCAAAAGCGAGAGAGAGTGCTTGCCGGGGATACACCCCTCCCTGATTGGGTAGATACGACTTTACTCTCCTTGGAGAATGAAAAAGGCGAAGTCTATGCCGTGCCCGTGAATAAAATCTATATCCAAAACCCCGATTGGGCACTGGGTAAACCCTGTTTGATACAAGGAATGTACGCCGCCAATGAATACACCGTGAAAGCAGACGAAGGTGTAGATATTCCCACGTTCCTGGCGGAAAAACTTCTCCAAATCCTACCTGAGAATCTGATCACCAGCACCCAGCGTGTGGTGATGGCTGAAGAGGTAGAAATAGGCAAGCCCGAGCATATTATCCCTGTCCCAGCAAAAGCCTCTCTGCGTGAACGCAAACAGCGGGAGGCTTTACGGAAACTCTATGATCTGGCACGCGCTCTGCTGCAAAGCGAGATAACTGCCAATGGACAGGCTGAGGCACTTCGTGCTCGCCTGAACGAAGCCTACGACAATTACCTGCTCTATTATGGGGCATTGACAGGCAAAAATACGCAGAAGCTGCTCAAAGGTAATCCCGCCCTGCCTTTCCTACGAGCTTTGGAAGTGCAAAGTGGAGGTTATCCGCGCAAAGCAGCTATCTTCCAGCATAACACCTTACGTAGTCAACGTGTCCTTCCTAGTGCACCTACAGCAAAGGATGCGATGCTCTTGAGTTTAGATCAGTATGGCGAGATTGATTTGGACTTCATCTTACAGGCTTCGGGGCTGAACGAAGAGGAGACTTTGATGGCACTAAAGGACTTGATCTACAAAGACCCCGTTTTGGACGCATGGCAGCCCGCCAATCTCTATCTGTCAGGCAATATTTTGGAGAAGATCGAAGCAGCGAAGCTCGCGGCAGAAAACGAAATGGTCTTTGAAGAAAATATCGTCGCGCTGCGTGAAGCGATGCCCAAGCCGCTCCAGCCAGGAGAAATCCGGGCAAGACTGGGGTCTGGTTGGATACCTACCGAGGTGATTGAAGCCTTCATTGAGCACCTGCTGGCAGGGATTAAGATCGAAAGCATCATCTATATACCCGACCTGGGTAGTTGGAAGATCAAGGCAAATATCTGGCCCGTGACAGATTTTCTGCTCTATTCGGAGTGGGGCACGGAGCGACGCAGTGCGCTGGATCTGATCCTGAGCAGCCTGAATGCCCAGACCCCAATCGTCCATGACACGATAGACGACAAACGTGTCCTGAATAAGGACGCCACGATTGCAGCTCAAGCCAAATTGGAGAAGATTGAAGCGGCCTTTGAAGTCTGGCTCTGGGAAGAGCCTGAACAGGCAGAACGCTTGGCCCAGCTTTATAACCGTCTCTACAATATCTACAGTCGCCCCCGCTTCGATGGCTCTCATCTCTCACTACCAGGGATGAACGCCGAGATCACGATGCGCCCACACCAGTTGGATGCCATCTGGCGTTTGTTGCAAGAACGCAGTGTTCTCCTAGCGCATGAAGTGGGCTTGGGAAAGACGCTCACTTCCATTGCGGCGATCATGGAACTAAAGCGGTTGGGGCGGATCAATAAGGCGATGGTGGTGGTGCCAAATCATCTAACTTTGCAATGGCAGGAAGAAGCCCTCTGGGCATATCCTTTAGCGAAAATTCTCTGTGCTGGTCCAAAAGATTTATCTAAAGCCAAGCGAGGGGAATTCCTGAGCCGGATTGCTACCGGTGATTGGGATGTGGTGATCGTGCCCCAGTCTTCCTTCAAGCTATTGCCCGTGGGCATCGAAGCCCTGAACGATTTTCTGAATGGCGAGATCGACAAGCTGCGCAATTTTCTCTATCAGAACGCAGATATGGGACGCAGTGCAGAAAAGCAGATCCAGAAGGCGATTAAACATTACGAGTCCCGTTTGGCAAACCAGGCCAGTATGCGCAAAGATGCTCGCGAGACCATTGTCTGGGAAATGCTCGGCTTGGACATGCTTCTGGTGGATGAATTTCATGCCTACAAAAATCTCTTCTTTCCCACCAAGATGACCAGGGTGGCAGGACTGGCTAACACCAATTCCCAACGCGCTTTTGATATGTTCATCAAATCCCGCTTTATCCAACAGAATGGTGGGCGTTTTGTAGGCATCACCGCTACCCCCGTCACAAACACCCTCGCCGAAGTATTCACCCTGCAACGCTACTTCCAATACAGCACGCTGGAGGGTCTGGGGCTGACTCACTTTGATCCCTGGGCGAAGCTCTTTGCACAGGCAGTGGCACTGCCTGAAATGTCCCCCGAAGGCGGTGGTTTTCGGATCAATATTCGTCTGGCGAAATTTGTGAACGTGCCGGAACTCTCGACCCTGCTCTCCCAATTCTGCGAAGCTTTGAAGTGGACGCAGATCAATACGGGAGCGGGGACAATCTCTCGTCCGGCTTTGCATCAGGAACGCCCGCTGATTGTGGAACTGCCCGGCACGCCTAATCTGGAGCATTATATTGCCGATCTGGCAGAGCGTGCCACGCAGGTGCGCAATGGCTCGGTGAAACCAGAAGAAGACAATATGCTTAAGATAACCTCCGAAGGCCGCAAGGCTGCCCTGGATATGCGTCTGCTGAATCCCTTATTGGGCAACGTGGAAGAAAGGGAAGCCTACGGCGACCATCCCAATTCCAAAGCCTACCGTGCTGCCGATCTGATCGCCGCTCTCTACCATGCGACACCACATAGCAGAGCAGCACAGGTGGTCTTCAGTGATCTGGGGACACCGAAGGCAAGATAATAAAATAACCACCCATTCCCTTTTATGGAAGCGCTCAGGTCTCACCGACCTGGGCGCTTTTTCTTTAGGAGCAACTATGAAAAAGAAATCTTTAAACCTATATCTGGATATTAAGGAAAAGCTCGTTCGGCGCGGAATACCGCCAGGCGAGATTGCTTTCATCCATGATGCCAAAACACCCGAAGCCCGCGAGCGGCTCTTTACAGCCGTGCGGTCTGGACAGGTCCGTGTTCTGATCGGCTCAACGGCCAAGATGGGCACGGGCATGAATGTCCAGGAACGCCTGCTTGCCATGCACCATCTGGATGCCCCTTGGCGACCCGCCGATGTGGAACAACGCCAGGGACGGATGTTGCGTCAAGGCAACCGTTTCAAGGAAGCCTTTGAGTTTGTCTATATCACCACCGGCTCATTCGATGGCTATATCTGGCAGGTCTTGGAGACCAAGGCCCGTTTTATTGATCAGGTCATGTCCGGGCAGGTCAATAGTCGCGAGATAGATGACATCTCCAAGACCGCCCTTTCAATGGCAGAAATCAAGGCGCTTGCTAGTGGTGATCCAGAGATCATGAAAATGATCGCCATCGAGAATGAACTCAGCAAATTAGACAGTGTCCGTTCTGCCTGGCTGCGCAACCGCCAATTGATGCAGATGAAATTGCAGGGCTATCGACAGCAGCGGTTGAGCCTGGAAGAGCAGATCACAGAATTGCGTGAAGCCTTGCGCATCCGAGATAAAAATACCAGCGATGATTTCTCTATGCAAGTCTTGGAGAAACTCTACACCAAGCGTAAAGAAGCTGGAGCCGCCTTGAACCGTGCTTTTCTACAGTATGCCCGAAGTGCCGACACGATCGGAGCCTATGCTGACTTTACTTTGCGAGCGCAACTGATCGGCAGCCTGCAAGATCCGATTGAGATGAATATCCGTCTTGAATACGGTGAAGGAAAATCTCTACGGGCAAAGGTTGGGGAGAGCGGGCTGGGGACGATCCAGAGCATCGAAGCTGTCTTGCGTGGGCTTGATGCAACCATTGCGAGATTGGAGAAAATGGCCGCCCAGCACAAGGCAGATATTGGAGCGATTGAAGTTGGACAGGGTCAATCCTGGGAGCAGGCTGATCGTTATACCCGCTTGAAGGAAGACCTCGTTGTTCTCAAACAGCGTGTCTTGCGTAATGAGGAGAAGGACGAAGAACCTGCGCCTGTGTTGAGTGCACAAGCTGAATCTGTGGAGCAAGCGCAGGCAGAGTCACCGCATATCATCCGCCCGCAAGATGGCGAACTGGCTATTGAGCATATCCTGCAAGCGGTACGGGCGGCAGAGCTGGTCGCCTTCCCTCTAGCAGAGCGAGATGCCATTCCATTAGATGCAGAGACTGTGCAGATATTGGAGCAGGAAGCAGCGAGTGCTACCGCTCTGGCTGCTTTTAGTCGGGCTGCCCTGTCTGGCAGTGAGCAGCAAGTTAGCTTTGCCGATTGGTTGAACACTCATGCAGGCAGTGTAAAACCCAAGCGAAAGGAGGTGAAAGTCGCTCAATCTCTGGAAGCAGCTCAATTGAGTTTGCTTTAGCCCCATTTACAGATCCATCCATTTAATAAAGAGACGCTTCATTGAGAAGCGTCTCTTTGATTTAGAAAAGGAGATTTTGATGTCCCTCTTTTTTAGCAACGAAGAAATCCTGAACACCCCGCCTGGCTTGTTAGAAATGCACCCAATGCAGATACGCTCTGCTACACCAGACGGGAAAAGCCAACTCTGCCCAATCTGGCAAACGCCATCTGTACAAGGCGAGTTTGTCCTCAAGCGTGGAGAGTACATCTTGCCTGGGCATTATCAGGCGATCCAGTGGGATTTTCTGCCAGACCAGATCAGGCAGTACCACGAGCAGGGCATAGAAATTTCTGGTGTCCAGCGTAGTTCGTTAGAGATGAAAAGCATAAATTCTTCCCACACCGTCCTGCTCTATGCAGACAGTAGTCTCTGGTTGGAATTCACCGACGAAGACCAGCTTCGTGCTTGGGCAAAAGCTTACGCAGTTGGCTTGCCTGCACAGATCGGCGTAGAAAAGTTTAGGGTGCATCTTCCCCAAGATGACCGCAAGATGCTTCCCTTAGAGGAGCTTGCCCGCTGCAAAGGGAGGCGGAAACTTGGAGAACGTAGCTATCGCTGCCATCGTGAAGCCTTCCATGAAGGCTGGTGTCAATTCATCGCCCATCATAAGGAGGTCTGAAGATGGCATTAGATATCCCCCTAAATCAGTCTACCCGCATCCTGCGCTATCACCTCTGTAGCGATTGTTGGGAAATCTTGCAGGAGATAGACCGTGATCGCCAAAACCAGATCCTGACGATCTCCTGCATCACAGACGATTGTCCCAATCAGGGCATGGTTTCGGTGCAGTATGTGGAAGAGCGTGAACGCATAGCACGCATCTGGCGGCGCAATGCCCGCAAATATCTGGCAAAAGAATTGTCATGGATTGCGCCCTTACCCAAGCAAAACCAAGCCCAGCTTCTGCAAGCAATGGGCTACTACTAAGTCGCATCCATTCTGGATGCTTACCAATATAAGGAGAAAAAGATGACCCGAAAACAACAGACTGCTTTTCCCGAAGTGGGCACTGTTCATAAAGGTGCCCCCAAACAAGATAATCGCTGGGGCGATGATCTGGAAGAACGCTTCCGGATTGAATTTTCCCCCGATACCACTGAAGCGCAGATGCGATTTTACGCGGCATACGGCAATTACCATCCTACTGAACTGCGGGCGATGTTCGTCTCGACCTCAGTCTGGGATACCTGGTATTTTGCGAATGAAGCCTATTCACGATCTAATCAGCGGATTGCGGTAGCTGATGATAACCAGGTCTTACATCTACGCAACCCTGCTACGGGTGAGGTACTGATCCGCAATGGCGAGCCTTTTACAGAGTTCGTCCCCGGACAAGCATTTTGCTACGAACGTGGAGACCGAAAGTACGAAGTAAAGCTCAGACCAACTGGACGCTTAAGCCTCTTCCTGCCTGAACTGGAGCAGTTTGTGAGTTTCACATTACGAACGACTGCTTATTACGACCGCATCAATATCGAAAAACAACTGGCCGCCGTTCAGGGATTAGCCAACGCCTTGCAAGATGGGAACGTGGCAGGCATACCCATCCGCGTTTACCGCAGACAAGGTTGGGTGACCTGGAATAAGCCTGAAGGAGGAGCGATCCGAAGCCAGAAGTGGTTGGTGAATATCGAGCCAGAGCCAGCTTGGGCAAAACAGGCAATGAGGAAACTCACGAACTTCGCTAGTTTCGGGGCAGCCTTTGCGGAGGCAGAAGTAATTGTAGACGGAGATCCCGCATTGGATGATGATGAGGGAGAACTGGATGTAAAAGCAACCGCTCCAGGCGATTGGGTGTAAGACCGTTTATCTAGAGAAAATAAAATCAATCTATCTAAAATCACCTCGCATCGTTGCGAGGTGATTTTTCTTTCACCCTGCCAGACAAATTACTTGGCAGGGGTTTTCTATATAAGGAGAAAACAATGAGTACGGTGCGTGGCTGTGGAAGCCGAATAGTTGGCGGTGTTTATGCCGAAGTAAAGCAAGGTGAAGGAGGTATGCCAGTTGAAGCATTTCTGGTGGATCCGCCAGCAACGGTGAATCCCCAAGCCTTGGGTTTGACCGATAAGGGCGTGCGCCTGATTGAGATCGAGAATGTCTGGCATGTCTTTGATATTGTGGGCGAGAAGCACTATCCCTATGTGGCGGATTTCGTGGAAGAAGGACGGCGAATGGGGTTCTCCAGACGCTTGCCTGAGAACCTGGATTTTTCCAAGCTCGACCCTGAGCAGAGCCGTTTGGTGCTTTTACATCGGAAGGCAATGATTATGAATGTAGAGGAAGCTGGTTTCCTACACTTGGAGCATCTTTGCCCAAAGGGAATTACGGAGCATGAAGCAGGGCAATTGCAGGAGATGTGCGCTGGGTTATGGTGGCATGATCTGGGAGCTAAAGGCTTGGATGCAGATGGCTTGCGTGAATTGCAGAGCGGGGCGAAGTATGCCGCTGCTGTGCGCCCAAAAGGGAGCGCTAAGCCAGAGCGGGCATTGGCCATCTTTATGAGCCTGCCAATCACGGACCTGGCGGTAATTCGTGGGAGAAATCCTGAGGAGAACGCCCGTGTAGAGAAAGTCTATGAAAAGGTTGCCAGTCAGAGCAAGCTAACAGTGAACTTGGAGGATGAATAGATATGAAAAAGATAGCGATTAATGAGATTGCTGTAGAAAAAGCACGCTTGGCGCATCCATTGGCAAAGGCTGTTGCCGCGAAAGGCGTGATCGTGCCTGTGGTATTGGGCGTGAAGAGAAATGCCAATGGACTCTATCCTATTTTGGATGGACGGCGGCGGGTACTGGCATCTATCAAGGCGGGGTTGCCCAATGTGCCTGCTGTCTTTTTAGATGGTGGCGCGGAGATTACCCTCATGCTTCATGCTACTCGACGGAATAATCCTGTCTCAGAGTTGAAGGCGGTGCGCTCCCTGATGAAACAAGGGATGAGCGAAGCCCAGATCGCTCGTGCCGGCTATATGGCAGTGCAACGTATCCGCAAGTTGGCAAAGCTCAACAGGCTGGAGCCGGAAATTGCAGCACGTGTGGAGAAGGGCGAGGTCTCTCCTACAGTGGCTTTTGAGATTGCGGCGTATTTGCCGAAGGAGACGCAGCGCAAGTTAGCAGGTGAAGAAAAAATCACGGCACCGCTGGTGAAGGAATATCGTTCTGCTGGAAAAGGGCAGGATGCGCTAGTGGGCTTGAACGTGATCCAGCAGCATCAACCTGCCACAATGGATGAGATGTTGGCGCAGTTATCTGTGGAGACCTTGCAGGCGATTTCTTCGGAACTGCCTGCGGAGTCCCGCTTTACCATCTGGCAAGCAAAGCTGGGGCAAGCGATCCAGGTATTGACGTTGGAGATGCCGGTTAGGATGAAGGCATAAGGAAAAAAGCGGGTCGTCTGGGGGAGACGATCCGCTTTAGGGGGAATATCAGGTTTTTTTTGCTTTAACGGCGCTTTATCGACGGGGATATTGAAATAGTATCAGCTCAATTCGATGTAGGTATAATATGTGCATAAAGAGTACGGTTTTGTCATCTTTTTACTCGTGTGCTTATTATGAAACCAGAAAAAGTACTAGAGCATTAACTGCCTTCGAAAGATTCATGGCTCGCTTAGATAATCACTGGGCTCTAAAGGGAGGTTCCTTCCTTCAATTAAGGACAGAAAAAGCCAGAAAAACACAGAATGTTGATCTCCTGCTAAAAAAAAATCTTGACGAACAGGAAAGCGGATCATGCAAAATCGAAATCTTGGTAAAAGCGGTTTAACAGTCTCAGCGATCGGTCTCGGCTGCATGGACACAACCCGTCCCCACGCCCCCGTCCCTGACAGAAATGAGATGATCTCCATGCTCCGCACAGCGGTCGAGCACGGGGTTACCTTCTTTGACACCGCAGAGATCTATGGGCCCTTTATAAACGAAGAGTTGGTCGGAGAAGCACTCGCCCCACTGCGTGACGAAGTGGTCATTGCTACCAAGTTTGGCTTCAATCTCGACCCAATCAAAAGAGAGAATCTCGGCGGCTTGAATAGCCGTCCTGAGCATATTAAAAGGATGGTTGAAGAATCGCTCAAACGCTTGGGTATCGAAACCATCGACTTGCTCTATCAGCATCGCGTCGACCCAGACGTCCCCATCGAAGATGTGGCGGGAAAGGTAAAAGACCTGATCGAAGCTGGCAAAGTCAGACATTTCGGACTTTCCGAGGCTGGTGCCGAAACCATCCGACGAGCGCATGCCGTTCAACCTGTTACCGCTATTCAAAGCGAATACTCGATTTGGTGGCGGCTCCCCGAAAAAGAAATCTTGCCCACCTGCGAAGAACTTGGGATTGGATTCGTACCCTTCAGCCCGCTGGGACGCGGCTTCCTGACAGGCAAACTTGCCCAAAACTCGACCTTTGCTTCCACGGATCTGCGCAGCCGCATCCCGCGCTTCCAGCCAGAAGCATTGCAAGCCAATCAAAAGTTGCTTGACCTGCTGGGTGGAATTGCCAAGAAAAAAGATGCCACACTGGCACAGATCGCTATCGCCTGGCTCTTAGCGCAAAAATCATGGATCGTTCCCATCCCTGGCACAACAAGACTCTCTCGTCTGGTAGAAAATATCGCATCCACAGAGATTGAGCTTTCTGCCGATGATTTGCGTGAAATCAACGAAGCAGCTTCAAAAGTGGATGTACAGGGCGCTCGCTATCCCAAAGAACTCGATAGAATGACAGGAATTTAACCAGCCAATGGATAAGTATGCGCTTTTTGACAGTATAGCTATGAAATACCTCGCCTTGCAGAACAGTACGGAGAAGGTGTTGACTGTACCATATACACAAAACATAGAACTTAAATAAACGGTTTACCAAGGAGTATAGATGAATCTCATCTTACTTTCATAGAGTTCATCTATTACAATAAGAGAACCAGCAGGGGGTTCCCTGCTCTGTAAAAGCAAAAAGGGTAAAGATTATGGATGTATTTGATCTTCGCAATTCATTAGTGAAAGACTATGAAGCATATACTTCTAGTTTCATAAACATTCGCAACCCAAAAATCAAAGAATATGTTGATGAACAGATCGCACAGGGGTTATTATGGCCCGATCCCCTTATTCAATTAAACCCATCGTTTAAACCAGCAAATAACATTTCCACCTTAGCAGCTGAGGGGATATTACATCCTGAATGCAAAAAAATATTCAGGACAAGAAAGAATACATCTGAAGAAAAAGAATTACGCTTACATCAACATCAAGAGGAAGCAATCAGAATTGCCAAAACAGAGCAAAACTATATCCTGACAACAGGAACGGGATCAGGGAAAAGTCTTGCTTATATTGTCCCTATTGTTGATCGTGTTTTGCGACGGGGAAGTGGCAAAGGTATTCAAGCTATTATCGTCTATCCAATGAATGCGCTCGCAAATAGCCAGTTGGGGGAGTTAGAAAAATTCATCAACTTAGGATATCCCAATAATAAAGGGCCTGTTACCTTTGCTCGGTTCACAGGACAAGAATCTGATGAGCAGAAAAATGCTATACGCCAAAACCCTCCCGACATATTACTAACAAATTATGTCATGTTGGAGTTATTACTAACACGCCCTGAGGATCGTCAGAGCATTATTCGCCAAGCCCAAGGGCTGCAATTTTTGGTTTTAGATGAACTCCATACTTACCGAGGAAGGCAAGGAGCGGATGTTGCTATGCTCATCAGGCGCCTTCGAGAAGCTGTCAACTCTGAAAACTTACAATGTGTAGGCACATCAGCAACTTTAGCTAGTGGCGGCTCTTTTGAAAGCGAGAGAAAAACTGTTGCAGAAGTTGCATCCATCTTTTTTGGCGCGGAGTTCAAACCTAATAATATTATTGGAGAGACGTTAGAAAGAGCAACGAAGGATTACATTGTGCAAGGGCAAGATTTTACCTCGCTACTCACTGAAGCAATCAGGACACCATCAAGGGAGTTTCCTGATGACTATCTAGGCTTCAAAGATGATCCTGTTGCAAGTTGGATAGAGTCAACATTTGGTGTTTATCCAGAGTCTGGAACAGACCGTCTAAAAAGAGCGCAACCAATTAGCATTACCGGTGAAAAAGGCGCCGCCCAGCGTCTAGCAGACCTTACAAACACTCCGCCCGCCGAATGCGAAATGGTTATCAAGGATGCATTGATGAAGGGATATCAAATCAAAAATCCTGACACAGATTTTCCTGTATTTGCATTTCGATTACATCAATTTATCAGCCCTGGGGACACAATCTACGCATCATTAGAAGCACCTGATACACGACACATCACTGTCAATTATCAACAATATGTTCCTGGAGACCGAGGGAAGACACTTCTACCGCTCGTCTTTTGCCGTGAATGTGGACAAGAATATTACAATGTCCGAGTCTCTGAAGATGATGAAACGGGGGTGAGAAATTTTGAGCTTAGGGATTACGGGGATCTTTTACGCGGAACCGACGCGCAGCCAGGTTATATCTATATTAGTGAAACGAAGCCTTGGCCAAAAACCGATGATGAAATTCTAGAAAATCTACCAGATGACTGGATTGAATTCCACCGTGGAGAAGCGCAAGTCAAGCGCAGTTGGCGTAAAAATCTTCCAGAGCATGTAACAATTGACGCTAACGGCTGGGAAAGTACATCCGGAAAAGAAGTCGTATTCATCAAAGCTCCTTTCCGCTTTTGCATAAGTTGTGGCATTGCCTATGGTAGCCGACAGCAGTCTGACTTTGGTAAGTTGGCCGTTTTAAGTGCTGGAGGAAGAAGTACATCAACCACAATATTAGGTCTATCGACTATTCGCCATCTCCAGCAAGAAGACTATCTTGAACAAAAAGCTCGCAAATTACTTAGCTTCACAGACAATCGACAAGATGCCGCGCTTCAAGCTGGACATTTCAATTGTTTGCCCTCAAAGGTTATTGGACAAATATAGTGAAATATTAATGGAGGCTTTTTAGCCAAACTGGAGTTAGAGTTACTAAGGAGAACCCCATGGCTAAAAAGAAAGCAAGTGCAGAATCAAC